>Ga0307994_1001361_pt1 | contig 14882 bp, 9 predicted proteins | sample EllFjometagen261_FD_203171 | JGI IMG/M metagenome (GOLD analysis project Ga0307994, IMG submission 203171) | Marine microbial communities from Ellis Fjord, Antarctic Ocean - #261 | ecosystem: Environmental > Aquatic > Marine > Unclassified | place: Southern Ocean | collected 2014-11-02 | reverse complement strand
ATTTTCCTTTTGGGGATTTCTTCTTGCGATATGTCCTTGTAAAACATCTTTTCCTTCTTTGTTTGTTGCTAATTCTAAAGGAATATGAGTCGCTAAAGTTTTACCATCTCCATGAGTTACCAAAATTCCAAAACCATGTTGTTTTATGAAGTTTTTAACCTCATTAGTATCTTCATTTTTATAATTCTCAGGAATATACATTATAACAACTCTTTTAACATTGAAACCATACGATACACATCTTCAAAAGAAGTATACATTGGCACTGGTGCACAACGAATTACATCTGGTTCTCGCCAATCTGTAATAATGTTATTTTGAGTTAGTTTTTTATGTAAACTTTTATCTGCATTTTTTACTTGAATCGATAATTGACAACCTCTTTCTTTTGGGTTTTTTGGTGTGATAATTTTGATGTTTTCAGAACCAATTTCATTGATTAAAAACTCAAAATATCCTGTCAGTTTTTCTGATTTTTCTCTTAAAGCATCCATTCCGACTTCATCAAATAAATCTAAAGAAGCTTTTATGGCAGCCATAGATAGTATCGGTGGATTTGATAATTGCCAACCTTCTGCACCTTCCATAACATCGAATGGCTGACGCATATTAAAACGCGTTTCTTTGTTGTGATTCCACCAACCTGAAAAACGTGGCAACTCTTTATTTTTAGCATGTTTTTCGTGGACAAATAAACCACCCAAACTTCCTGGTCCAGAATTTAAATATTTATACGTACACCAAGCTGCAAAATCTACTCCTGAATCGTGTAAATTTGGTTGGATATTTCCTGCTCCATGTGCTAAATCAATTCCGACAATACATTTTTTTGAATGTCCGATTTCTGCAATTTTTTTGAGATCTAAAAACTGACCTGTGTAATAATTTACGCCGCCAATTAACAATAAAGCAATTTCATCACCTTGCTCTGAAACAATTTCTTCTAAATCTTCAATTCGTAATAATTGCTCATCTTTTCTTGGTTTCCATTCGATAACATCATCCGCTGAAAAGCCGTGAAATTTCAATTGAGATTGAACAGCATATCTATCCGAAGGGAAAGCATCACTTTCTATAACAATCTTATATTTGGATTTGGTTGGCCTATAAAAAGATACCATCAACAAATGCAAATTAGTTGTTAATGTATTCATTACCACAACTTCGACTGATTTCGCTCCAACAATCTTAGCCATTTTATCTGTCAATAACTCATGGTAATTCAACCACGGATTCTTTGCGTCAAAATGACCTTCTACGCCTAAATTTGCCCAATCTTCTAATTCCTGATTGATATACTCTTTGGTCGATTTCGGCTGTAATCCCAGAGAATTCCCTGTAAAGTATAACCAATCATCCCCATTTTTGTCTTTAGGTATATGAAATCGATTTCGTAAATTTGAAAGCGGATCTTCTTTATCTTGCTGTTTAGCAAATGTTAACGAATTTTGATATTGCATCTAGTAAAAAATGATTTACTTCAAATATAAAACAATCCTATTGAGAATTCAATTTTTAGACACGAATTCCTTAAATTAACAGAAACTTATCTATTAAATTTTCAAATGATTACCTTCATTTTATAAAACAGTAATTTAGCAAAAAATTATTTTTAATGAAATTCTTAAAACATCTTTCTTTTTTATTATTGATTGTTTTTATGTCTTGTAAAAACAACTCAAAAACAATTTCTGAATTAGAGAACATTCATTCATCAATTAAAACAGCATTTGCACCAGACAAACGCGTTGAATTATTTGATATTCAATTTAGCAACTTAAATGACCATCTAGTTTTAGAGGGAGAAACGACTTCGAAAAAGGCGTTTTCCATACTGTTAGATAGTTTAAAAAACAGAAAATTAAACTTTGTAAATAACGTTCGTGTTTTACCTGATTCCGCAGTAGGAAATCAACAATTTGCAGTGGCAAGAAATTCTGTTATAAACATTCGCTCTAACCCAAAACATTCAGCTGAATTAGGCACGCAAGGTTTGTTAGGAATGTCTTTAAAAATATTAGACAAAAAAGGTGATTTTTACAGAATTCAAACACCTGATCAATATATTTCTTGGGTTGATAAAGGCGGAATTACTAGAATGAATGCGAATGAAATTGATACTTGGAATCAAGCAAAAAAAGTGATTTTTATCAAAAATTTTGGATATACATATGCGGCTAAAAATGATAAATCAAATATTGTTTCTGACATTACTTTAGGAGGCGTTTTGAAATATATTTCTGAAGACAACAAATTTTACCAAGTAGAATACCCTGATAATAGAACGGGTTACATCAGAAAAGAAGAAGGTGCTATTTACAGTTCTTGGTTACAAAATTTAGTGACCAATCAAGAAAATATTGAAACTATTTCTAGGACAATGGAAGGCTTTCCTTATTTGTGGGGAGGAACATCTTCTAAAGGAATGGATTGTAGTGGCTTTACAAAAATGGTGTATTTAATGAACGGATTTATCATTCCTAGAGATGCTTCTCAACAAATAAATGCAGGAAAAACTGTAGATTCTAATTTAACTTTTGAAGGCTTAGAAAAAGGGGATTTACTTTTTTTTGGTAGAAAAGCAACCTCCGAAAAAAACCAAAGAGTAACGCATGTTGGTATTTGGTTAGGAAATGATAAAATGGAGTTTATTCATGCTTCTGGAAATGTCCATATCAACTCTATGGATGAAACACAAGCGAACTATGATGAGATGAATAAGAATCGTTATTTAGGTAGCAAGCGTTATTTAAATATTGAAGATGAGAAAATCATCAACTTAAAAGAGAAAATGAAGTTATAATTCAACTTACTTCGATTTACTTATCATTCCTGCGAAGGCAGGAATAACAAAATCTAAAAAAAAGCCTTTCAAAAATTGAAAGGCTTTTTTTTTAGATTGTAAATAAGGTGTCTTAATATAGAACTCTAAACTTAATTGTTCCTTCTACATTTCTTAATTTATCAATAACTTCTTTGTTGTATTCTTTATCTAAATCTGTAATTACATACCCAACTTTTGGATCTGTAGATAGATACTGACCTGTAATATTCAAATCATATTTTGCTAAAATCTTATTGATTTCCGCCATTACTCCTGGTACATTTTTATGAATATGTAAAAACCTGTGTGATTTTATTTGTCTTGGCAAACGAATATTCGGGAAATTCACAGCATCAACTGTATTTCCTGAATTGATATATGCCATAATTTTACTAGGTACAAAATCTGCAATATCTCTTTGCGCTTCTTCTGTGCTTCCACCAACATGTGGCGTTAAAATTACGTTTGGTAATCCTTTTAATTCTGTATAAAACTCACCGTTTTTCCTTGGCTCAACAGGATACACATCTACCGCAGCACCTGCTAATTTTCCACTTTTTAAAGCATTTGCTAATGCAATAATATCAACGACAAATCCACGAGAAAGATTTACGAAATGTGCGCCATCTTTCATTTGTGAAATTTCTTTTTCTCCGAAGAAATTTTTATTGGCAGCATTGTCATCAATATGTAAAGTAACCACATCAGAAAGTGCTAATAGATCTTCTAATTTATCCACCTTAGTCGCATTTCCTAAAGCTAATTTATCTTCAACATCATAATAAAAAACATTCATTCCTAACGCTTCGGCCAATACAGATAATTGCTTACCAATATTACCGTACCCTACAATCCCTAATTTTTTACCACGAACTTCTTTAGAACCATCTGCGGTTTTATTCCATTGTCCATTATGCAATTCTGTGCTTCGTTGAAAAACGCTACGCATTAACATAATAATTTCTCCAATTGCCAATTCTACAACAGAACGCGTATTGCTATAAGGAGCATTAAAAACAACGATTCCTTTTTCTTTACAGGCTTCTAAATCAATTTGTTTTGTACCAATACAAAAGGCACTTACAACCATTAATTTTTCGGCAGCTTCCACCACTCTTTGTGTAACGTTTGTTTTAGAACGAATTCCTAAAACGTGTACCTCTTTTATTTTTTCTATCAGTTCGTCTTCAGACAAACTTTTAGATACGGTTTCAACTGTAAAACCATCTGTAGATAACTTTGTAAAAGCATCTGGATGTACATTTTCTAATAATAGAATTTTAATTCTATTCTTTGGATATGAGATATTTCTTGGCAACTTGTTTATGTATAAAAATTCATCTAAATTCGGGGCAATATGGTCTGCGTTTTGAGTGGTTTTAACTCTTGAAACATTTTCTGTATACGCAAAAAATTTATCTGCGACACCCGCTTCACGAGTTACATAATCACTATACCCATCACCAATAACTTGTATTTCTCCTTCTAGATTCATGTCTTTTAAACACTGTACTTTTCCGTTGTGTTGAGAAAGTGGATTGGCAGCATCAAAACCAATGATTTTACCATCTTTTGCAAACTCAAAAGTATTTGCATACACTCTTTCTGAAGGGATATTGTATTCTTTTACAATAGGGTCGATAAATTCTTTAAATCCACAAGATATCACATAAATGTCATCCGCAAAGTTTTCGAAAAACTCTTTGTTGCTTTCTATGGATTTTGATACTTGCTGTTTTAAAGCGATAACTAAGCCTGATAAATCAGCTTCGTTTGCATTTAATAATTGAATTCTTCTTTCTAAAGATTCTGTGAAGGATATCTCGCCATCAATTCCTAAATTAGTAATATCAATTATTTCTTGAATAATTTCTTCTTTCTTCGGATTATTTTGAAGCGTAATTTCCGCTAAAACGTCTAATGCCTCTACACGTGTTAATGTGCTATCAAAATCGAAAATGTAATTTCTTTTTGTGGTACTCATTACTTCAAAATCTAGGTTGAAATTTAAGTCAGTAAAGCTACAAATATCGTAGGAAAATAAGAAGCTATTTTACAGTTTTATGATATCTATTTTATTTGTTATAAAAATCAAAGTACTTCATAAAAAACACACTTTAAATACTCAAAAATTATGAAATCCTAAAAGAAGCAACCACCAAACAATTGGTAACGACTCTACCCAAAAAGAACTATAGTATTTAGATTGGTCTGTTTTTGCGCGCATTAGGAAAATAGTCAACAAAAAGAAGAAAATCATAAATGGTGTTTTTACGATGGCAACAGTGGAAAACAAATATTCTAAAACCAATGAAATAACAAGTAAGGTTAATCCCAATTTTTTGGTTTTTTCGACGCCAATTTGTTTTGGAATTGTCTGCAAAGAAATAGCATCATATTTTACATCTCTTATATCAAAAGGCAATATTAAAACGACCACAATTAAAAATCGTTGCAACAGTAATAAAATAATATTTAAGGAAATTTCTTGACCTGTATCAACTAACGGAATTAACACCGTAAACCCTACCCAGACCAGTGATACAACAATGATTTTTAAATAACTAACCTCTCTTAAATTTTTATCAAATCCGCTTAAAAAAGGAACTGCATATAATACTGTTAGTAAGATAAATGGTATTGTAAAATAGAGCGTTTTTAAAGAAATTTGATACGCATAAAAACTCAAGGCTAAAAAACAGAAAAATGAAAAAATCTGAATAATTTTTAAATCCTTCGTTAAACTTCTGTGATGCAATTTTGCAACACCCGCATATTTTACAAAGTTATAGCCCGTTATCGTTCCAAAAAAAATAAAATAATTTACATTTTCATTATAAGGAAGATCTACGTAAATTTCTGTAATTCTTAGAAACGCGTATACCGAAAAAGCAACGTGAATACTCGCATTTATATAAAAATCGAACACTAATTTTAAAAATCTCATTTCACAAAAATAGGTTTTATGTTCATAACCTTTAAAAAAGGTTCATAATTATATCTATATTATTTATAATCAGACCGAAAAGAAAGTTATAAAATCCTTATTTTTGGTGCTTAAAATTTTCAATGATTTTATTCGCAAAAAAGCAAACTAAATCGATTGAAGTAAGCCTTAACAAAACTTTATTTAATGAATACAAATTCGTTTCAAAATAGACATATTGGTCCTAACAAAAAGGAACAAGAAAAAATGTTATCCGTTATAAATGCTGATAGTTTAGAACAGTTGATTAACGAGACTGTGCCTAATGATATTCTTTTACAAAATGAGCTAGATTTAGCTCCTGCAAAGAGTGAATATGAGTATTTAGCCCATATTAAAGAATTGTCTGAAAAGAATAAAGTTTTTAAAAGTTACATCGGCTTGGGGTATCACGAAGCAATTGTGCCAAGTGTTATTCAGCGTAATATTTTAGAAAACCCAGGTTGGTATACTGCCTATACTCCTTATCAAGCAGAAATCGCTCAAGGACGTTTAGAGGCTTTGTTAAATTATCAAACGATGATTTGTGATTTAACAGGAATGGAATTGGCAAATGCTTCTTTATTAGACGAAAGTACTGCTGCTGCTGAAGCAATGGCTTTATTGTATGACGTTAGAGAAAGAGCACAAAAGAAAGCAAACGTACATAAGTTTTTTGTTTCGGAAGAAATTCTTCCACAAACTTTATCGGTATTACAGACTCGTTCTATTCCTATTGGAATCGAATTAGTAATTGGTAATCATGAAGAATTTGATTTTTCTGCTGAATATTTTGGAGCAATTTTACAATATCCAGGAAAACACGGACAAGTATATGATTATGCTGCTTTTGTTTCAAAAGCAAATGAAAACAATATAAAAGTAGCGGTTGCTGCTGATATTTTATCATTGGTAAAATTGAAAGCTCCTGCTGAATTCGGAGTTGATGTAGTTGTAGGAACTACACAACGTTTTGGGATTCCTTTAGGTTACGGTGGTCCTCATGCAGCTTATTTTGCAACTAAAGAAAAATACAAAAGAAGTATTCCTGGACGTATTATTGGTGTAACCAAAGACAGAAATGGAGAACGTGCTTTGCGTATGGCATTGCAAACTAGAGAGCAGCATATTAAACGTGAAAAAGCAACTTCTAATATTTGTACTGCACAGGTTTTATTAGCCGTTATGGCAGGAATGTATGCCGTTTATCATGGAAAAAGTGGTTTACAGTTTATTGCCGACTCTTTACATAATAAAACAAAATTAGTCGCAGATTATTTAGAAAAGGCAGGTTTTAAACAATTAAACACTTCTTATTTCGACACCTTATTAGTTGAGATCGATTGCATTAAATTAAAATCGGTTGCAGAATCTTTTGAAGTCAATTTTAACTATGTAGATGATAAACATATTTCTATTTCTTTAAATGAAGCGACTACGCAAAAAGATTTAATGAAATTGTTTACAATTTTCGGTCAGTTAAAAAAGAAATCTGATTCTTCGCCGACAGAAAGCGCGAGTGATTTTCATCAAATTTTAACACAAGAATCTTTTAATTCTGATTTTGATGTCATTCCAGAAAGCGTACAAAGAGACACACTTTTTTTAGAGAACGATGTCTTTAATACGTATCAATCTGAAACAGATATGATGCGTTATATCAAAAAATTAGAGCGTAAAGATTTAGCACTAAATCATTCTATGATTTCTTTAGGATCTTGTACAATGAAATTAAATGCCGCTTCAGAAATGTTGCCTTTAAGCAATCCACAATGGGGAAATATTCATCCTTTTGTGCCGCTAAATCAAGCGGAAGGTTATCAAGAAGTTTTAAAGAGATTAGAACATCAACTAAATATAATTACTGGCTTTGCAGCTACTTCTTTACAACCAAACTCTGGTGCACAAGGTGAGTTTGCTGGTTTAATGACGATTAGAGCTTTTCACCAATCAAATGGAGATTCGCACAGAAATATTTGTATTATTCCTGCTTCTGCTCATGGAACAAATCCTGCTTCTGCTGTAATGGCAGGTATGAAAGTGATTGTAACCAAAACCGCAGAAAATGGAAATATTGATGTAAACGATTTACGTGAGAAAGCGGAAATTCACAAAGATAATTTAGCTGCTTTAATGGTAACGTATCCTTCTACTCATGGAGTTTACGAAAAAGAGATTAAAGAAATTACGCAAATTATTCATGATAATGGCGGACAAGTTTATATGGATGGCGCAAATATGAACGCGCAAGTTGGTTTAACAAATCCTGCAACAATTGGTGCAGATGTTTGTCACTTAAACTTACACAAAACATTTGCGATTCCACATGGTGGTGGAGGTCCAGGAGTTGGTCCAATTTGTGTTGCTCCACAGTTAGTTCAGTTTTTACCAACAAATCCCGTAGTTGCTACTGGAGGTGAAAATGCAATTACCGCTATTTCTGCAGCTCCTTGGGGCTCTGCTTTAGCGTGTTTAATTTCTTACGGATACATAACAATGTTAGGTGCAAAAGGATTAACAGACTCTACCAAAAGCGCCATTTTAAACGCCAACTATATCAAAGAGCGTTTACACGGACATTATGAAACGTTGTACACGGGTGAAATGAACAGAGCTGCACACGAAATGATTATTGATTGTCGTGATTTTAAACAAAACGGAATTGAAGTCGTTGATATTGCAAAACGTTTGATGGATTATGGTTTTCATGCGCCAACAGTTTCTTTTCCTGTAGCTGGAACAATGATGATTGAACCGACAGAGTCTGAAAGTATTGCCGAATTAGATCGTTTCTGTGACGCGATGATCTCTATACGTAAGGAAATTACTGAAGCAACAAAAGAAGACGCTAATAACCCATTAAAAAACGCACCTCACACACAAGAAATGCTAACTGCTGATGAATGGACACTACCATACACTAGAAAACAAGCCGCTTTTCCTTTGGCATATATTGCTGATAATAAGTTTTGGCCTTCTGTACGTCGAGTAGATGATGCTTTTGGGGATAGAAACTTAAATTGTTCTTGCAGCCCAATTGAAGATTATATGTAAACACATTCTATTTTTAAATATTTTAAAACTGTTTCTTTTAGAAGCGGTTTTTTTTTGTTTTTAAATAGGATGTTTTTTCCTTATCTATTTTTTGTTTTAAAAAGACTAACTTAGCTACACGTGCTGAACTTGCTTCGGTAAATACTGATAGTAAGATACTTATACTGAACTTGACTCAGTATTTAAACGATTTCATAGCAACGTTGAGTTACGTTTAATTATGAACTAAATTGAAATTAATTACAATATTCATATTGTTTATTCCAATTCAACTGATTTCTCAGAATCTAGTTAGGAATCCTAGTTTTGAAAAAATTGAAAAATGTGCTGATAGCATTGGTTTTTTTAAGACCGTTGTAAAACAATGGTCAACACCAACATTAGGTACCGCAGATTTATTTAATCCTTGCAATAAAGTTAAAGCTGGAGTTCCGGATAATTTTAATGGACATCAAATTTCAAAATTTGGAAAGAATTATGCTGGATGTTATTTCTATGCAAAAAGTAATTATAGGGAATATATTCAAGGTTCTTTAAAATCATCTTTAAAAAAAGGAGCGAAATACAACGTATCATTTTATATCAGTTTAGCAGAAAAATCAGATTTTGCTATGAAAAAAATAGAGTTTTTATTGACCAAGAATATCATTTCGAGTGCTATTTGGACAGAATTATCTCCAAGTCATTTAAAGAAACAAATAACGAAGAGCTTTTCTGCTAATAGTGTAAAAAATGAAAAAACCTATAATGACACGAAAAATTGGGTATTAGTATCGAAAGTGATCACAGCAAAAGGTGGTGAGAATTTTATCACAATAGGTAATTTTCAAAAAAACTATGCTACTAAAAAGAGAAGAGTATCAAAAGAGAAAAAAAACAAAATATCATATTATTATATAGATATGGTTTCAGTAGTATTGATTGATAAACCTTTAACTAGTCTAACTCAGCTTGTTGATGAAAAAGAAACTGAAACCACAAAAACAAATAAAATTGAACTTAATAAAAAGTATAAATTTCAAAACATAAACTTCAAATTCAATAGCATTAAACTATCAAAAGCTGCAAAAACGGAGATTACTATTCTTTATGAATATTTAAATTCAAATAAAAATACTAAAATTAGCATTCTAGGACATACTGATCATTTTGGGAGCACTAACTATAACAAAGTTCTTTCTGAGGAAAGAGCAAAATCAGTCGCAGATTATTTGATAAAGGTTGGATTAAATAAGACAAGAATTCAATCATTTGGATACGGGAATTCTGAACCTCTATCAACTAGCAAAACAAATGAAGGAAGAAAGAAAAACAGAAGAGTTGAATTTAAAATAACATTATTGCCGTAACTTTTAACGCTTTTTATGTCAATTAAGATCAATACAAAAGAATCGTATTTCTCATTTTCTGAAGTCTATTTTGTAAGCAGTTTAAAATAGGATTTTCGTTTGAGACTTTAAAACTGTTGGCAAACCTGTTGCGTTAGCGATTGAAACGGCATCCTTTTCTGAAGAATGAAGAAAAGATATAGTGGAAAGTGCGACCTGAAAGGTAACGTCCATATGATAAAATGTAAATTTGATGAGATCCTGAAATAAATTCAGCACAAAAAAAACTCCAACAAATACATGTTGGAGTTTTAAATATGTTGAAAATTGTAAAAAGATTACTCTTTTTTGAATTTTGCGTATTTTGTTTTAAATTTATCAATACGTCCTGCAGCATCAATAAGTTTAGATTTACCAGTGTAAAATGGGTGAGAAGTTCTAGAAATCTCTAATTTTACTAAAGGATACTCAACACCATCAACTTCTAACGTTTCTTTAGTGTCTACAGTAGAACGTGTTAAAAATACATCTTCGTTAGACATGTCTTTAAACGCTACCATTCTATAATTTTCTGGATGAATTCCTTTTCTCATTTTATATTATTTTAATTCTTTAATGTTATGTTTGTAATAAGTAAAGTCGGTAAGTATTTACTTAAATCTCTAAACAGCTATATACTACTATTTTGAGGATGCAAATTTAACCTTATTTTTCAATTTACAAATAAAAATTTGTGTTTATTTGACCTTTCAAAGAATTTAAATAAAAAACCTGTTAAATTTGCTATAAAAATGAGTTAATACGTCTCATTCCTATATCTTTAAAACTAAAATACAAAATACATATAATGAATAAAATTACTATTATTGTTTCCTTTTTAGCCTTCTTATTAATTACTGCTTGTAATGAAGATTATAAATTCACATTAGATGTTACAAAAAAAACTACGTTAAATTCTTTAGTTACGATTACTTTAAAAGAGAAAAATAACAACCCAATAGACAAAGTACAGTTTTTTGTAAATGGTAAAGAATTTTTTGCTGATAAAAACTCTGTAACCATAAATACTGCCAATTTTGGTGTTGGAAAACATGCTGTTTCTGTGCTAGCTTTTTATCCCGGGAAAACAAAAAAAATAAATAATTCTTTTGAAGTTTTAGCTGATAAAGCTCCTGCAATTTATACCTATGAAATCACAAATTCTTTTCCGCATGACAAAAAAACTTACACTCAAGGATTAGAGTACTATAATGGTTTTCTATATGAAACCACAGGGCATAGAGGTCAATCTACTTTAAGAAAAGTTAAAATTAAAACAGGTGAAGTTTTACAAAAAGTAACTTTAGATGAAAAATATTTTGGTGAAGGAATGACGATTGTTAATGATAAAATATTTTGGTTAACCTGGGAGAACAAAAAAGGGTTTGTTTACGATTTAAAAACGTTTAAACTAGAAAAGGAGTTTGCATATAATAAAAGTAAAGAAGGCTGGGGTTTAACACAAAATAACACAGAATTAATAAAATCTGATGGAACAAACAAAATTTGGTTTTTAGATAAAGAAACTCAGAAAGAGAAACGTTCGATTCAAGTGTATACCAATGATAGAGCTGTCGATAAATTAAATGAATTAGAATTGATTAAAGGTAAACTGTATGCAAACAAATGGCAACAGAATACAATTATAATTATAAATCCGAAAACCGGAGTTGTCGAAGGACTTGCAGACTTAAGAGGATTGAAAAAGGAAATGGAAAAAACTCAAAAATTAGTTCCACAAGATGAAGTTTTAAATGGGATTGCTTTTGATGCTAAAAACAACAGACTTTTTGTTACAGGTAAAAATTGGGAAAAACTTTTTGAAATCAAATTGATTAAAAAGTAATAAACCAATCATATTAAAGTTCTATTTTTATACAAAATTGATTTATGCGTTACTTTATTACTTTTCTTATTTGTATTGCCTTAATTTCTGTAAGTTCTTGTAGAAAAGATTTTTCTACAATTCCTAATTTTGGAAGTTTAGAGTTTTCTAAAGACACTATTTTTTTAGATACCGTTTTTACCAATATTGGTTCAGCAACTTATAATCTAAAGGTTTATAATAGAGGTAATAAATCGATTACAATTCCTAAAATTGCGCTAGAAAATGGCACTTCATCTAACTACAGATTAAATGTTGATGGAATTCCAGGTAAAGAGTTTAATGACATAGATATTCTAGCAAAAGACAGCATTTTTGTGTTTATTGAAACGACAATTAATGCCAGTAATGTCTCAAATATTTTATATACAGATAGAATTTTATTCGATAATGGCTCTAATCAGCAAGATGTAGATTTGGTCACTTTAGTACAGGATGCTAATTTTATTTATCCTGGAAAAAATCCAATTACCATGAAGATTGATAGTTTAACTATTGATGGGCAAGCGACAACTATTAAAGGACGTTTTTTAACTGATAATGAACTTACTTTTACCAATTCAAAACCTACAGTTATTTATGGTTACGCAGCGGTACCAAGTAACAAAACGTTAACTATAGAAGCCGGTGCAAGAGTTCATTTTCACAATAATTCTGGGTTAATTATTGATAATAAAGCAACTTTAAAAGTACATGGAACACTAGACGAAAAGGTTATTTTTGAAGGAGATCGATTAGAAAGTAGTTTTAGTGAAATTCCTGGACAATGGGGTACAATTTGGATGCGAGCAGGAAGTAAAGACAATGAAATTTATCACGCACAAATTAAAAATGGAATTATTGGAATTCTGATTGATAGTATCGGTTCTACTTCTACTCCAACGTTAAAGTTGCAAAACTCTGAGATTTACAACCATTCCAACTTCGGAATTCTGGCAAGAGAAACAAATATTGAAGGGCATAATGTGGTTATTGGTTCTGCTGGTGAAGCTTCTTTAGCTGCTACAATTGGAGGAACTTATAATTTTACACACAGTACTTTTGCTAATTTTTGGAACAATGGAATTAGACAGTTACCGGCAGTTTTGATAAATAACTTCTTTACATATCTAGATGATAATGGGCAAGAAATTACTGAAACAAGAAACTTATATGCGGCTAATTTCACCAACTGTATTTTTGATGGAAATAACAATATTGAATTTATTTTAGATAAAGTTGATGGGGGTGGAATATTCAATTACAACATTAGTAATTGTATGATTCAGTTTAATGATACAAGTAATTCTTTTGATGACAATACTGAATTAGATTTCACAAACTCATTTTATGAAGACATTATATTAAATGGGAACACTCATTTTAGAGATTCTCAAGATGCAGATTTTATTATTGGGCAAGATTCTGATGCAATTAACAGAGCAAAAATTACTCTCTTTAATTTAGATCTTTTAGGAGTTGATAGAACCACAAACCCTGATATTGGAGCATATCAGCATATTATTTTTGATTAAGCCTTTATGTGAGTACTCTATTTTATCGTCAAACTGAGTAGTTCTAAAGTTTAAAACTCCGTTTTATGTATTGTTTTACTTGCTATAAGTATAACTTTATTATGTAAGACAAACTTTCTACGACACAACTGGAGCCTCAAATTCTCTTCAATCACACCTACAAGAGATAGAAAATAATTTTCTAAACCCTGAAGAAGAAATAAGCTATAAACAATACAAAGGGATTAACAATTAATAGTGAAGCTTAATAAAGTGATTATAGGAATGATACTCCACGAAAAAATGATGTAACTACAAGGGAGATTTAATATAACACTTGCTGATTATTATTTTCAAATAATAGAAAACCTTCAAAAGATATATCCTCTAAAGTAAGGTTTCCCTCTATGTTTTTAACTACAAATAAGCTTCAAACATTGTTTACAAAATATTTGGTAATAAAAAAACCCTCATATCTTACGATATGAGGGTTTTAAATCTTGAATATTTCAAGATAAAGAAAGGCAGCGACCTACTCTCCCACATAAATGCAGTACCATCGGCGCTATTGGGCTTAACTTCTCTGTTCGGTATGGGAAGAGGTGATCCCCAATGCTATAACCACCCTAAAATTTTCAGCTGAATTGCTTCAACTCTATAAGTTGTGTTTAAACGTTGGTTTTATAACCTTGTTTGTAAAAAAAAGCCTCATATCGTAAGATATGAGGCTTATAAATCTTGAATATTTCAAGATAAAGAAAGGCGGCGACCTACTCTCCCACATAAATGCAGTACCATCGGCGCTATTGGGCTTAACTTCTCTGTTCGGTATGGGAAGAGGTGATCCCCAATGCTATAACCACCCTAAAATTTTCAGTTGAATTGCTTCAACTGTATAAGTTGACATATGGTAAAATAATATTGTAAAAATCGAATAAAAAAAGAGTGTCTCTCCCGCCGAAGCGGGAGAAGCGTACATAAGTCTATGGGTTATTAGTACTACTTGGCTATGACATTACTGCCTTTACACCTATAGCCTATCAACGTGGTAATCTCCCACGACCCTTTAAAGAAATCTCATCTTGTGGTGGGTTTCGCGCTTATATGCTTTCAGCGCTTATCCCTTCCCGACGTAGCTACTCTGCCATGCTCCTGGCGGAACAACAGATACACTAGAGGTCAGTCCAACTCGGTCCTCTCGTACTAGAGTCAGATCCACGCAAATTTCTAACGCCCACAGCAGATAGAGACCGAACTGTCTCACGACGTTCTGAACCCAGCTCGCGTGCCACTT
>Ga0307994_1001352_pt1 | contig 14932 bp, 7 predicted proteins | sample EllFjometagen261_FD_203171 | JGI IMG/M metagenome (GOLD analysis project Ga0307994, IMG submission 203171) | Marine microbial communities from Ellis Fjord, Antarctic Ocean - #261 | ecosystem: Environmental > Aquatic > Marine > Unclassified | place: Southern Ocean | collected 2014-11-02 | reverse complement strand
TACTTGTGCCAGTGCTGCTGCCACGTGATTGCCTCCCTCGGTCTCTTTGTTATGGACAATGGAAGGGCCGTCAAATGCAGCAGTATTCCAACTTGTGCCACACGCTTCGTACTTGGTATCATTTGTCAACGTGTACACTGATGCCAAGCCAGCTTTCTGTCCATCCGTATGGGGTGTACTGTGGATGCGACTTAATCTGGCCGCAGGAATTGAAGCTGATGCCCAAAAGCTATCTCTTAAGCCCGGAATCAAAGGATTACCGACAGTGTCCATCACCATCATGTCATCTTCCTCATCAAAATCATCCTCTTCAAATTCATCCTCTCCATTCTCACCGACGTGCCGCCAATTCAGTTTCAACTTCTCTACTTCATCGTCGGCAAATACTGGGATTTCCAATACCTCTGGAGAGAGCAAGGAGCGCTTCACTGCAAACATTTCGCTTTTCATCATGAGATTCATGAAAGCTCCAGCACATCTTCGTAGACTCATCAAAGAATCGTAATCGACAGGCCATGCCGTGACACCGGGGAAATTTCCTTGGTAAAACAGGTTGTCCTGCCCTGGAGGAAGTCCCGCTGTTCTCATGACTCGATCAAGTGCTTGCTGGGATGTCTCCCAACGACGATTTTTTCCCAACGCGTCTTGTCGCAAGAATTCAACATGTTTTGGACAAATTACATTATCCATAACCAAAACAATGAGCTCGTCGTCGACATCCCACACCATGCTGTAGTTGGTCGAGCAGCAGATTCCAAGTGGATCATTCATTTTAACTCTGCGGTTGATTCTTGAAAGCCCAATGTGTGCCCAATTATGAATTTCTACAGGTCCTTTGGCAAATATTGCCAGAGTCTCTTCGTCAGGGTCGAGCGCTGTGACTAATGTTGTGGCTGCAAGAAGGAGAGAAAGGATGAGTATCATGATCATCTGAGTTGTGGAATGGTACCACATCTGCATGCATGCACACTAAGAGTCTGGGTGGTTGAGCGTGACGTGCGGTTTGCTGACTTTAACTTTAGACTCTGCTTTGCGCTTCGCAGCTGGCAACACGCGTTATTAATAAATATATCCATAACCCAGGTCTTCCCTTTACTGTGGAATATTGTGACAGCCATCCATCAATGGATTACACACTGCTGCATTCAGCTCTTGCAGCACCTCTCCCCACTCCTCCCACCACCTCCACCACCTCCACTCTCGCTTCTTCTAGCTCTAGTCTCCTTCCAACGCTTGAAGAATCAGAAGCCACCTCCGTTTTCATCTTTGACTCCGTTCTGACCAGCGACTCTTCTCGTCTCATCACCTCCTTGTCCAATCATGAGATCTGCACTTGGAACTCCACCACGCTGGCACCAGTGTCACGCTTTGCTGCGCATGGCGCCCGAATCACTGACATTCAGGCAGGTAGCTCGTCACAACCTCATTTGTTGGCTTCCTGTGCTGCTGATGGTACTGCTTCTCTTTGGGATTTGAGAACGTCTTCCACTGTGCTGACAGTACAGAGGCCTGGCGGCGGTGGAACAGTACACAGTGTAGCACTGGGATGTGACGATACACTGATGGCTACTGGAAGCAAGGACGGAGCACACTTTTACGACATTCGTGGTGGTGGAACTCTGCTCGGTGAGTACGTCGAATCACACTCTGACGATGTTCTTTGTGTTCGTTTTCATCCTAACAAGCCAACAATTTTAATGACGGGTGGTGCAGACGGCCTGGCGTGCGTGTTTAACGTGGCAGTGAACGGTGAGGACGAGGCTCTGATGACTGTGTGCAACGCGCAGTCAGATGTCATTGACGTCAAATCATTGGATGGAGATGACGTGCTTTGCTGTCAAACATCAGTTGAGACTTTGTGTTTGTTTCGAATTAGTGACGGTCAGTGCGTTGCAAATTGGAATAACTTTCGTGCAGCAATTTCACAAAGCTGTGGATGTGATCATGTTGACTACGTCGTTAGCACGTACTACGACTACGCGCAGAGTCAAATGCATGCATTGGTTGGTACGTTTGCTGGTGATTTGTTGGACGTTGGTTTGAATGGAGATGGAACAATTGTTCCGTGCGGAAGAATGTCAGGTGGTCATTATCGACCAGTGCGCTGTGGGCTGAGGATTGGTGGAATGATTGTAACTGGTGGTGAGGATACCAGGTTGTGCGCGTGGAGTGTGAGTGGTGAAAGTGGTCGGAGTGGTGTGACTGTTGGGAGTGGTGTGACTGTTGGGAGTGGTGTGAGTGGTGTGAGTGGTGGGGGTGGTGGGAGTGGTGGGAGTGCTGGGAAGCGTGTTGGAAAACAAAAGCGAGCAAAGAAGAAAACGTATTCACCATACTAATACTGAGTAAACTGATTTCTAATTGCTGCTGAAAATGAACATTATTTTTATCTAGATCTAGAGTGGCATGATCTGACTACTGTAGCATGTGGTAGTGCTACACTTTCACACATTCATTCACTTTCAACCATTGCCAACACGAGACTTTCTTCTAGGACAAAAGATGATGGATAAAACTTGTGATAATTTTTTTTAAAACATATTACTTCTTCTTCTCTTCTTTTTTTAGACCACAGTTTACCTGTTTACCTTTTTGTGAATTAGTCCACCCTCAATGCCCGGTTCTCTCCTCGTTTGTCTCGGGGTCAGCACGGCTTCACAAGCGCAAGTCGAAGCTGCTTGCTCTGTGGCTGGCGTTTGGCTGGTAACAATGTCCATTCTTGGTTCCTTTCTCACACTTGTTTCTCTCTTTTACATTAATAGACGCACAAGACCAATTGAAAGAGGTGCTTCCTTTTTAGATGCTTGTGCACGAAACTGTTACATCTGTGGCATCCTGCATGTGTGCGTCTCCCTTTGTTACTGGATGATATTGTCAAGGACATCTTACACATTTATAGTGCCCCCGTTTATGGTTGGTTTCATGTGGGTTTGGGCGGGAATAAAATATACAAAGTGGAGTGATAGAGTGCACGAAAGGGAACGTGCCAGCCAGCTCCTTGTAAATCTTCTCAATACCAACAACAACGACGACGATGACGACTCCATCAATGCACCTCCAGGTTTGTTCGTTACTGGTCCTGAAGAAGGCTACCGACGTTACTCCGAAAAGAGCAACGATGTTGAAGCACCACCTTTGCCCGGTGATGGTGATTCTAGTGAAGAGGGTGATTGTGGAAAGTTGCGAGTAGCTCATGGTCAGCAGGTTAGTGACATTTCCGACGATGATTTGGAAAGTTTTGATGGTGATGAAATGGAGGAGGGTGGAGAAGAAGGACAAAGCATGCCGTACGATCATATTCCCGTTGCAGAGGAACCTGTATTAGTTGAAGAGGGAGACACACAGAGTTCGGGCAGTGAGGATGAACAGTGAGGATGAACGATGATAAAATTTTTTTAAATTAAAAAACATTCACTGAACACACAAAGAACAAGAACACAATAAAAACTGAAAATAAATGATATGATGATATATATGAATATATATATGAATGTATTTTTTTGAAGGTAGCCTCTACTCCACCTTAACTTCAATAGGTTTTTTGTTTGACACTCGACTTGATTTAATCATCGTGTCCCATTTCTTATTCTCGACTTTGAAAATCACGGCGCGATCATGAGGACGGGAATTCAGTGGAATCGTGCATGGTCCAGTAAAGTAATCCCAATGATTCTCCCAAGGACCCGCGTTGACCTTTGCATGATCGTAGACGTACACAATGGCATGCTGGAGTGCAGTCAGCTTCACATCTTTCTTGCTCACAACTTTTGAACTTGCAACCATTTTACTCAACACATCAACGGGAAGTGACTTTGCAGCCTCGTTAACTCCAAATCTTTTCAAACCAAGCATTGCTGCTTTTTTCCACAGCAACGATTCTAACTCTGGCAGAACTTTGCAAAGCTGCTGGACAACATCAGTACCACATACATACACAATGGCCTCCGTTCGACATGCAAGCACATGTGACTTGTCTTCACCACCACCACCACCCATCAAAACATCAACGCCTGGTATGACAGATCCAGAGTCGTACGCAGCAAGCAGATGAATTTTTTTTCTCTTGCTGAATGTTCTCAATCTCAAATAATCAAGAATTTCAACCATGCCAGTGTAACCATCACCATTCAAGTCAGCACCTGCGTCGAGTGCTTCCACAACGATTCGTTGCAAGTCTGTTAAATTCTCCTCTTTAATTTGTGTCAAATCTTCACGATGAGGTAATGCAAAAAAAATTGAATCATAATTTTCATGGTTCGCTGTGTAGTGATGCTCAGCATGGTGAGCATGCCCACCATCTCCATGAGTGCCGCTGCTGGCACGATGACGTTTTGCTACGAACATTGCATTTTCATATTTTTTTTTAATTTTTTCACCCATTGTTGGATCTCGCATGACAGTGAAACTAAATCTTGCTAAATCTTCTAAAAATAAATTTTCTCTTTTTTCTTTTTTGTGAAAAATCTGCCCATGAATTTGTGTTGCAAGGATAGTACCTCGAGCAACGAAGCAAAAGCTGGCACCATGAAAAGGAAGATTGACGTCGTGTGTATTTTTCATTAAATTAGTGCCCTTGAGAAATTGATTTCTGCCAAGTGGAATCAACTGAGCATTTTGTTGAATGATATCACATACCAGATCTCTGTTTTTCTGATCTACTTGTTGGATGATAGATACAAAGTCAAATCTTCCTCGTGTCGCTGGTTCTGATGTTGGTTGCAAAAGATCATGAATGGATGGGAGAACAGATCCTACAGGACGATTGTTGAGCAATCGAATGTACGCCTTGTTGCATGCTGTAGTAATGAGTTCACATTGACTTTTAGAAATTTTTGCTTCCTCTAAAAATAATTTTGCAGTGGATCGCTCTGACATAATCATGACACGTGCTGCTTGATATGTTTGATATGTTGATACACATTCTTTGTACACAGCAATGAGTCCGTCGCAGACCTGCTTTGCTGCGGCAACCTCCCGCTCACCTTCAACTAGCACCATCATGTTAATGAGTGGATCTTCTGAAATGGATCCTGTTGTGTCGACCATTGCAAGTTGGATGACGTCGTTCCAACTTTGAATGAATGCTGACGTGATGCCATAGGCACGTTCAATTTGTTGTCTCAGATGATGCTCCACGAGAGCACTGACGCAACGATTCGATTGTGACCAGTAAACAAGACGAGTGCTTACGTTTGTTTTCAAAACAAGTGATTTTGTAAATTGATTCAAACGACTGTCTACTTTAAAGTCATCCAGAGCAGTAAAATCATTTAAATCATCAATCCTTCTTTCTGTCTTTGTAACTTGATACTTGGATGGTCGACGTATCATTGCCAAGACTTGTTTTGGTTTAGAAAATACTTGAAAAAATTGTTCAAGAGTGTCTTCAAAATGATCCTCAGCAGAGTTGAGTGCCTCATACTGCTCCACGCATAAAACACCCTCCTCTAAATATTCTTTGTACGAGTGACGTACCAGTGTGGAAAATCTTTGTCTTGCAAGTCCAACGTTGGCAGCTTGATTAATTTGTGCCGTAGATGCTGCCAACTCGTCCGCGTACTCGGTCTCTGGTTGGAACGTGTACACCATCGCGCTGCTTTGTCTTCTTGATTTAAATCTTTTTGAGGTTTCCTTTTTCGCCATTGGACTCCCCTTTGGACTTGCTTTTGGGTTCCCATGCGATGTCAACTGATGCGATGAGGCAACAGCACGTGAGGGGCGCATTAAGTCGGCAAAACTAGAGGTAGCACTCAGTTGTCTTGACGTGTTTTTTTCTTCTCCTCCTCCTCCTCCTCCTCCTCCTCCTCCTCCTCCTCCTCCTTCTCCTCCTCCTTCTCCTCCTCCTCTTTCTCCTCCTCCTCCTCCTCCTCCTCCTGCTCCTCCTCCTCCTTCTCCACCTCCTCCTCCTTCTCCTCCTCCTCTTTCTCCTCCTCCTCTTCCTCCTCCTCCTCCGCCACCACTGCCACCACCACTGCCACCACCGCTGCCCCTCACTGGCTCGAGCTCGACACCAACGTTTCCCGGATGTGTTGCTGGCGAAGTCCAATCTTTGTTGTTATTTGTTTTCGAATCCATCTCCACAGTCTTCAACATTTTGGCATAGTCCTGCCAAATTGACAACATCTCCGAAGTCAATTCCTCGTCCTGATTGCTTGGTGAATGACAGCAGCAGCAGCAGCAGAAAGATTGTCTGTACGCAGTGGAGCTGTTATCCATCCACTCTCTATTAATCTCGTTGTGAGCAAGACGATTTTGGAGCACTTGCTTCGAGGCAACGGGAGAAAATGAATATGCTAGCTTCCAATTTACATTTGCAAACAGCTGTGAGTCCTCGTTCTTTGCTTCTTGGTGCTCGTTGTTAGAAGAATTCTCGTGTTGCTCTTCATGAGCGCTCTGATCGTGTTTTTTCTGCAACTCTCTCACTTTGTTCCGGAGGACGTTGTCCATCACACCACACTGCCTGTCAAACACTTTATCAACAAGCTCTGAATGTCTCTCTTTGTCAAGACTAAGATATCGAACGAGCGGACCTGTCAGTGGTCCATTAATGATGAGTGTCATGGCAGCAATTAATCCAACGTGATAGACAGTCCCTTCTTTGAACGTTCCTCTCGCATCTATGTCAACCCACGGATTGTTCCAGTACGTATCCTCACTCACGATCATGGCCAATGCAAGACCAACAGCACCACGCAAACCACCCCACCACATAACAACAGAGTGTCTCCAATTAAAATCGTAGTACGCACATTTGCCGTTGCAACATTGCTTGTTGACAAAGGGCTGCGCAACAAGAATTGCAATGCCTCTGGAGATGTGAATCACAACGTAAATGTACAGTGTGATGGACAAGTCGTCGAGCGCAATTTCATTCAGCGAGTCACCAAAAACATAGCCAATAATTTTTCCAGCAATGACAAAAATTAAAGTATTAAGAATGTATCCAAACATTTCCCAAAATTCTTCCACAAACTCCTCTACGTCAGGTGAGAGCGTGCTTCTTCTCGAACTCATGTATAAACCTGTTGTCACAACACCAAGCACGCCTGATGCATAGAGTGCTTCACATAAGCAAAAGGATCCATACGCTGCAATAATTGTGATTGTGAGTTCGGACACAGCATCATTGACAGTGTTGCTGACGCACTTGGTCGCGGCAAAACCTGTTACTAAACCAAGCAACACGCCTGCAATCACCAGATACACAAAATTTCCAATGCCATTGGCAGGATCAAATGTTTGACAAAATTGATTGTTATCCAATGTAAAGTCACGCACGCCAGTTGCGTTGCATGTACCACCTTCGACAAAAGCATTCTCAATCAATGGCGATGCATGGGAGTTTTTGGGGACACCATCTCGTGCAAACGTCGAGCGAGTCACCGACATCATAATGAGAAAAGCGGCGTAGGCTGTCCCGTCGTTTAGTAGAGATTCTCCTTCAATGAGCACGCCCAACTCCTCTGATGCACCGAGTTCCTTCAACAAAGCGACAACAGCGACAGGATCGGTAGCGGATAAGATGGAGCCGAGCATGAACGCGACCGACCATTCTCCCCATGCTGCATAGGTAAGACTATCTCCATCTTTTGGGGTCCACCATTGTGGCACAATATACAGGAAGCACGCTGTCACTAAAATGGAGACTACGACACCAATGTTTGCCATAATGAAAACCCCCGTAAAGTTATTAAATAAAATGTGTGTATTCGTAAAGTACGCGCTTTCAAAAATTAATGCGGGAAGAAACACAAACACTAATGTGTGTGGGGAGATGTTGTGCATGACTTGAACAGCAAGATCATCCCACCAGCTACGGCAAGTTCCGTATGACTCAACATTGCTGTCACATTTTTTATCGTAGATCCATGTTTCTTCGTGCGTCGTTGGGTCTGTTGTAAATCTTCTTCGAGTCCAGTTGTGCATAAGTCCTATGAGAGCACCAAATACAAGAAGGAGAACTGTGTACGGAACAAAACCACGCATCAGCGGAACCAAGTAGCGACGGCACAGGAGACCAATAGCAAGGATAAGAACGATGGAGTTGACTTCAGGCTGTCCTGCGTGTGGTCCTTGGTGTGCTCCGCCACCACCATGTGCGCCGTCTGCTTCTGAGGTAGCATTGCCATTGGACGACGAAGTAGTTGCGGCGGAACTTGATGCAACGGTGGCAAGCGTGAAGCCCAAGAGGAGGAGAAGGAGTCGGCTGGATTGTCCTCGCATTAGATAGAATGGTAGATATCGATGCTAATGCTTCAGTTAAAAAGTAAAAAATAAATAAAAAACTAAAACCAGCTCGAAGCGCTGCTAAAAACTTCCTTTTGTCGGATTTGGAATAGGACATGGGATTGTATTGGGTGTTGCCCTTGCACGTCCTTTGTATTCTACCGGCGGGGTTATCGTTCGATCTGTCTTGAAAGTCGTTATCATGGGATAGGTTATGGTTAGTTGGATAGGTTATGGTAAATAAAAAAAGTATTCACCACACACCAGTGAGGACCACAAAGAATAAGAGTAAACAAGACAGGAGAGGACACCCCTGCTGGCATGGAATACCAATCAAAATGGAATAGTGGTGGTGGTGGTGGCGGCAGAGGCTGCAGTGGTGGTGGTGGTAGTGGGAGAGGTGGGAGAGGTGGGCGAGTCAATAATCCTTACCGGAACTCTGGTCGCGGCGGAAGGGGCTCTCGAAATGGAGGTGGAGGTGGCAGCTACCGACATGGTGGTCGCAATCAGAATCGAAATCAACAGCAGAAAAGACGCAAGGCACCAAAAGCACCACAAGCACCATCCAAAAAATCTCTCATCAAAGACATTCGTCAAGCGTGCCAGCAGCAGAGAGATGCGACACGAATAACGAACGCAGTGGCAAGAGCAAGACACTACTCTGTCAGGCTGGACAGGAAAACTTTGCAGCTCATCATGGAAGATCTTGCAAAAATGGGTGGAAGCACGATCATTGACGAAATGCGCAACGTTGTCAATCTTCGTGACCATGATACGACGTTGACTGTCAGTGGAGTCCATCAAATACTACTCCATTTGCCACAGTGTCAATCCGTTAGTCCATCCAACGCTGCTGACATTGTTGATCTGTGCGTTTCAATCTGTCAGTTTGCAAGAGGAAATCGTACAACGAAAGAGTATTTCAGAACAAGAGCAAGATGGTGTGTGTTGGAATTTTTTGGTGAGGCAGCTGGAGTATTAGAAAATATTCAACGACACAACCCTTCGTTGCTTGCGAGACAAGGCAAAGCGGTGATCGGTTGCATGGCGGAGAAAGCAAAGAAGGGGAGTGAGGTATGTTTTCAGGGTGGTGACAATGGTGGTGGTCAAGCTCGACGGCAGCTGAGCACGGGAGATTCTGTGAGAGTCTCTCGTTACAAACGACAAGAATCTGTGGTAGCAAGGATATCTTTGGCCGGGACAAGTGGAGCAGGAGGAGGAGGAGGAGGTGGTGGTGGTAGTAGTGTGACTGCGGCAGAAACAGAAAAGGAGGAAGTGTACGAGGGAGAAGTGGTAGTCGAAAGACCATTAATTTTAAAATTTTTGAGTAAAACTGCATCCGCAGCAATTCTTGGAACTGCTCGGTCGTCTTCGTCCTCGTCGTCCTCGTCGTCCTCGTTGTCTACATCTCCCACGCTCTGGCGCATTGACAAGATGGCCAATCGAGTCAGCTTCACTCGTGAAATGTCAGCGTTGACGCTTCTCACTACGAACGATGCGGACGATACAAGAAGTCATGGTAACGGTGGTGGAAATAAGGGTCGACCTTGTGATCACATTGTGCGTGCGGTTGTCGACTCGGTGGAAGTGGGAGAGTGTGGTGGTGGTGGCGGAGGAGGAGGAGGAGACGAAGTTCTTCGAGGTGCGGCTCTTGCTGCCGTGTGTGCTCAGCCCTGCTTGCATCCTGAGACTGGTCGCCCACTTCGAAACAACGCCACAACAATGAGTCAAGGACCAACAGCACAACTTAATCTGAGTCAAAGGCGTGCACTGGAAGCAGCCACAACACAAAGTCTTACGTTGGTACAAGGACCACCAGGAACTGGAAAAACAGCAGTAGCACTCTGGATTCTGACATACTGGAGTCGATTTAAACATCTTTCAAGTGGTAGGAACTCTAGTTTGCTGGCGTGTTCTGACTCAAACGTAGCAGTCGATAATCTTGTGGAAGGTCTAGCAAAGGCAGGTGTACGTGTAGTACGTCTCGGACGTCCAGAAAATACAAGACCTGAACTTTTACAATTTTCAACATTTTCACAAGTTGAGGAGCAGCTGAGATGGCAGCATGGTGGTGCTGCAAGCCAAATGATGGATGCCAAACAAATGAAGCAGGCGAAACATGATGCTCTCACTAAAATTCTTCGTGATGCGGATGTTATTTGTACTACCTGCGTTGGTGCTGGATCTGGCATGCTGGAGAAAAAACAATTTGCAGGTGTACTTATTGACGAAGCATCACAAGCAACGGAAATTGCAACGATCATTCCATTTCTTCGTCACTGTCAGCAGCTTGTTCTTGTGGGTGATCACTGCCAACTTCCACCAACAGTTGCAAGCGAGGCAGCACAGTTTGAGGGTCTCTCGTTGTCACTGTTTGAACGTCTCGTTAACTCTGGTGTCCCACCATATCTGCTAGATACACAGTATCGCATGCATCCTGCAATCTCTCAATTTCCATCCGATTGCTTTTACGCCGGAGCCATCGCAGACGGTGTCTTTGCATCTGATCGTCCACCAGCACGTGGATTTGATTGGCCAAGAAGAGATTTTCCAGTCGCGTTCATACCCATTGATCAGGGTGTTGAGTACACGGAGGGGTTATCCAAAGCCAACGTCCTGGAAGCACAGTGTGTTGCTAATCTTGTGCGTGGTTTTGTTTCTGCTGGCATACCACTTTTAGAAATTGGTGTCACCACACCTTACGCAGCGCAAGTCCGTTTACTCCGCCAGTATTTAGGGCCACAGCTTCGTACAATCGAGTGCTCGTCCGTGGATGCTTTTCAAGGACGTGAAAAAACAGTCATGATTATTTCAACAGTACGCTCCAATCATCATGGAAATATTGGTTTTCTTGCAGATTGGTGTCGTACTAATGTTGCTTTGACAAGAGCAAGAAATGGAATGATTGTTGTTGGAAATCCTTCTACTCTGTCCACCGATCAACGTTCTTGGGGTCCATTTTTACGATGGGCATGGGCACATGGATGCTGTGCAGGCCAGTACGGACCACCTCCAGGAAATTACGATCAAGTTGGAACGCGAAAGTTAGCAACTGGTAAAAAAGACTTTTTGGAGCGTCAAAAGAAGAGAATGGCAGAAAAACGAGGTGAAGGGCCAGCAGTGGTAAAAGAAGTGGGTTCGATCCCAAGGCAAGGAGAGGTCGAGGACAGAACATCCTCTGCATCATCTGCATCCTCTGCGTCCTCTGCATCCTCTGCATCCTCTGCATCGTCACAAAAGAGAAAACGGGATGATCAGGATGATGCAAAGCAAAATAATAAAGAAGAGAAGAAAAGAAGAAAGAAGGAAAAGAAGAAGGAGAAGAAAAAGAGAAAGAAAGAGAAGAAAAAGTTGAAGAAAGAGAAGAAGAAGGAAAAGAAGGAAAAAAAGAAAAAGGAAAAGGAAAAGGACAAAGAGTTGGTATCTTTTTCGTCTGATGGTGGCGGCAGCAGCAGCAGCGGCAGCAGCAGTGGTGGGAGCAGCAGCGATGGGAGCGACAGTGACAGCGATAGCGAAGACAACGTGACAAGTGCCCCCTTTTTGCCTCCTCCCCCGCTTCCACCTTTGCCACCTCTTCCTTCGCTTTTCCCATCTGGTCCACCACCACCGCTAGCAGCAGCACCAGCAGCACCAGCAGCATCAGTAGCACCAGCAGAACCAGCAGCAACAGCTGGTACCGAAGGGAACAAATTCAAACGAGCACCTTTGCCACCACAGGGTGATATATTTAATCGAGTAGGTCGCTGGTGAAAAAAATATAGCAAAGGTGCAAAGAGTACCAAAGTACAAGATGTACACTTATTACACTCAAAGTTAATAGTAATAGGAAAGTTTTCAATTTTTTTTAGGGAATCACAATAATTCTACATGCTACATGTAATTCTACATACCTGTACACATGAAGCTTCATCATGTACACATGTAGTCCTACACCAATGTGCACAGACTAGAATAACTGTATTTTTTTTTAGAATTATAAAATGTAATTTACTATGTAATTGTAATTGATTACCTTCCTAGGAAGGTATATTGGATGCCATACCCAGTGTACAACCTGTATTACTAGTCTAGTGCACATACATACTATTTTGTCTCAATTACACAATAAATTAGCGATTTCTATCGCATCCTCACTCTGTCTGATTGCATCCACTGCGTCCTCTACCATAACGTTCATGCGTATTAGCGGATCATCATGGTCATTCTCCAGCGCCAATATTTTAATTCGTGCCAAACGATGACAAATATCACGAACTTCGCTTCTTGATGGTTGCTGGCTTGCCTGCATTCCCATGGTAATGCGACAGAGACCTTCAAATCGATTCGCTACATCCTGGAAAGGTATACATTCAATCCCAGTCGAACGAAGCTTCAACACAACTGATGCCAAAAATAAACGCTCCAGAACAGCCGTGTGTTTGATCGCGAGCACGTGCGGCGCATTGTTCAGCTCCTGATGCGCTGTTTTAATGTGTTGCACGGTGACAAAGTAATCAGTAGAGGAGGAGGAGGAGGAGGAGGAGGAGGAGGAGGAGGAGGAGGAGGAGGAGGAGGAGGAGGAAGAGGAGGAAGAGGATTGTCGACTGCCGCGACTGCGCTTCTTTTTTCGATGCTCGCGATCACAAATTTCAGCAGCTCTCCTTGCAATCTGAAGAGCACGGCGAACGTCACCAGTGTATTTGGCTACTAAACGAGCACAAATTTCAACCGCCTCACCCTTGAAGACGTCAACATCCGCCAGCCTTGCTTTCATAATTGTTTCAATCTGATCCACCGTGTAACCTTTAAACTTGACACGACGAAGACCCATGCGACTGCTAATACGTGGGAGCAACCGCTCCGGAAGATTCATGGTGTTTGCAATACCAATGACGACCAGACGTGAGTGTGGGTAGGTTGGCCAGTTAAACAGATTGTACAGCACTTTTTGTTTCCGGGTCACCATGTAATCCAACTCGTCGACGAGAACAACATGAACTAAACGTTTTGATGATGGTGTGCTGAAATGATTGTCAAGAAGGAGAGCAGCACGATGATCGGTAGCGTGCTGACCAGACACGGCGCGCCAAAGGAGAGAGTACGTTTCATGTGGCCTCTGAAGTTTCATGGCATTGATTTCAATATGCTTGAAAGGTGGCAGCTGGTGATCGTCAGCCTCTTTCATTAAAGTGTGCACCACTTCTTTGACTGTCGCCGTCTTGCCAGTGCCAGGCATGCCAGCAATGTAGAGAGCGCAACCAAGACCACCGTGTTGAATACCACCACGAACGAACTGCATGATCTCCTCGCGCTCTTGCTCACGACACGGCAAAGATTTTGGGACGGCAGATAGCTGAAGAGCTGCACATGCTTTGGCGCAAGCAGTATTCTTGCTGGCCTCCTCTTCCTCCAGCTCGTTCTCTCCTGCCTCATCCTCGTTGTTGCTACCAGCACCACTGCGTCTTCGTTTGGAAGGACGCTGCTGCTGCTGCTGCTGCTGCTGTCGCTGCTGCTGCTGTTGCTGCTGCTTCTTCCTCTGCGACTGTGCCGACCTTGCTGACGAAGAACCTGGGGAGGGTGCTCTGCTGCTTGCTTTGTTCCTTTTCGCATCGTTGACTTGTTTCGAACGATTCCCGTACAGTTTTGCTCGCTGCTCCCTTGTTGACTGCTCCAGAATGGGACGAACCATTCCCATTGCTGTTCGATAAAAGCATTGACAGTAAAATAAATCAGTTGGAACGTTGCTTGATTTCTCCATCATGTCACGAAACTGTTGTGCCGTGTAGACCGTGACCTTGCCTGCAATCGTTTCAATCGTGTTCTCATCAATGTGATCACTTTCATACCGCTCGCGCTCTGACGGAAGCTCAATGCGACTCCTGGCTTTCGCCTTGTTGCTGCGACCCGACAGCGACGAAAACGACTCAGTGTGGCTCCCCGGCGCCACACGAATGCTGCAACCATAAGCTTGTGCAGGCTCGTAAAACCATCGGCCTTCAAACCACTTTTCACCATACTGATCTTCCCACAAGCTTTCAATGACAGCAACCCAGTAGTCGCGTGAATCTGAAACGTTGACGTACACGCAATCACCGAGAGAGAATGTTTCATTCTTGTACACGTACGCACTGTAGTACGTGTCGGTCTCAATAGCACAGATTGGAACGCCACACCACGTAGACATGGATACCGTGGAGTCGACGTCATCTTCCTCGCGTGCTCGCGTGGTGGAAGTGGTGGTGGTGTTGGAGGAGGAGGATTTTGACATCTTCGTTTTAGAAATTGAAGATGAAATAACTTTAGCAGCACTGACATCTTTAGCTGCTTTCGCGGCTTCGCTTCGACTGCTTCGTGTGCGTTTCGGCATGCTGCTTTTTGCGAGTGCGTTTGCGCGCGTCGATTGTGGCGCAATTTTTTGAATTTCTTGGTCTCATGATCTTTTTTGCGAGAGAAAAAAGAAAATCAGAGAAAATAATAATTCCATCTTCCATCTTCCATTCCATACTATTCCTAGATCTAGTACAAGATCATGAAGCTTCTTCTGTGCTTACTCGCTGCAACACTTGCCAACAGCCAAGAATTTGACTCCGATATTGCCATTTCTACCGCTGTATCACCTGATGAGGTGAAAGCCGCACTCGTGAACGAGGGCAAGCCTGGTGTCGTATTTGTTACCCAGCCATGGTGCGGAGCTTGCAAAGGACTCAAGCGTTCAATCAACGGTGATGCC
>Ga0307994_1001349_pt1 | contig 14947 bp, 12 predicted proteins | sample EllFjometagen261_FD_203171 | JGI IMG/M metagenome (GOLD analysis project Ga0307994, IMG submission 203171) | Marine microbial communities from Ellis Fjord, Antarctic Ocean - #261 | ecosystem: Environmental > Aquatic > Marine > Unclassified | place: Southern Ocean | collected 2014-11-02 | reverse complement strand
GCGCCACACGCGTACACCTTGCGTTTCTTCCGATCGTGAATGGCTTTGAGCTTGGCGCCGCACACGCCGCAACGACCAACATGGGTCAACAATCGCGGCGTGCCTGTGATCCGTTCCTTGTTCGTCAAGTTGGCGCTTCGCCGCAACGTCGCCCGCGAAAACGTCCCCTGGTCGACAATCGCCGGCCAGATCGCATCACCAACAATCTCGCCCTTGTGAACGCGCTTTGCGATGTACGCCGGGTTCAGAAGCACCCGGTTGATTTGCGTATCGGCCCACTTGACGCCGGTGCCAGTCGTGATCCCTTCGGCGTTGAGCTCCCGCGCCATTGTTCTTGTGCCCTTCCCGGCGAGGTAGTCGCGGAAAATTCGTTGCACAACCAGTGCCTCTGCTTTGTCAGGCTCTTGGCCGATCAGGCGGCCGGTGTTGTCGTCGTAGGTCCTGCGGTAGCCGAACAATCTACGGCCGTGTGGTTTCCCGGCGAGTGCTTGCGCAGCTGTTGCTCGCCGTATTCGTGCACTTGTCAAGTCGGCTTCGTGTTCAGCGAAGACCGCTTCGATGCCGGACATCATGCGGTCGCCCGAATCGTTGAGGTCGATGGTTCGGCCCGAGTGGTTCACCAGCACGCCATGCTCGACAAGCAGGGCCCGTAACTCGACGTACATGCCGAGGTCGCGACCTCCGCGCGATGACTCCCACATCACCAGAACATCTACGTCACCGCTTGCAATGCGTCGGGCCACTTCCGCCCATGCGGGGCGGTCGCCTTTGCTGTGCCGAGACGCTCCAACGTCGTTGTCGGTAAGCGCCTCGATCACGTTCCAGCCTTCGCGCTCGCATGTGGCTCGGCATTCGGTTTCTTGCTCGTTCACGGAGCGGCCGCGGCCGTCTCGGTCTTGGCTGACTCGGCAGTAGATCAAGGCACGTTTCGACATACAACTATATTAGTACACATTCTGCCCCGAGACAGCGAGTAAGTGAGTGAGCCCTGCGGCATCGAAGTTGTCGGCGGTCAGTGGGCTTTGTTGGCGGTCGTCGCCATAGACCAGTCCAGCGAACAGTGCCCGGTCGTCCCGCGTCATCGACGCGGCACCCGACTCAATAGTTCGCCGGATGCTGTTTGCCAGGCGGGTATGGGGCGAACCAACGTCGAAGCCTGCCACCGATGTGATCGTTCCACGACCGGAGAGGCCTTGGGCAAGAAGCCATGTTGGGGCATCTCGCAGCGGGCGAAGCGTCGCCTCGACGTATACCTGCTCGCCCATCAGCCGATTCCGGATGCCGCCGGCAGGCGAACCCCAGGCTCGCAAGTCGTAGCGTTCGCCGTCGATCGTCGCGGTAACCCGCACGCCGCCACTTACGGGTTTGGGGTCCGTCGCCAGCACAACCGGCCCTTCGAAGCGCTGCTCGACAGCCGGTTCGATACCGGCCCATGCTCGCCCAGCAAGCAGTGATGCAAGCACGGTTATTGCGAACAGAAACCACCAGGCCCACCGGCGACGCAACGACAATGCTGCAGCTGCACCGAGGATCACAACGAAAATGAATGGCGCCGTAACCGGCATGAGCGCTCCAGCCCAGACCAGGACGGCAAGTAGCCCAACCTGTCGGTCGCTCACCGTCGAGCAACCCCAGGGTCAGCTGATGATCGAGCCTTCACCTCCCGACCAGCACGTAGGGGCCGATCTGAGCAAGTTTGGCCAGGCCGATACCGGGAACGTCGAGCAACTCGTCGACCGACAGGAATGGCCCTCGGTTGACACGTGTCTGCACGATGGCCTGAGCGGTCGAAGGCCCGACGCCCGGCAGCGCTTCGAGAGCTTCGGCGGTAGCCCCATTTATGTCGAGCAAGGGCGGCGGCGTGTTGGATACGCCCCCACCAATCGTTGTGCTTGAGGCTCCTGATCGAGACGGAGCAACAACCACGGGTGGGGCATCTTCGCCATGGGCGGGCACGTGGATTCGCTCACCGTCCAGGACAACCGCCGCCAGGTTTACTCGGTTCAGGTCCGCGTCGGCAGCTGCGCCACCCGCTGCCTGGAGCGCGTCGACGATCCGAGCACCGGAGTTGAGCTCGACCACGCCGGGCAAGACAACCGCCCCAGACACATGGACCACCACCTGTGCTGGTTCGACTCGTTCGCCGCCAGCCGAAAGCGGGGTCTGCGAAGTCGCCGGGTCGAAGGGATCGTCAACAGCGGCCCGATCGCCCGGCGCCGGCGTTGAGGACTCGTGCGCTGGCGAGGTTGACGAAGGCTCCAACTCAAGGTCGGCCCCTTGTTCCATTGACACCAGCATTGGTATCCGGTCGTCAATCGGCTCGCTGACCCGACCCGACCATGTCTGCCAGCTCCACGCTGCGCCAAGGCCAAGCAACGCGACCACCGCGCCAATCAGTACTCCTGGAATGATCGACGGAATCGTCGGAGCCACGCCTGCTGAGTCGCTTGGCAGAGAGCCCATCGAATGGTTAGCTGGATCGCTGGAGTTTCTCTGAGTCAATCGTGACTGACGTCGTAGCCGCACCATGTCACGACCCAAGTCGAGCCGTCGCTGGAGCTCCTGGTAACGAGAAACGGCATGTTCTGGTCGAGGGGGAACACTCACCGAGAAAACGTCGCGCCAGCACCTCCCAGCTGGTTCCCATCGGCCGAATAGTTTGGCTTCTCGTCGACTCATTTTCATGAGAAGCATGTGGGAAGACCCTGGGAAGCGGCACACCAATCATGGACTGGTCAGCCCAATATCTGACTCGACCCACCACCTATTGACCGGAGAACCTCATGCCCTGCTCCCCTAACGACACGACACGCCATGCCGCCTCGGCACCGACAGCGCAGCCAAACGCGACCCAGACAATGCCGACCCAGAGAATGCCGACCCAGACAATGCCAACCCAGACAACGGCCGCCCAATCAGACCCCGTCCTGGTCGGCCCGAAGCGGGCATGTGCGCTGCTAAAGGTCGGCGGCGCCGAACTACTTGCCTTGGTGAACAGTGACCGGCTCGTCGCGTATCGGCTCGGCGATCAGATCCGCTTCCGCTATCGAGACGTCGAATCATTGGCGTCTCGGCGAGCCATCGCAGCCTGAACCGCCTTCAGGTTCGATGGCGGCCTCGGCCGGTTCCATGCTCCACCGCTAAGGACCGGCCGAGCGCTCGCCGCTCGACCAGCCTGCCTGCGACCCAACCGGTCTCGCAGCAGCACTGCACTTGTTGCAGCGGCCCTGGTTACCGGGGCCCTCGTAGCTTGTGCCTTGAGTCGCGGGCCATCATTTCGGTGGCCACCCGGCTCGAGTTCGTGCACTGGATGCAAACGCGAAACCCACGAGGCCTCGACCTCAAGTGGGATTCGGCGATACGCCGCCGTATGGCCGTGACCGCTAAGACGGAAGCGCAGATACGCGCCCACATAACGAGCCAGAAAGCGAACGGGTCCTAGATCTTTGAACTGACGCACGTGCACCAGTTCGTGCGCCAGTAGTCCCTGGCGGTCACACGACCGTGTGCGAACGAAGATGGTGTTGCCCAACGTGATCGCCTCGGCCTGAGGCGGCACGGGGCCGCCAACCACGACCCGATAGCCGTTGCGCTTCTCCACTCGCATAAATCGAACCTAGCCCTGTGAACCTGACAGTGCTCTAACTCAGAAAAGCCTCATCGAGAGCTGCTTGCGATAGTCGGCCGTACGAGGGTCCTCGGGACCCATAACTTCGAGTAGATCGAGGAACTCTTGACGTGCATCTTCGTCGGTCTTGACTTGGTCGAGCAGCGTGGCCAACTTGGCGTCGAGTTCGTCGTCGGCAGCCAGAGCCTCGCCGCCCATGCGAGCACTTGCAGCGATGCGGCGCACCTCGGCGCTTTCGGGCACTCGCTGCAATAGCTCCAGTGCAATCTCGGTCTCACCCCGGGCGATCAGGATCTCGGCAACCGCAGGAACAGCAACATGATGATCAGGTATGAGCTCGAGAACGCCCAGCAGCGACTGCTCGTCGCCAGCGGCTAAGAGCTCTTCGATCTTGGTCTCAGCCTCGGAAGGCAGCAGCCGTTCGATGAATTCTCGCACCGCTGGCTCACCTTGAGCGCCGGTGAAGCCGTCGAGGACCTTGCCGTCCTTCATGGCGTACACCGCAGGAATCGACTGCACCTGGAAGGCTTTCGACGTCGCCGGGTTGGCATCGACATCGACTTTTGCCAGGACAACTTTGCCGTCCGTTTCGGCGATCACAGTCTCAAGAATGGGGCCCAGGCTTTTACACGGCCCGCACCATTCGGCCCACAGGTCCACCACCACGACATGGTTGTGAGACGCCTCGATAACGTCGGCTTCGAATGTGGCGTCTGTGACATCGATCATGCGCATGGCTCCAAGAGTGCGGTGGCTGCATTCAGCAGCAAGTGGACGGGCCCATTGCAGCGCACGACACGCCGTCGCGATTCCAGTGCATTGGGAGTCACAGGGTACCGTGTCGCACCGACGGAGACCGGCGTCTGGGACCGGCGTCTAGAAGCTTGGGGGGCGACATGACGACCAAGGGAATCAATCGAGACCATGTCACTGCCTGGTTCGGCGAGCACACAACTGCACTCACGCCGCCGCTGAACTTCGACCTGATCGCTGGCGGCCACTCGAACCTTACGTTCAAGGTCACCGACCAGGCTGACAGCCAATGGGTTCTGCGCCGACCACCGCTGTTCCAGGTTCTCGAGAGTGCCCACGACATGGCCCGCGAGTTTCGTGTTATTGATGCCTTGCAGAACAGCAACGTCCCTGTGCCGAGCACCATCGGGTTCTGCGACGACCTCAGTGTGAACGAGCGCCCGTTCTATGTCATGGACTTCGTCGATGGACATGTGTTGCGTAGTCCCGAAGAAGCAACTGCCTTTGGCACCGAGCGACTCGCCGACGTAACGAAGTCGCTGATCGAGGTCTTGGGGCGAATCCACGCGATCGATGTCGATGCTGTTGGACTAGGCGAACTTGGCCGCAAAGAAAACTACATAGCTCGCCAGCTTCGTCGCTGGATGGGCCAGTTCGAAGCGTCCAAAACCCGAGAACGCCCAGAACTGGTGGCAGTGCACGACCATCTGGTCGATCGCATCCCAGAACAGACCAAGGCCGGACTGGTACACGGCGATTACCGACTGGACAACTGCCTGATCGCCGACGACGGTTCGGTGGCAGCAGTGCTCGACTGGGAGTTGTGCACGCTCGGCGACACGCTGGCCGACGTCGCCTCGCTTATGACTTACTGGGCCCGCCCGACCGACAGCTTCACCCCCATCGATATCGCCCCTACGCTGGCCGACGGATTCCCTGAACGTGATCAACTGCTCGACTGGTACCAACAGGCTGTTGGTCGCACCGTGGAAGACATCGACTTCTATCTGTCGTTTGCATCCTGGCGCCTGGCAAGCATCCTCGAAGGTGTGTATTCGCGATATGTCAGCGGCGCCATGGGCGACGTTGAGCCCGAAGGTGGCGCCGAGGCCTTTGTGGGGCGCATCGACGCCCTCGTGGCTCAAGCCGCCAACTATGCAGCAAAGGTTGCCTAATGCACTTTGATGATCTCTACCAACAGGTTGGGCCGAGTGTCGAAGGGCCAATGCAGTTGCTGATCTTGACCGACGGCTGGCTCGAGGCATCTAACACGCTCGCACGTATTCGCAACACAATTGTGCAGCAGGCTGATCTCACCACCATCGCGCAGTTCGACACTGATCAACTGCTCGATCAGCGGGCACGGCGCCCCATGCTGACGGTTGTCGAAGGCGTAACCCAGAGCGTCGAGTGGCCTGAACTCCAACTTTCCTTGGGCACCGACAAGAACGACCAGCCGTTCCTCATGCTGCACGGACCGGAACCTGACTTTGCATGGCGCCAATTCGGTAAGGCAGTCGCCAACATCGTCAGCGGAATCGGCGTCACGACAACCTTCTCGATGGGTGCCTACCCGGCTCCTATGCCTCACACCCGAGCAATCCGCATTTCTTCCACCGCCTCCGATGTCAAGATGCTGGCCAATCGCGAACACACAACCGGGCTGATCACGGTGCCAGTTGGTGTCCAAGTCGCAATCACCGAGGAACTGGAACGTTTCGGTGTACCCAGTCATGGCTTGTACGCCCAGGTTCCGTACTACTTAGCTGCTCACGATTGGCCCCAAGCAGCGGTGTCCATGCTGACCGTATTCAGCGAGCTTTCCGGCCTGCATTTCGACGACAGCCAGCTACAAGCCCAGGTTGGTGAAGCCATCACCTCGGTCGAAAGCATGCTCGAAGATTCACCAGGGCTGGGCGAAGTCGTAACCCGACTCGAGCAACGCTACGACGAACTCAAGAAACTCGAAGACGAAAAACTGCCGACGGGTGACGAACTCGAAGAAGAATTGCAGCAGTATCTTCGCAAGATCGACGGCGACTGAGTTCTTAAGACTCATCCCTGATCTCTTTCTCAACCCAACCCAACGCGACTCCAAGGAGCGAACGAATGAAGATTGATGGTGGCATCAGTTTTGTGCTGGACAACGCAGCACATAGCGCCCGCGAGGCCGAACAGGCTGGCTACTCCGGGGCGTTCACCGCCGAGACCTCACACGATCCGTTTCTGCCGCTGACGATTGCCGCCGAGCACACCGAAAAGCTTGAGCTCGGCACCTCGATCGCTGTAGCGTTCGCCCGTAGCCCAATGACACTCGCCAACACAGCCTGGGACCTGCAAGCGTTCAGCAAGGGTCGCTTCATACTGGGTCTTGGCTCACAGATTAAACCGCACATCACCAAGCGTTTCTCGATGGAGTGGAGCAATCCTGGCCCGCGCATGCGCGAGTACGTCCAGGCCCTGCACGCAATCTGGGACTACTGGCAGGCAGCAGACTTCAGCACTCGTCTGTCGTTCGAAGGCGACTTCTACCAGCACACCCTGATGACACCAATGTTCAGCCCTGAGCCGCTGCAGACCGATAAGCCAAAGGTCTTCTTGGCAGCCGTTGGGCCCTACATGACCGGTGTCGCGGGCGAGGTCTGCGATGGCTGGATCAGCCATGGGTTCACAACTGCTGCCTACCTGGAAGACATCAGCATCCCGGCGCTACACGCAGGTGCGGCCCGAGCCGGTCGCGACACCAGCGAGGTCGAGATCTCGCTACCTGCGTTCATCGTGACCGGCGAGACCGAAGAAGAAATGGCCGCAGCGAGCTTTGCGACCCGCAAGCAGATCGCGTTCTATGGATCAACACCGGCCTATAAGACGGTGCTTGACCATCACGGTTGGGGCGATGCCCAGATCGAGTTGAATCGCATGTCCAAGGCAGGCGAATGGGATGCCATGGCCGACGTCATCGACACGGAAATGCTCGATGCTTTTGCCGTCGTCGCTGAGCCACAAGACATCGCCGAGGCACTGTTGAGCCGCTACGGCAGTCTCGTTGACCGCATCAGCTTCTATGCCCCGTATGCCGGCAACCCTGACCTGTGGAGTGGCGTGATCAGCGACCTCAAGGCTGGCTAGTGCCGTGTGGCCAGTGTCGACGGGCCAGCCCCAAACGGGAGGCCCGCGGCCCGATGCCTCGACTCGATCCCCAGCTCTGGCCGCGACGTCGCGAACCTGACGCGGGCTGGTTAGTTCGTTGCCATTGAGTTCCCTGACAGGCCAAGGGCGAACAACTATTGGCGTTAGTCCGCCAGCATTCTCTTTGGTTGTATGAGTTTGTAGACGGCGGTGGCAGGCCTAGAGTGTCAGTGCGGATAGGCACAGCGTGCTTTGGCATACGACAGTGGGCAGTTCAGATTGTTCTGTTCACGATGCGATTCCATTGCACCGATCCTTGTCCGCCGGACCAACAAGACCAGTTACACCTGCGTGTTTCGGGCCTGTGTATGACCGAGCCACCGTCTCGGCCGTGCCAAGGAGATCAACTTCCACATGACTTCAACAGCGACGATCGACCGAGCCGAACTCGATCGCATTGTGCAGAGCTACCTCGACGGGCGTTGCGCCGACGAGCAAGCCGACTTCCTCGAAGACAACCACTCGTTGTGGACAGACAGCCTGTGGCGGCTGCTCGAACAGGCCGACCAGGCGCTTGAGCGAGCTCGACAAGACATTCGTGGCCCCGAACGGGCTTCGGTGCTTAATGATCTCGAAGACGAATGTGAACGCATCGACGTTCTGCTCAACGATCTGCTTGGACCGGTTGTCGTCAACGGACCAGATCCCGAGGCAGTGGTCGTTGGTACCGCTCAGCTGCAGCTGTCATGGAGCGCTGGTCAGATCATTGCGTGGGCCGGTGGCCACGAGGCCGAAACCGCCGACCTGGACTTGCTCAAGGTCATGCTCAAGAAACACGACGGCAGCGCCATTTCCTGGCTCGACAACGACCCCATCGATGTCGCAGGCCGAGCCGAAGCTGTGTCACTGGCCTCGCCGCTAACAAGCGCCCTAGGTTGGATTTTGGGCTTTGGTAATGTGGCAGTCGCGGACGACACGCTCGGGACGAGTGCTCGATGGTTCGGACTCGCCGCTGCATTTGCCGTCGAACTAGTCGCCCAGGGCCGCATGGTCCCACAGCTCGAACAGTTTCGGGGCGGCCGCAGATCCAGCCAGGGCGGGCTCAGCACCTACCACGTGCGTTGGGCGGCCTCAGTTATGGACCGTGAACGACTCGACGCATTGGCCGACGCCGCGCCTGGCGCCGCCATGGCGGTGTCTGACCGCAAGGACCGCAAAGAGTTCGCAGGTGCCGTTGTTGCCGACCTGACCGACGCAATCACTCGCATTGCTGCGTTACAGATCGAGGTTCCGGCGGCTCCTGACCAACCCAGCACAAAGAATGATGTCGGCGAAGCAATCTTGTGCCGTCTCGACGGTTCTGCCTTCCAGGCCCCTCCGGGCATCGCGAACGACATCGTGCAGCGAATGGGCCGGTGGGCGCAGTCGGTCACAGGCACAGCGAACACGCGGCTTCTCGTCAAACTAAATCCACCAGACGAGGATGATGCGTGGCTCGCCGAAGTTCTCGCCCCCGGCGGCCGTAGTGGCTTAGAGCCCGTCGAAGTAGCCATGGCGACTGCCAGCCAGACCAAGTCGAAGACGTTCAACCACCAGATCCAGCGCCTCGAACGGCTCTTCCCAGCACTACTTCGCCCGGGCGGTCGACGCCGCGGCGAGGTCATCTTGAGCCAGGACGAAGCCTGGCAACTTATGTCCGACATGGGCGATTCGTTGGTGACAGCGGGCTTCGACGTCGCCGTGCCGTCATTGTCCAAGAAAAAGACAAGACCTACACTTCGGCTAACGACCGAGTCGACCGAAACCGTGGTGGGCGCTCAGCAGCTAGCCGATGTGCGCTGGTCTGCCATGTTCGGCGACGTCGAACTGACTGCGGCCGAGATTGCTCAGCTTGCAACCGAAGCTCGCCCCATGGTGAAGTCCCAAGGCGAGTGGATCGAACTCGACAAGGTCGACCTAGCTGCCGCTGCGGCAGCTCTGGCTGAACGCTCCGACCAGAACAAGATGAGCGGCGCCGAGATGTTGCGCCATGCCCTTGGCTTGGAAGGCAACCCACTCGGCGGGCACATGTCGATCGCTGGCCAAGGCTGGGCGGCCGACTTGTTGCGCAGCTTGAAAACCTTGCCCGAAGAACCTGATGTCTCGCCCGAAGGCTTCGAGGGAGAACTTCGCTCGTACCAGGCCGATGCCCACGCCTGGCTCAACTTCCTGGTCGAAGCTGGCCTAGGCGGCTGTCTTGCGCTCGACATGGGTTTGGGCAAGACCCCGACCACGCTCGCCTCGCTGGGCCCATCACGGGTGCACGGCCCTGGCCTCGTCATCGCTCCCCCTGCCGTTGTTGGCAACTGGGCGTCGGAAGCCAAGAAGTTCATGCCGGACCTCAAGGTCCTTGTGCATCACGGCCAGAATCGACGCAAAGACAAGGCCTTCCTCAAGGCCGTCGAGGAAACCGACATAGTCATAACGACCTATGGCACCGCCGTGCGCGACATCGACCTGCTCGAAAAGGTGCACTTCGGTAAGGCCGTCATCGACGAGGCTCAAGCAATCAAGAACCCAGCCGCCGAGACAAGCCGACAGCTCCGCCGGATCAACGCCCACACCCGGCTTGCCCTGACAGGCACACCGATCGAGAACGGTCTTGGCGACCTGTGGTCGATCCTGGACTGGGCGAATCCTGGCTTGCTCGGCCCTCGGACCCAGTTCATTGCTCAACTCAGCCCGACAAAGAAGACCAAGGAGAACAACGAAGAAGCGCTCCAGGCGCTGAACGGCATCCTCGTTTATCGGCGCACTAAGTCAGAGCCTGACATTGCCGCCGAACTGCCCGATCGCATCGATGAGCTCGATCATTGCTCTATGACCCCTGAGCAGATCGGCCTGTACCAGGCGGTCGTCAACGATCTGAGTGCCGAGACCGCAGCCGCCGACGTCGGGTCGCCGTCTCGTAAGGGAGCTGTGCTCGCTGCGATCACGGCCCTCAAGCAAATCTGCAACCATCCTCTGAACTACAACAGTGACGACGAGAACCTGGAGATCCACGGTCGTTCCGGCAAGCTCGCTCGCCTGAACGAGATCGTCGAGACAGTCTTCGCCGCCGACGAACGCATGCTGGTGTTCACGCACTTTGCTTCGTGGGGTGAACGCCTGGCTGGCTACCTGACCGAGCGCACCGGCACCGAGGTGAACTGCTACCACGGTGGTTTGTCACGCGGTGCACGTGATCGGATGGTCGAAGAGTTCCAGGCACGCGAAGGGCCAGGTGTGCTCGTACTGTCGCTCAAGGCTGGCGGTACTGGCTTGAACCTGACTGCTGCAAGCCATGTCGTGCTGTATGACCGTTGGTGGAATCCAGCCGTCGAGGACCAGGCCCGTGACCGGGTTTGGCGGATCGGCCAGACCAAGACGGTCATCTGTCATCGTCTCATCTGCCCGGGCACAATCGACGAGCGAGTCGAAGAAATTGTGGCTGGCAAACGCGAGATCGCCAACATGGTGTTGCCTAAGTCCAGTTCGGTCGGCGACCTCGATAGCGAACAGCTGCAAGCAGCGTTGGGCCTCGATCCCGACATGCTGCTCGACTACGAAGAACAACTGGACGAACCCGAAACAGGCAACGACGCCATCGTTGCCGAAGAACTAACAGGAGCCCAAGCATGAGCCGGGGAAATAACAACCGCGGCAATCAGAGCGGCAACAACCACAGTGGCGGCGGTGGGGGCCATCAGGGCAGCGGTGGCAACAGCGGTGGCGGAGGTAACAGCGGCGGCGGCAATCAGGGTGGTGGCGGTAACCGCAAGCGCAAGAAGAACCGCAAGAAGCCAAAGCTTGATCCCGTCAGGTACTGGGGCGATTCGACGTCGTTGCCAATTCGCAGCGACTACGTGCTGGAGTCCGGCGATCCAACAGCGGTCATCCGCTCGCTGGGCAAGGCGCCCATCCCTGGAAAGAACTCTGCCCCGGAGCTGTATTTCGAGGTGCTGTACAAACGCGCTATGGGTCTGGCCCAAGCACTCGCTTTCGCCGGTGGCCTAAACGAGGAAGCACCAGACTCCACACCTTCGACCGAAGACGATTCCGAAGACTGAACCGTTACACAATTCCGAACCGCTGGTCGCAGGGGGCGCTCAATTATGAGGCGTTGGTTTGGGCCGTGAGACCAGCGAGAACCATGTCGGCGATGCGTTCGATCTCGCCAGGCTCAAAGGTTCCGAGCTTCAGAATCTTGCGGGCCACTATAGGGCCTTCGACGAACTCCATCATGAGCTCAAGGTCTGCATCGGCAGCGATCTCACCCCGGGCCTGCGCAAGCTGAAGAATCGTCTGAATAGGCTGATGGCGCTCCCTCTCAAAGTCCTGAAGTACGCGCTGGAACTCAGGGTCGCCAGCGGCCCGAGCTAGTGCACCAAGCATCGGTCGAAGCACGCTGGGCTGGGCGAACATGGCCATTACCGCCGTGTACATTTCGACCAGGTCAGAACGAAGTGAACCCGTGTTTGGCGTTGCAAGATGCTCGATGCTGCAATCGAGGGCCGCCATGAGCAGCTCATCGCCTGAGCTCCAGCGACGATAGATTGTCGTTTTTGCGACACCTGATGCCTTGGCGACGGCATCAACGGTGAAGCCAGAGACACCAACCTCGGCAACAAGCGCGATAGCTGCCGCGATCACCTTTTGTTGTGCTTCTTCGCTGCGAGGCCGGGCCATACGGACACCAGCGTAGCGAAATCCGTAAGGTCGCGGGTCGAGCCCCCCAAGCCACCCCCCTGAAGCGTCGAGCCTAGCAACGCTTGCAATTATGCGGATCGCTCTGTCGAAGAAGGTGACGTGTGTCTCAAACACTGGACTCGGCAGTGATCAGGTGGCACAGTTGCGCTACTTGGCCGTAGCGCAATTAATGCGCTGCGATCCAGTTTCTGCTTGGAGTTCATATGTATTCACGTCTCGCCCGTTGGTGCTTCCACCACTCATGGCAGGTCATCGGCGCCTGGGTCGCAATCCTGGTCGTCTCGATCAGCGTCACTGGCGCCATCGGCACTGCCTACGACGGCAGCTTCAGCATCCCCGAGTCCGAATCGCTTGACGGCAGCTTGATCCTGGATGAGTACTTCGGTGGCTTGGGCGGCGGCCAAGCAGGCTCGATCGTGTTCGAGGCACCTCAGGGTGTCGACGATCCAGCGGTGCAGACCGCCATGACCGGCCTGTTCGACCAGGTGCGAGCTGATGCCGAGCCTGGTGGCCCACTCGAGGGCGTCGTGCTGCAATCTCCCTATGAACCCGGCGGCGATTCGCAGATCTCCCCACCATCGTCTGACCGAGCCGGTGAGATCGCGTTCGCTCGACTGAGCATCAGTACAGACGTCGATCAAACCGCAGCCGGCGCTATGGGCGTGCACATCGCCGAACTGATCCAAGACAGCGGTATCGAAGAGATCGACGGGGCACGGGTGGAAGTTGGTGGCACGATTCTGGGCGAATTTGAACCGCCAGAATCAGAGCTGCTTGGCGTCGCGTTCGCTGTCGTCATCCTGATCATTGCCATGGGTTCCGTCATCGCCATGGGCACCACAATCGCCGTTGCTCTAATCGGCGTGGGTATCGGCGCCGTCTCGATCGGGCTTGTCTCGCACCTGATGTCGGTCCCTGACTTCGCTACAACCATCGGCCTGATGATCGGCCTCGGTGTTGGCATCGACTATGCGCTGTTCATCGTGACTCGTTATCGAGAAGCCTTACGCGAAGGATTCGACCCCGAAGGTGCAACGATCGTTGCACTCGATACCGCCGGGCGCTCGGTCATCTTTGCCGGTGCAACCGTGGTCGTCTCGCTGCTTGGCCTGCTCCTTATCGGCCTGTCCTTCATCGCTGGCCTGGGTGTTGGTGCTGCCTTAACTGTGGCCATCGTGGTTACCTCGTCGATCACTCTCTTGCCTGCCGCACTTGGCCTGGTGCAGAACCGGGTGAACCTCACTCGTCGTGCTGGTATGGCTGGCGCAGTCCTGATCGCCCTCGGTCTACTCGCACTTGGCCTTGGGCAGGGGCCATTCTTCTTGGGTATTGCTGCTGCACTCACCATCGTGATCTTGCTCGCTGCCTATCTGCCATTCATCCAAGCAGCGCCGCTTCGCACCGAACTCCCCCCTCGTAAGGAAAAGCCCCCACGCGAAACCATCTGGTACCGCTGGAGCCGCACAATCCAGGCTCGACCATGGGTCTACGCCATTGGCGCAACAGCGCTGCTGATCGTGTTGGCATTGCCACTGTTCAGTCTGCGACTCGGCTTTTCTGACGAAGGCAATTACCAAGAAGAAACCACCACTCGCCAGGCCTATGACCTGATCAGCGAGGGCTTTGGCCCCGGCGCCAATGGCCCCCTTCTGATCGTGACGGAACTCAACTCGCCAGCCGATCTCGAGACCATGGGCGCACTTTCAGTAGCGCTGAACCAGACCGAAGGCATCACATACGCCTCTCCCCCATTCCCGAACGATCCTGATAACCCTCAGGCAGCAATAATCCAGATCCAACCCGATACGTCGCCTCAGGACAAGGCGACCGAGGACCTGGTGTTCGAGTTACGGGACAATGTCGTGCCTGGTATTGCGGGTGCCGCAGGCCTTGATGCCAAGGTCGCCGGTGCCACTGCTGCCAACATCGACTTCACCGACTTCCTAGGTGAACGAATCCTGTTGTTCTTCGGTGTCGTGCTGACACTGAGCTTCCTGCTGCTGATGGCGGTATTCCGTTCGGTCTTGGTGCCGCTTAAGGCTGTAATCATGAACATGCTGTCGATCGGTGCCGCCTACGGCATCGTGGTGGCTGTGTTCCAGTGGGGCTGGTTCGGCAGCGTCTTCGGTATCGAAGGTGCACCGATCGAACCATTCATCCCGATGATGATGTTCGCCATCTTGTTCGGCCTGTCAATGGACTACGAAGTCTTCATCCTCTCTCGTATGAAAGAGGAGTACGAACGCACCGGCGACGCCGAGAACTCGGTCGCCGATGGCTTGGCCAAGACTGCCCGAGTAATCACTGCCGCTGCGGCGATCATGACCGTGGTATTTGGCAGCTTCGTGTTCGAAGATGACCGCATTATCAAGCTGTTCGGCCTTGGTCTGGCATCAGCAGTACTGATCGATGCCACGATCGTTCGTATGTTGCTTGTGCCAGCGACCATGCAGCTGCTTGGCGACAAGAACTGGTGGCTACCCGGCTGGCTTGACCGCTTGCTGCCAAACTTGAACGTCGAAGGCGGCCATCACGAACCGCCTGCACGAGTTGAGGACGCTCCCCCAGACGAAGTCGCCAGCAAAGAACCGGTACTCGTGTAGCAGAGTCTCTCGAATTCGGGTTGGACCAGGGCGCTCTACCGCTACGCTTTGCCACTGAATCCGGGGCTTTAGCTCAGTTGGTAGAGCGCTTCCATGGCATGGAAGA
>Ga0307994_1001342_pt1 | contig 14974 bp, 12 predicted proteins | sample EllFjometagen261_FD_203171 | JGI IMG/M metagenome (GOLD analysis project Ga0307994, IMG submission 203171) | Marine microbial communities from Ellis Fjord, Antarctic Ocean - #261 | ecosystem: Environmental > Aquatic > Marine > Unclassified | place: Southern Ocean | collected 2014-11-02 | reverse complement strand
ATATCAACCATCAAGAGGGTTACATTTATAATTGAATTAAACCTGAGTATTGGCTTGCTAATGAGCTTAAATCAGTTAGCTTTTAAAAAACAGTTCTAATTATGAGGAATGAAACATTCTAGCAAAAACTTACCCGCAGATGAAACCTTGGCCGGTTACAAAAAAGAGCACAAGGAATATACAGAAACGATTGCGAAGTACTGCATTTCAACGAATGACAAAGGACAGCGTCGATGCCCGATAATTAATGTGTACGGCATTTTGCAGTATTCAGCGACAACCTCAAACGCCGTAATTTCATTGCCAATTGAGTTATTAACTTGAGTAAGTTCAGCAACCCCTTTCAATATACGTTTTCATAAGCAGCACAAATTTCCAACTCGGTTTTTTCACCTAGGTAGTCAATTTCACCTTGCTTATGTTTGCGGTAAATATCACTAAAGCCTTTTGGAAACCACCCAGAAACGACTTCGTCATTGGTAAAGTTATCCAATGCCTGGCTGAGCGTCCTGGGTAGTCGGGTGTACCCTTTGGCGGAAAGATCATCGATACTTAAAAGAGAGAGATCTTCCTCAGTAGCATCTGGACAATCGAGATTTTCCTCAATGCCCTGGGCGCCGGCATGAACAATAGCAGCAAGGGCTAGATACGGACTGGCACAGGCGTCTCCAGCACGAAACTCGAAGTTAAACTGCTCTGCCTTACTTGCACCGCTCATGTCAGATACCGGACAAATGCGTACGGCAGCCTCTCGGTCTCGGTACCCTAAATTATTAAATGCAGCACTCCAGCGATGTGGGGTGAGCCTACTGTAGGAAATAACACTAGGCGAGGTTAACGCAACTATTCGGTCCAAATATTTCAGAACACCAGCAATAAACTGCCCAGCTACTTTACTCAGACCATACTTATGATTGGGATCATAAGTGCAAGGGATGCCTTCGCTGTCTAAAAAGCTGATGTGAATGTGAACACCATTACCAACACCATCTGGGTCTCGCAATGGTGTGAAACTCGTTTGCATACCCAGTTTTTCGCTAACTGTATGAATGAGTTCACGAAAAATAACAGCGTGGTCAGCACTGCTTATGCCTGTTGCGGGACCGTTAGTAGCTTCGTATTGATCGAGGCCATGTTCTTTCATAAATGTGTCGGGCTTTAGTCCAGATTCACGCATTGCTGCAGTTATACTCTCGGCGAATTGTCGTTTTTCTCGAAATCCTGCACTGGTAAAGCTGCTACCAATCTTGCCGATATCATTCTTAAAGTGAAACTCATGCTCGAAGGCACTGTAAAGTGTAATGCCGGCTAATGCCTCTAGCCGCTCCAGAGCTGATTTCAAAATTGAGCGAGTGCAGCATTCCCATCGAGTACCATCGGTATACAAGATATCACCGATAAAAAACTGTTCGTCAGGAACACCTTCCGCTTCGCTACTTAACTTCACGTGGGTTGTCGGATCAGGAATTAACATTAGATCTCCGAGTGAGCCGTAAGGGCTATCGGCAATTGAGTCAAAACAGGTAATTTGAACATTGGTTGGTGTCCAACCAACGCCCAGCTTCATACGTTTATCAATTTCGATGAGTGGAAATGCTTTACCGCGGACTTTGCCAGCGACATCACTACAACAGATAAATACTAGGGCTTCACGTTTCATAATCTGACTCTATTAATTTATGGCTTCTCTGAACTTCCTACAGGTGGTGTCAAACGCACATCATCCCACTGGTGTATTCTTTTTCTGGTTCCGTCCCAATTTTTTTCAGAGACTTGGACAATCATTGCTTCAATCAGAGTAACTGCGCTAACCTGGCTGTCCCAGGCAGTACCAACTTCAGTTGGAATGCAGAGCACATGGTCGGCGTAGCGTGAAAGCGGGGACATCCACCGATCTGTAACAGCAACAATTGTTGACTTACGGCGACTGGAAATTACTTGTGCAAGGTCAGTTAAGTTAGTTTGGTAACGCCTGAAATCAAAAAGAATAACCAGATCACGCTTTCGCATACGCAATACGTCATCAGGCCAGATCTCAGGATTACTCGAAAGGTGATAGATTCTATCTCGTATCTGTCTAAGGTGAATTGCAAAGAGGCTAGCAATACTGTCAGTTACACGCCCACCGAGCAGAAAAATATTACACGACGGGTCTTCAATAAAAGCACATACGCTATCAAATTGCTGTTGTGAAATTGTGTTCGAAATAGACTGAGCCTGCTTAGCCACACGGACCGAATAGTCATGGAGAAAGCTTTTCGATGAAGCGGGCATTTCTGTTAATTTCAATTCCACGGGGGAGTGGTGACTTTCTTTTAGTTCTGCTATCAATGCCTGCTGAAAAGCCTGGTACCCATAACAGTTCAGTTTATTAATAAATCGAGTGATAGACGGAGCACTGACACCACTAGTATCAGCGAGTTCATGAATGGTGTTCAACCCTGCAAAGGGATAGTCGCTCAGTATCACATTCGAAATTTTTCTTTCACTAGCTGTGAAAGAACTGACAAGTGATTCGATTTTTTCTCTGATCGTTAACAAGACTGGGAACCTTTTAGAAAATAAAATATGTGTTGGCAATTATGATCTTTGTAATTATTTTGTCAATAGATGTAATATATTTGACTTTGATCAAATAATTAAATAAATTGTATTACTGATTAAAGGCCAATAAAACAATAAATAGGAATATTGATGACAGTACTTTCGTGGCGCCATTTTTTTATTAGCATCGCAATGCCAGTGTTAGTGATTCTGTGCTTTGCCATAGTGGCTCACTTCATAGGCGGTAGTATTGAGCGTTCGTCTATCGTCTTTTTTATAAGTTTGACTGTTGTAGCTGGGATTGGCGTATATAGCGGAAACTCTGGAATTCTTAGCTTTGGGCATCTCTCTTTTATGGCTTTAGGTGCTTATGCGTCTGCTATTCTCACTTTGCCGGTGCAAATGAAGAAGCTCATGTTGCCCAATCTTCCCGATTTTCTAGGTTCGACGCAACTGGATTTTTTTCCAGCCATGATTGTGTCCACTTTGTTTGTCATGCTAGTTGCTGTGTTCATTGGTTTGCTAATTTCTCGGTTAGATGGCTCGGCAGCCACAATCGCAACTTTGGCGTTGTTGGTTATTGTACACGGCATAATTATCGGCGCACGCGATTATACCCGTGGTAGCCAAACCTTTTTTGGTGTCCCTCGTGAAACTGATATATGGATTGCTGGAGCCGTGTGTGCCTTTGCGTTGGTCGCTAGCCGTATATTCAGAGACTCAGTTCCAGGGCTAAAATTACGATCATCTCGTGAAGATGCGATTTCCGCCCGTTCCAATGGTGTCGGGATCCGCAATGAACGATTAATAGCCTGGGTACTCAGCGCCGGTTTAGTTGCGTTGGCAGGCATTATTTTAGGCCATTATCTGGGTGCTTTCTCGCCTAAGAAATTTTACTTTGTGGATACCTTCGCGTTGTTGGCAATGCTTATTGTTGGCGGAATGAGCACCATGACAGGTGCGGTTGTTGGCGCAATAGTCATTACACTGGTTACTGAAGTTTTAAGGCGACTTGAAGGTGGAATTGAGGTTCTTGGAATACAGTTCCCTGAAGTCTTTGGCATGACACAAATTGGAATTGGTCTGGTCATTTTATTCGTGATGTTTAAGCGACCGGATGGTTTGGCAGGATTAAGAGAATTTGACGAAAAGCTCAGTTTAAGATTTCTCAAACCGGAGCACCCAGCCAAATCTAGTGCGGCTCAGCTACCAGTATTAAAAGATAAAGCCCCCCTTGTCGCAGATTCGATTTCAAAATATTTTGTTGGTGTAAAGGCTGTCGATGGGGTATCGATAGACATTAATCCAGGTGAAATTGTTGGTCTGATTGGCCCTAACGGCTCTGGCAAAACAACGCTGCTAAACATGTTGTCGGCGGTAACACCAGCCACCTCAGGTTTGATACAGATGGGTAGCCACACGATTAGTAGTTTGACCTCAGACCGTGCTGCTAAACTTGGCATTGCTCGAACCTATCAGAACATACGACTTTTTTCCACTTTAAGCGTAAAACAAAACGTATTGGTTGCTGCGCTCAGCAAATGGCCACGTATCAATATCCGTGAGGCGATGGCCCGCAGTGATGCGGCAATGGAGTGGATGGGCATTGAAAATAAAGCACTGCTGGTGGCCGGTAATCTATCCTATGGTGATCAGCGTCGCGTCGAAATTGCCAGAGCATTGGCGCTTGAACCAAAGTATTTATTCTTAGACGAACCAGCGGCTGGCATGAACAGAGTGGAAACTGATTCTCTCATGGACGCTCTTAATGAGATACGAAGTCAATTAAACATAGGGCTTTTGATTGTTGATCATGATCTCCCTCTTATCATGCGTTTATGTGATCGGGTTGTGGTTTTGAACGAAGGCCAATGTATTGCCAGAGGGAAACCCGAGGCTATCCAAAAAGATCCTATAGTTGTTGAAGCCTACTTAGGTAGAAAGAAACAAGCGGGTGATTAAAAATAATAAAATCATTAATAAATACATGAGGAAGTTAATTATGCGTATTAAAACACTAAGTAAAACTGTCTGTATGGCGATGCTTTTCGCATCCACTTCGACCCTTACCTTGGCACAAAGTCTAACCATCGGTATGGCAACAGCGCAAACGGGCTGGCTGGCTAGTTATGATGGACCGGTCGTCGAAGGTATCAAAATTGCTATTGACGAAATCAATGCCAAAGGTGGTATCGGTGGCAAGATCATGATAAAGACGATTGCTAAAGATGTTCGCTCTGATGCAGCGCAAACATCTATCGCAGTTCAGGAACTCGTTGACGATAATGTAAGTGTTATCTTTCTACCCTGTGACGCTGACCCCGCATTCGCCGCAGCTGCAATTGTGGATGATGCAAAAATACCTGCCTTTTCTACCTGTGCATCTTCCCCTACATTACCTTTGATGGGCGGTGATTACATGTTTGCTAATTTCCCTGGAGATAATGTACAGTCGGCTGTTTCTGGAAAATGGGCGTATGACCAAGGTCATCGAACTGCGTATCTATTGTATTCACCTGAATCACAATACACCACATTGCCGTTGTATTTTGGGGATGTTATTGAACAACTAGGTGGTCAAGTAATTGGCAAGGCTACATATAAACTTGATCAACAGGATTTTTCGGCAGAAGTAACAAAAATCAAAGCTATTTCTCCACAACCTGATGTGATCATGACAGCGGCCTATGAACCTAACTTCCCAGCATTTATCAAACAACTGCGCTCTGCCGGAGTTACGTCTCAGGTAATTGGTTCTGACGGTATTGATTCACCGACCACTTTCTCTCTCGGTAAAGCATCAGAAGGCGTGGTATTTACCACAGCTGGCCATGCAACACCTGGAAGTGAGCTGGAAAAGTTTAATGCTCTTTACAAGGCTAAAACTGGTAACGACTCTGACACAGTATTTAATGCGATTGGTTACGATCTTATAAAAGTAATTGAAGCAGCTGTTCTTGCCGCAAATAGTACTGATCCCGTCAAACTGCGCGATGCGATTGCAGAACTGGAAAACGTGCGCGGTGCAACCAGTCTCATTACTTATAAAGGCACGTCTGGCATGCCCATCCGCGAAGTATCGTTGGTTCGAGTTAATAATGGTGAGCGTGAGCTCGTTGGTCAGCCAGCACCAGATGCCAATTTAGTGCCAGAACCTCGCTTGCAATAAAGGCGAATCTGACCCCATGTCGTTATTATCAGTTAGTCAGTTGAGCGTCTGCTACGGCGCAGTAGAAGCTGCAGTGGATGTGAACATGACCGTAGGGCGGGGCGAGTTGGTCGCCCTGCTTGGCGCCAATGGTGCTGGGAAGTCGTCTGTGCTCAATTCAATTGTCGGACTTGTACCAGTTGCTAAAGGTACAGTCGAATTCGAGTCTGAAACGATTAGTCATATGGCGACAGAGCTGTTAGTCAGAAAAGGAATTACGCTGTGTCCAGAAGGCCGGCGCATTTTCGCTACACTTACAGTGGCAGAAAACTTACAACTCGGGGCTTATGGTCGAGCGAAGAAAAATGGGGTAGCAGAAAGTTACGAAAGAGTGTTGTCTCTTTTTCCCATTCTGAAATCGCGGGAGAAGCAGTTGGCAGGCACTTTGTCCGGCGGTCAGCAGCAAATGCTAGCAATTGGCCGTGCGCTCATGATTGACCCAAAAATGTTGTTACTTGACGAGCCTTCTTTAGGTCTAGCGCCCCAATTTGTTGAAACTATTTTCGATCTAATCATTACCTTGCGTGATCAAGGAATTACCATTTTGTTGGTCGAACAAAATGTAGCGATGTCGCTAGATATTATTGATCGAGGTTATGTCATGTCCAGTGGCCGAATTGTGGCCGAAGGTACAGCCGAACAACTGAAATCTTCAAATATTATTGAGCAGGCTTATTTAGGTTCCTAGGGACGACTATGGAAATATTTTTACAACAAACGATCAATGCAGTAGCTCTAGGTGGAACATACGCCTTACTAGCGTTAGGCCTAGCTATTATCTTTTCGATTATGGGAATGATAAATTTTGCTCATGGCGAATTAATGACCATTACGGGCTATGCCCTGTTATATTGCGGTTTGTCAGGAGTACCGTTCATCATCTCTGTCCCACTGGCGATACTGGCGGCAATACTAGCGGCTATGTTAATGGAACGTGTCGCGTTTAGGTTAGTGCGCAATTCATCCGCAGCAACTATGTTGGTAACGAGTTTCGCGGTGGCTACAATACTTCAAACCATATTCCAAAATTTCATTTCAAAACGATCTAAGCCAGTCGATTTGCCGGAAATTTTTTCTGAAAGTATCATGGTCGGTGACTTTATAATTGGCGTCAATAAGTTACTGTCTATTGGCACCACTATTGCCATGTTGATTTTCCTAAACTGGTTTTTTAAACATACCAAGGTTGGTGTAGCAATGCGCGCCGCTGCAGAAGATTTCCCTGTTGCTAGACTTATGGGTGTTAGGGCGAATGCAGTTATCACAGGCGCCTTTGCGTTATCTGGGATGCTCGCTGGAGTGGCGGCGGTGCTCTGGGTTTCTCAAAGAGCCTCGGTGGACCCGCTTATGGGGTTTGTACCTGTATTGAAGGCTTTCATTGCCGCCATCCTTGGCGGGCTTGGTTCGCTTTCTGGGGCGGTAGCTGGCGGATTTTTACTCGGCTTTATTGAAATATATCTAACGGCATTCTTGCCAGAAAGTTTTAACGCATTTAAGGAACCTATAGGCCTTGCCCTTGTAGTAATGGTATTACTATGGAGACCTAATGGATTGATACCTGCTGCTGGAATAAACAGCACTAAAGTATAAATGATGAATATCCCTGCACATATAGAATTAGGCTTATGAGTGAGATTGCAAAAAAAATCGTTACAAGTCTGTTATCGACTAGGGATGAAAAACCGTTCGTTGTGGTTAATGGGAACGGAAACTCAACCATAATTCTTACTTGTGAACATGCTGGTAGAGCTATTCCTGAATCACTTGGTGATCTTGGCGTAAATAGGGAGATTATGGAGTGTCACATTGCCTATGATATAGGGGTGGAAAATGTGGCTAAACAATTAAGTGCGCTACTCGATGCGTCTCTTGTACTACAACCGTATAGTCGATTAGTCATTGATTGTAATAGGCCGTTTAATGCACCAGATTCCATTCCCGTTAGTAGCGACGGCACCAACATACACGGTAATCTAGCACTGGACGATGACTCCAGACAAAAACGATACGATGAGATTGTGCAGCCGTTTCACGAAATAGTCACTCATCAGATCGATCAAAAGCTGGTGGCAGGGCTTATACCTATTTTAATATCAGTCCATAGTTTCACACCAAAACTGATGGTTGATGGTCAACTACGACCATGGCACATGGGGTTGCTTTACAATCGTGACGACAGATTGGCAACAGATTTACAGAAAATTCTAAACAACCAGCATCCTCGATTGAATATTGCGTTAAACGAACCCTACAGCGTATCGGATGCAGACGACTATACGATTCCTGTGCATGGCGAACAGCGTGGCATTCCGCACGTAATGCTAGAAATTAATAACAGTGAAATTATCAGCTTAGTTGGGCAGATGCGTTGGGCGTCTATCCTCGCTGGCTGTATTAAAGAGTGGTTAAATATAAAAAACTAATATGAATATATCGGACATAACATCTCGAGAAATACCTTTAGTAGCTGACCAGACAGCATTACTCTTTATCGATGTGCAGAATTTTGCAGTACGTCTTAATGGTGGTGAATTTGACCAAATAAGTGACGAGGAAATAGCCGGAAAATACGGGTACTATTTCGATGCGCTCATGAATACAGCTATCCCAAATATGCAAAAGTTACAGGCTGGATTTCGACAGGCAGAAATCGAGGTGATGTATACAGTGATAGAAAGTTTAACCGCTGATGGTCGCGACCGTAGTCTCGATTACAAAATCACCGGCTTTAATGTGCCGAAGGGTTCGAGTGATGGACAAGTAATCGATGAACTAGCCGTCGGAGACGATGAAATAATCCTGCCGAAAAGTTCTTCGAGTGTTTTTATTTCCACACACATTGATTACGTTCTTAGAAACTTAGGTGTTCGGCAACTAGTAATCTGTGGATTGCTTACAGATCAATGTGTAGAGTCCGCTGTTCGAGATGCTTGTGATCTGGGGTATTTGGTCACATTGGTAACAGATGCCTGTGCTACTTACAGCCAGGAAAGACATGACAATTCCTTAAAGACGATTAGCGGTTATTGTCGGCAATTAACGACAGACCAGTTGTTGCTAGAGATTGAGGTGAATAATTAATAACTTAAGATGTTTTTAAATTGTTTAGGTAAGTACACACGTCACCTATATGGGTTTCCTTTGATGACTAAGAGAGGCATATCCCTGTTCGACATTACGGATCGGTAAGCTGAATTTGAGAGTCCTGGAACTGGGCAGGGGCTTCCCCCTGTGTCACGATAGTTGTGTAAGCAACCAGCATGCAGCAGCCAGCCTCCCATGGCCACTTAGACTGTTAGATGTATTTCGGCTGCTGCACCTGGCCGGAGTTAATACTCAGAGCTTCGGCCTCGACCATAGCCAGCCCATCAACTGCGCTGATCATGGCGCCAATATCAGTTGATTGGCCGGATAGTATGGCTTTTACCATGTGTTTGATTTCATGCTCATATCCCATCCCCTGTTCGAAGGGAATAGCACGAGCTTCACCTTGCTCATATAGAGTAAGACTTTCACCACTGCCCAACTGATACACTAGAGTCGCCCGCTCAAAGTTTGCGGTATAGCTCATGTTAAAGGGGTACCCTTGAGCCATAGACCAACCACCCTGTGCAGTCACAACAGCATCCTTTAACTCATCATCAAAAACATATTGACTGTGGACATGGTCTATACCACCAGATAAACCCACATTACCTCGACTAAAAACGCTCGTTGGCCGACCTAAACAATGGCGAATAAAATCCACGTCGTGAATGTGCAGATCTAGTAGCGCTCCACCGCACTGGTTACTTGAGCTATAAAAATCGCCTTCAGGAAAGCTCGCCAGACGCTCGCAATGTAAGGACCTTAAATTACCGTATGTCTTGCTATCAATTGCTTGTTTCAAGCACACCCATGCAGGCCAATAGCGCAAACACATACCCAACATTACAAATGACGGGTTCGCTTGGGCTAACGCCACTAACTCAAGGCCTTGGGCATGGCTTCTCGCAGCTGGTTTTTCCACCATCAAATGCCGCCCTTTCAAAAGCACAGCCTTAGCCATTGCTAAGTGAAGATGAGTCCCCACACATACATCAACTAAATCAACATCAGCGGATTCAATCAACTCATAACCATCGCTGAAACGCTGCACGTGAGTCAAATCCACTTGACCTTGTGCTTGGCCTTCTATATTGCCTTGCGCCTGGGTAGCTCCAAATAAACGCGATGGGTCTTGGTCTGCCACCGCTACCAACTCCACATCCTCCATCTGACTGTAAACGTCCAAATGAGTTTGACCCATCATACCAAGACCAATGACACCAACCCTGAGTTTTCGGCTCATGACAGCTGCCCTTTCTTAGTACCAAGACCCATAATCTGGTCCATAGCCACCGATGTACGATTTAACAAAAAAGCATCCCAAGGTAACATTTCCGCCGTCAAGGTAGACTCGTAGTTGATTGCTTGTAACGCCTCCATAGTCTCTTGCCATGGTACATCACCGGCACCTAGGTCACAGAAGCTGTAGCTGCCAGTCCAATCAAATGACTCTTTGTAATCCTTAATATGTACACGCTTAATCCTATGCCCCAACAGCTCAATCCAGTGTGGTGGGTATTGGTGAAGACCCATTAAATTACCCACGTCCAAATAAACCCCCAACCTAGGAGAGTCAAAACTATCAATAAAATCGCGTAGCTCTAGGGGAGAATAAAACAATCCATTCCAGACATTTTCCAAGCACAGGTCAACTCCAACTCTTTCCGCTACCTCAAGCAACGGAAATATTGCCTCACGTATACGATTCACTGCTAGATCATAGCGCACGAGATCGGGGCTTATCGGGCTGCGGCTAACTCCAGGTACCATTAGCAACGCACTACAACCTAGCTCTGATGCCAAGACCAAGGCGCGCTGGTGATATTCTATACTTGCTAATCTCACATCAACATCGTTACTAGCTGGATTTTGACCCCAACTCATGCCGCTGGCAAGGCTAGACACCGACACTGGCGAAGCCTCTATTGCCCGCTTGACGGTTTCTAGGTTGGTATCAAATGTTAAAACACCAGTGTCTGAGACAGCCAACTCTAGGTGAGTGAAACCCGCATCGTGGGCATCCCCTAAGGCTTTCTCAATGCTGTGAGTTGCCTCCAAACCATTCTCCATCGACCAATAACTTATCCCTTTATACATACTAAAGTTCTCCTTTTATCCATGTTTGTTGCACTACTAAGTTGTCATCAATCAACACCAAGTCGGCTTGAAATCCAGTAGCGATCTTACCCATTTTATGATCCAGCTTTAAGAACTGGGCAGGGTAAAGGGAGGCCATGCGCAACGCTTCTTCCAACTCCAACCCCACTTTCTGTACTGTGTTGCGCACAGCACTGGCCATATCTAAATTACTGCCTGCCAAAGTGCCATCTAGTGTTGTTACTTTGCCATTTTCACTCACAATCGGCCTGCCCATCAGATCAAAGAGACCAGAGTCCTCTCCCACAGTGTGCATCGCATCAGTAACCAGAATCATTTTACCTTTAGACTTGGCCTTGATAGCTTGCCGCAAAGTCACCGGATGCACATGGTAACCATCAACAATCAAGCCACACCAACTATCTGTATCATCTAATGCCGCACCTACCACGCCGGGCTCGCGACTAGTCATTGGGCTCATGGCATTAAATAGATGGGTAAAGCCTCTCACACCGTGAGCTAAGGCAACCCTCATCTGTTCATAGCTAGCCGCTGTGTGCCCAGCTGAGACGATAATGCCATCAGCAGTCAATCGTTCAATAAAATCTGGGCTGACCCGTTCTGGAGCCAAAGTCATGAGCTTAATCAAGTGCGCCGGAAAGACATCAAATAAATGGCTCAGGTCTTCATAACTTGTTGGTACTCGTATACGCGTCGGCGGATGTACACCCTTACGTTCCTCATTTAGATAGGGTCCTTCCAAGTGGATACCTAAGATACCTGGTACTCCCAATTCCACAGCTGCAGCAACAGCTGCAACGGCATTGACCATTTGCACCCACGTGTCTGTTATCAAAGTGGGGATAAATGCGGTGGTTCCATATTGCCGATGAGCTTGTGCAATGGTTTGCAACGACTTGACATTGGGTTGGTGGTTGAGTAGCTCACCCGCCCCACCGTTCACATGTACGTCGATAAATCCCGGAACCAACAAACCACCATTGAGATCATAGCTGTCCTCAATGGTGGGCATAGAATGGTTGGGCACTAAGTCTACGATAAGGCCCTCTTTAATAAGTAAAGTATGTTGACAGACAACCTTTTCACCTGTGAAAATTCGGCCATTAATTAGCGCTTTAATTGCTCCCATAGTTAACTATTCTCTCGTTTTTCTGGTGTTGTTTCAGCGCGCATTTTCTCTACCCAATAAAAGTATTGCTGCGAGTTTAATAAGGATGCGGCGCCAACATCCAATACTATAGTTACTGTAGGATGGAATTGCAGAACAGATGCCGGATGCATAGCACATACAGGCCCTTCGATCATCGCCTTAACGGACTCTGCCTTATGCTCTCCAGTGGCCAACAGTAAAATATGCCTAGCCTCCATAATAGTGCCTATGCCCATGGTTAAGGCCATAGATGGCTGCCTCTCCTGTGGCTTAAAAAAGCGTGCATTAGCCGCTACGGTAGCCTCCGTTAAAGTCTTAATGCGAGTACGGGACGCCAAACTCGAAGTGGGTTCATTAAAGCCGATGTGGCCGTTAGCACCAAGGCCCAAAACCTGCAAATCGATACCACCTGCCGATGCTATAGCTGCTTCATAGCGCTGGCATTCAATGTTCGGATCAGACAACCCCTGAGGAACTTGGATTGCCATTGGATCTATATTAATGTGATCAAACAGGTGATGCTGCATGAAATAATGATAGCTTTGATGGTGCTTAGGGTCTATGCCTACATACTCATCCAAGTTAAAGCTCTTAGCCTCACTAAAGCACACTAGGCCCGCGCGATACCGGCGCACCAATTCTCTGTAAAGCATCACCGGGGTTGAACCGGTAGCCAATCCCAATACAGAACTGGGCTGTTCGATCATTTGTTGGCATAGTATCTGCGCACTTGCCTTTGCCACTGCATTGGCATCGTCAGCGATAACAACTCGCATGTAATTATACTCCCGTGGCCCAGTATGCGTGCCTCTAACATCAAGGCAGAAGGGCGAAACTAAAACAATGCCAATATAATACAAAAACAATACATTTTACAAACCAATTATTCACAGGCCTTATAATTAATCACAAATACAAAACCTATTAATACAAAATATACACTAATTTCAACGAATTACGCCATATTTGTAAAATCCATTTCATATTGGTACTAAAATATTTACGATATACTTGCAATATCTTCCAATTGGATATAAATTGGTATCTAACACGTCAGGACAGGTTAGTAGAATGCAGCAGGCAAAACCCACAATGGTTCTTCACAGTTATGTGGACGCCAAAAGTCAGATAGAGCTGCAACTCACCAATGTTGGTGCTACTGCTGTTTCTGACTTTTGCCTATGCTTCAGCCTTTTGGCTCCAGCCACAGCCATCAGCAACTGCAAAATAACCGATCAAGTAGGTGGCTATACTCGGCTGGAGCCTACACACAAATTACCCATAGAACCTGGCAGCAGCTGGACTTGCCAAATCGCTTACCGAGAAAAAGGGTCTTTACTTAATGTGGCTTGGGGTCCGAAAGGTGCCTACATTACTCATCGAGGCCTTACCACTGAGGTGCAAACCCAGCCGAGTCGGTTTGGTGATGAAATTAAGCCCAAAGAACCCAGCCTTAGCATAGACCACCAACAACTAAAATTGAGCCCAAAGCCAACATCCTGGGCCCCAAACGACGAGTATTGCGACTGCAATACGGGCTTCAATACCACTGACTCAAACCTAGATATAGCTAAAACGGCATGGCTAGACGCTAGCGCCCTAGGCTTACGAAGCGGCCTTATGGGCACCCATGAAGGCCATATGCCAATTATGTGCACCATCAACATGGAGCTGAATCAAGAGGCTTACCACCTGCATATAGAAACTGATTCAGTGAGCTTGGTAGCAAGCCACGAACAGGGGTTCTTTTATGGTTTTATTAGCCTTTTACAGATGTATTTCAGCTATCAAGGCAGGTTGCCCTGTGGCCTGATGAAGGATCAACCTAGATTTAAGTGGCGCGGCCAACACCTCGACTGCGCTCGACAATTTTTTAATGTAACGACCATCTGCCAACTAATAGATGTTATGGCACTACTTAAACTAAACCGCTTTCATTGGCATGCAGTTGACGACGAGGCCTTTCGCTTCGAACTGGAGTGCGCTCCTAAACTAGCTGAGAAAACCGCATGGCGTGGGGAAGATCAGTTAATACCTGCCGTATTTGGTGGAGGCATCGGCCCTACTGGTGGAAGTTATAGTAAAGCAGACGTTGGCGAAATTTTACAACATGCCCACAGCTGCCATTTACAAGTTATGGCAGAAATAGATCTTCCTGGCCATTGCCTTGCTTTAGTAAGCGCGCTACCAGAGTTAAGCGAGGAACTTTCCAACTGCAGTGATTCTAAACCCGAATCTGTTCAAGGCTATCATAACAATACTATCAACCCTTCTCTGGACTGTAGCTGGCAGATATTGAAACCCATTATCGTAGAGCTATGCGACCTATTTGGTAGCGACTATTTGCACTTAGGGGGTGACGAAGTAGCCCCTGAATGCTGGGATGGATCTCCGGCTATTGAGCAATTAAAACAAACCTATGGCCTTACCAAGGATATTGATATTTTGGGCTGGTTTATGGCCCAAGCAGCAGCTATCGTACGACAACAAGGCATATTGCCTGCAGCTTGGCAGGAGTCGGCTGACAGCACGCTATACAATATTGGTAATGATGCTTTAGTGTTCGCATGGCAGAACGCCGAGTCTGGAAAAGCCCTTGCTAAACGAGGATTCCAGGTCGTCATGACGCCAGCACAGCACCTCTATTTCGACATGGCTTGTGATTCCAGCCCACAAAGTTCTGGCGCCACCTGGGCTGGTCATATTAGCCTAGAGGACACTACTAACTGGCATGTGGCTAACAATATCGCTGGCGTGCAGGGTGCACTTTGGTGTGAAACCATCAACACGCCACAAGAACTCAAAAGGGCCTTAGCCCCACGCATCATAGGCTTAGCAGAAAGTGCATGGTGCACCGACAAAAATAC
>Ga0307994_1001339_pt1 | contig 14996 bp, 13 predicted proteins | sample EllFjometagen261_FD_203171 | JGI IMG/M metagenome (GOLD analysis project Ga0307994, IMG submission 203171) | Marine microbial communities from Ellis Fjord, Antarctic Ocean - #261 | ecosystem: Environmental > Aquatic > Marine > Unclassified | place: Southern Ocean | collected 2014-11-02 | reverse complement strand
CCGCAAAAATCGGCCAAACTTTATCGGTCAATTTGGACAGATCAAGGCTCTCCATTACTGGCTATTACAAAACAGCAACAGCAAGCATTACAAGAAAAATGTGATGCGTATTACACTAAAGATGATGTCACTATTGCCATGGGAATGCGTTACGGCAACCCCTCGATTAAATCAGCTTTAAAAGAGTTGGCAGATAATAACGTGCGCGACATCACCGTTTTGCCGCTCTATCCGCAATACAGCGGCGCAACCTCGGGCTCGACTTTTGATGCCGTTGCAAAAGAGCTGACAAACTATCGTTGGGTGCCTTCTCTAAAATTCATCAATGGCTATCATACACACCCGCTTTACATCAGTGCGGTTGCAAACTCTATTGCTAGTTACATTAAGAAATCAGGCTGTGCGGACAAAATTATTTTCTCTTACCACGGTGTGCCGCAGCGCTATTTAGAGCAGGGCGATCCCTATTATTGTTTTTGTAAACAGACAACACGTCTAGTTGCAGAGCAATTAGCATTAGACGATTCAATCATAATGACAACCTTTCAATCACGCTTTGGCAAAGCCGATTGGCTTCAGCCTTATACAGATGTCACTTTAAAATCCCTTGCACAAGAAGGTCATCAGCACGTTGCGGTGATTTGCCCAGGTTTTGCCGCCGATTGTTTAGAGACACTCGAAGAAATCACTGAGGAAAACAAAACATATTTTATACAGGCCGGTGGCACAACGTTCGACTATATTCCCTGTTTAAATAACCAAAATGATCACATTGATATGATGTTTTCACTGATAGGTGATAATTAACAATGACACAATTGGTTTGGTTACGAAACGATTTGAGATTGCGAGATAATCCAGCGTTATATCATGCATGCGCGAGCGCACAAGCCGTGCGCGTTATTTATTGTGCAACGCCTTTGCAATGGCAAAAACACAATGAATCACCCGCGCAGTTAGCGTTGCGACAAAGCTTGCTGGTGGAGCTATCTGTTTCACTAGCCGCGTTAGGTATCCCTCTAGATATATTAACAACGAGCGAGTTTAAACAGCTGCCAGAAGTGATTAATCAATACTGTCGGCTACATGCGATTCAAGGCGTGTGGATCAATAAACAAAGCTGGTTGAATGAAGCGCTTAGAGATGAGCAAGTGGCTGAATTATTAGCGCTAAATAATATAACGCTGCACAGCTTTGCAGATGAGCTGTTAGTTAACGCTAGTATGACCACTAAAGATTTAACCCCTTATCGGGTATTTACACCTTGGTATAAGCAATGGCTGATCAAACTGCTGGCAAGTAATATAGAAATACTGCCCGCACCTATTATGAGTCAAGTCACTAACGCGCCAATAACACAAGCTCTTACTTGTATCACTCTACCGCTAGCGACTGAGTATAGGGATGATTTATGGCCCGGATCAGAACAACACGCGATTAAGCAACTGATCAATTTTTGCGAGCATTATGCGTTTCACTACGACGAGCGAAGAGATTATCCAGGCATTAAAGGTACCAGCTTACTTTCACCTTATTTAGCGGTCGGGGCTATTAGTAGTCGCCAATGTTATGTGTACCTTCAACAAGCTTGCCTGAAGCAGCAAGCACCTTGGCCTGAACAAACCTGGTTAAAAGAGCTCGGTTGGCGAGAATTTTATCGATATTTGATGATAAATAAACCAGAGATCGCTAAAGGAGTCGCCTTTAATCCGCATAAAGAACCTCGCTGGTTAGATAATCCAGAGCACTTCAAAGCTTGGCAAGAAGGGCGCACCGGCTTTCCCATGATCAACGCGGCTATGTTACAGCTAAAACGTACCGGCTGGATGCACAATAGGCTGCGAATGTTAGTGGCCAGCTTCCTCTGTAAATTGCTACTTATAGATTGGCGCAAGGGCGAAGCTTACTTTATGCAACATTTAATCGATGGCGACTTTTCATCTAATAATGGTGGCTGGCAATGGTCAGCATCGACCGGTTGTGACGCAGCCCCTTGGTTTAGAGTATTTAACCCGACTTTGCAGTCTGAAAAGTTCGACAGCAAAGGGCTCTTTATCCGTAAAATGCTACCTCAGTTGAGTGCGTTGAATAACAAAGATATCCACAACCCAAGTGCAGAACAAAGAAAAGCCTGCAATTACAGCGCGCTTATTATTGATTACACCCTGAGCCGTGCTAGAGCGATAAGTTGGCAGCGAGATAATACTTTCTTGTAAGCAGCAATATTTTTTTCCTACTTTAAAGCAAGGAATTCACTATGAAGCATATAACTATACAGCAGCTTAGTATGAAGCCGGACAGATACAAAGCGCATTTTATTAACAGTTTATCTGGTTTTAAAAGTGCCAACCTCATCGGTACTATTAATGATCAAGGGCAAACAAATTTGGCCATCTTTAGCTCGGTGATTCACATGGGAGCATCGCCTGCTTTGGTCGGGTTCATTACACGGCCACATAGTGTCAGCAGACATACTTTGGAAAACATTAAACAGGTAAAGCAATACACCATTAATCAAGTCAGCGAAGCGTTTTATACCCAGGCTCATCAAACTTCTGCTCGCTATTTAAGGGAACACAATGAATTTAAAGAGACAGGCTTAACTGAGTCTTATATTGAAGGGCTTCGCGCACCGTTTGTTCAGCAGAGCCAACTCAAATATGCATTAAAGTTACGTGAGATAATACCGTTTTCTGTTAATGACACGCAGTTTGTTATTGGCGAAATAACAGATGTAATCTGTGAAGAACAAGTCATTAAAAACGATGGTTATATCGATGTTGAATCTTTAAATACCGTCAGTGTTTCAGGGTTAGATAGCTATCATCTAAGCACACGTCTATCACGCCTTAGTTATGCGAAGTCTAGCAGTGCTACCCTGGGGATTGATATACATGGAAATCCACTGGAAGGTGGCATTTAATTATTATTGCTATAGTAACAAATAAAAGATAAGAGTTAACAATCCCCCTGTGTCAGGATAGTTGTCACCCCTCATTAATCCATGAAATGTAGTACAGGGGGCTGGCGAGGAAGACGTGAAACGTTATTCAGCAGAACGAAAAGAAGCCGTATTAAAGAAGTTGGCTTGTTAAGGGTGCTATCAATGAACTTTTAAAGCCGCTTAAAACGTTTGTAGAAACGATAACATTTGATAACGCTAAACAGTTCGTTCAACATGAGAAGGTGGCAAAGGGTTTGGCCTGTGACACTTATTTTGCTACGCCTTATCACTCTTGAGAACGTGGTCAGAATTAGAATGCCAATGGATTACTACGACAGTACTTTGTCAAGTCTATGGAGTCGGTATATATCGCTAAAGATGAAGATTGTAAAGCAGTACATAAACTAAACAGGCGACCAAGAAAATGTCTCGATTATCTAACGCCATATGAGTCTTTCTATCAACTCACTGGCATCAACATCGAAAAGAAACTAGGTTATGCACTTATTACTTGAATTCAGGAGATATAAACAATTGTTGCTAAAGCTAAGGTAATTAAGTGTCACTTCATAGTAGAAACTTGAGCGCCGATGCATGAGTGTTTTATGCTAATGTATGACAACCAGCTCCTTTTTTTATTTTTTTAAGACATCTAATAGAGCATCTTCTACGTGCTCATACTTAAACTTAAAGTTTGCATTAATAAGTTTTAATGGTACTATTTTTTTACCCGATAGCAAAAGCTCTTTTCCCATTTCTCCCATCAGTATCTTGATAAAAAAAGCCGGCATATTCAAAAACGTAGGGCGCTTTAACACATGGCCTAAAACCTTGGTAAAAGAAGCGTTTGTGACGGGATTTGGCGCTGTACAATTAATAGGGCCTGTTAAACTCTCATCTTTAATACAGTAATCAATAATACCAATGATGTCATGTAAGTGTATCCATGACATCCACTGCTTGCCTGAACCTATTTTGCTACCTAAACCGAGTTTGAAAGGAGGGAGCATTTTTTCTAATGCACCACCCTGTTTGCCCAATACAATACCAGTACGTAAGATACAAGTGCGAATACCTAACAACTCAGCTTGCTGAGCAGACGCTTCCCATTGAGTACACAAAGTACTAGAAAAACTCTCATCCGCAGCACCCTCTTCATTTATCACCGCCTCTGTCTCTTCAATACCATAGTAACCAATAGCTGAGCTACTAATGAACACTGCGGGCTTATTTTTAGATTCTCTAAAAAATGCGATAAATTCTGCTGTTATGTCTAAGCGGCTTGCCAGTATTTTTTGCACTTGATTTTTTGACCAGCGCTTATTGGCAATCGGTTCTCCCGCTAAATTTATCGCCACATCAAATTTTTCATCTGTCGCAATTTGGCTAAAATTATTGATCGATTTAACATTTGTGCTGGCTGACTCAACAGACCTCGTTTTCACCACGATACTGTGACCTTGTTTGGCGAGATAAGCGCATAGGGCAGAGCCTATAAAACCGGTTCCTCCAGCAATTATAATATTCATAATATATAGCCTATAGCAGGTGTATTTGGGTATTAACAGTATACCAATCGACTTAACAAATAGCTTTTTTGATTAGTTAAATTATAAATTGTCTAAAAAAAGTGGATGGGTGGGTTTTATTTAATATGTTATTCGTTACTTTGTGATCCGAAAATCTATTATCGGCGTATAAATTTCACATGAGTAAAGTTGTACCGTGAGGCTTATTTTTCTGTTTTTTTAGATTGCAATTCTAGGGGGCTGTCTAAGAGCAGCCTAGTCTACTTCACTTGAAAGGAGCTAGCATATGTCAAAATTAATTCTAACTATTCGTCGAGTAACTTCACTATGTACGGTGTCCAGGTTCATGAGCGTGTTAACGACTCAAGCGAAAAATGTAGCGAAATATTATCCAGAGATAGCATAATAAACGAACTGAATAGCTTGATGGTAGGTAAAGATTTCGTCAAAATATTGAGAAGATCATCTCAACTTTCAACCAGTGCTAGACACGTAGCTGATCCCTTGCGATTTGTCGCAGATTTAAGATCATTTTCCCAACAAGGGGCTTTTGCAAGCTTGTTATCTATGGAATCTCTTGCTGCTGTGGAGCATCCTAGTGCTGATCAACAACTGATAGGATTGCTGACAAATTCAAGCCCTTTAGTGAGGCGTCACGCAACTTGGTTACTAGGCCGTCGAATGCCTACTGAATCTGCTTTGCAACAGCTTATAGATCAACTAATAGCGGGCGGAATTGATTCGATGCACGCGCATCGAACTCTTCGTAGATGGGCAATCACCAATCCCTATGTTATTAGAACCCATCTTATTAGCGCATTGGAGCAACTAACCAGTGGGTTAGTTCGTGCTCGCCTTATTGATTTATTGGGAGCAATAGAAGGATCCAATGAACTTTTATTGCGAATCGCGGGTGATCCAGGCGAAGCATTGGCAGCACGAGCTTCTGCAATTGGCTCTCTTGGCGAACGAAAGGACGCTAAGATTCAGTTAACACTGAAAAGACTAGCATCTATCGATGATTTAGTTGGTAATCATGCTGTTTTGGCACTCAACGATCTAGCGGCTTTAGAAGCGACTAACGAAACGGTTGTAAAGCTAAAGAACACAGGGTTGCGAATCGCACAGCTTGTGCTTACTTACGGTCTTGATGACAAGCTTAGCCTCGGTGGCCGGGGTGATACCGGGGGGGTAGCTAGCTTGTTGGTGTCATTGGGCGAAGCATTGGCAAGGCGTAAAGATATTGATCATGTTCTTACTATTGGCCGTGGCAGTGTAGCCGATATCCGCGCTACCTATAGCTGTTCTAATAGCTGTTCTAATAGCCGTTCATTAGACTACGCTATGATTGCCGTTGGAGATGACACTCGCCCTGCAGAAACCAGCAATGATACTTGGGAAAACTTGCCATCGATCAAGCGCGGTCTGCGCCGTGTGCTGCAACAAAGTGCACCAATCGATGTGCTTCATCTGCGAATGGCTGATGCAGGCACGTTAGCAGGATCAGAGATAGCGGGTGAATTGGGCATGCTAGTGTGTTTCAGTGCAGCGCCAGATCCGCACAACGTTATTCATTCACTTCAGTCACGCAATGAACTTGACCATGATAAATTCGTGCAGCTATGTACCCATGAGCATGTCTGGTTTCGGGCGCGATTGATTGAGAAACTAGCCGAGCGCGCAAGCCGTTTAGTGTTGTTTCCACGAGCGGAACCGAACGATTTTTTCGATATACTTGGGCTCGATGCTCCTGGGTATGGGCAGCGAGTGGCTGTGGTTTCAGAAGGTATTGATGTCGACTTAATTCGCCGCGAACAAGCAAACTATTCTTGTAATGACATCTACGATGAAAAGGGCACTCAAGAGCATCGGGATATTTTGGATCAACTCTGTGATCAAATACCGAAAAGCCGTAGAAATTTGCCTCTACTACTGAGTGTTGGTCGTTTTAATCCAGTGAAAGGAATGGAAAGAATTACGGCTGCATGGGCTCGTGATCCACATCTCCACTCGTGCTACAACCTTATTATTGTTGGCGGTAACTTAGATAATCCATCACCAATTGAGAGAAAAGTGCTCGATGATATCAATCAGGCAGTACCGCCCAAAAGTGCGCTTGGTGAAGGCCTTGTGCTATTGGGAGGAAGACCGCGAGTCGATATTGCAAGGCTGCTAGTGGCAACCGCTAGAGGACGTCTGGGTTATTGGTCTAAAGGAGGACTTTATGTCGATGGAGCGCTCAAAGAAGAATTTGGTCTAGCATTGATTGAAGCCCTTGCAGCAGGGCTGGTGGTGGTTGCACCGAGTACAGGCGGGCCTCCTACCTATGTCACTCACGGCGATACGGGGATTCTTGTCGATCCAGGTGATGACCTTGGAGCAGGGATACTTAGCGCGATAGAACTTGTTGCCTGTCCAAAGCGAATAATTAAAGCTAAAAAAATGGTAGAAAAGCGCTATTCAATAGAGAAAATGGCGGCACAATTGGCCAGTTTGTATCAGTTGGAGCAGACACTATGACGACGTTGTTGGTGATTAGTCCTGACTATGCCTCTCACTATGGTCCATTAGCCGTCATTGCTCGCACAGTGCAACAAAGTGGCCGACGAGTGGTGATTGCAACAGGCCATAGTTTACGATCACGTGTTGAAGCTGAAGGGTTTGAGTGGCGAGAGCTTAATCTTGCTGCCAGCTCAAATAGTGGGGTTGTAGACATAGACCCGTCGATTAAACGATTTCTGGCAGCGACTCAACAGGGCGCGTTAGAGACCATTAAATACCAAGCTATGCAAAGGCAAGTTGATCTAATGTGGGAGCCTGAGCAAGTGGTTTGTGCAATTACTACATTATATAGAGATATCGAGCCTGATGAAGTGTTAGTTGATCATGTTTCTTTCGCATCGACTCTGGCAATGTCCGCTATCGCAGAGTCATTCATTACCTTGGTTCCAGGTCATCCTAGCCAGTTACCTTTAGGTGATGAGCGCTATGGGATCCCGGCGCAATGGCCTGTATGTTTGCATCCTGATGCAAAGAAACTTAGCGATGTTGAAGCGCTAGCAGATGCTGTTAGCGCTACGTTTACAGGTAAATGGAATACTGTTTTAGCGAGTATAGCGCCTGAGCGTCCATTGATAGCGGACGCCTTTAGGGTGTATGGTAAGAGAGTACTTTACAATAGCGTGTCAAGTTTTCATCATCCTCTTCGCTCGGCTAACTTGCCAGCAGATCATCGGTTTGTTGGGCCGCTAGTGAGAGAAGAGGCGCTACCAGAAAGTTTAATGTCATGGCGTGTTAAAAAGAATGATCACCCACAGATCTATGTGGCACTTGGTACCTTTTTGTCACACCGCACTGATGTGTTGATCGCCATTGCACAAGCACTTCGTAAAATTGGTGTCCGTGCTGCTATCGCTATTGGTTCAATGGAAAAAGAACAGCTTGGCAGTGTACCTGATGATTGGATTATTTCGAGAGAGTTACCTCAAGTCGCAATGCTTAAATATGCAGATTTGGCTATTCATCACGGTGGCAATAATAGCGTGCAAGAGTGTCTAGGCGCTGGAGTGCGACAGCTAATACTACCGTTTTCGACAGATCAATTCGCTAATGCGGCCGATTTAGAGCGGGTTAATGTGGCGGCTATTTTAGATCCCAACGAAATCAGTACCAGCCAGTTGATCGAAGCGATCCTCTCACGCCTCGATATGCCATTAGCAAACAGGCACACAACAATATCACAGGATGGTGTAATCGAAGCATTATTTGGATGACAGGGTGCTTTGAATGAGTTTATAGCGCTCATGTTTATCGCCTAAAAGGGCGAATGAAATCGCTTGATTGCCATCGAGAAAGGGCTCAATGGCGTCGATGGTGTTGGTGGTGTTTATATTCATAATCGTCTTCATTAAGTGATTATGAACGATGCAATCTACTTCAGGCTCATTCCATGCTGGACAAGGCTATATTTTTATTTGTGTTATTTTTTGTGATCTATTGACAAAGGTTTGACGTAAAGGATTTATGAACAAAAAGCTAGGGGAGGATTTGAACAAACTAACAACGGTTATTCAACAAGAAGCTTTAATAGATTGGAGCGATTTGCTTTGTGCATTTTCCTTGAAAAGGGATAAAGTGTTGTATATTAAAATATACCAAAATTTCGCCCCCAAAATTAAAGCCTACATTATTCGTTTGGGAATGGTAGATACAACTGCAGAAGAGCTTATGCAGGAAACAATGCTGTCTGTATGGCGCAAAGCGCACCTCTATGATGCATCTAAAGCTGTCGCTAGTACTTGGATATTTAGGCTGGCAAGAAATAAGAGCATAGATTGGATGCGCAAACAGAAATACCCAGATTATAGTTTACAAGAAGTTGATGAGGAGCCAAGTGAAGATAATGATACCGGAGAACAACTAATAACATCAGATAGAATGGCGAAAATAATAACGCAATTACCTGAAAAACAAGGACAGGTTATTTTTATGTCTTTTTATGAAGGCCGATCTCATGCCGAAATAGCCAGTAGGCTCGGCGTTCCTTTAGGTAGCGTGAAATCAAGAATTCGCTTGGCATCAGAAAAGATAAAAATGATATGGAAGGACGAAGTATGAATATTAACCATCATCTAGATGAAGCAACTTTGGTTAGTTATGCAGCAGGCGCGATGTCTCAGTCAATGGCATTGGTTGTTGCTTGTCATATTTCTATGTGTGATGTTTGTCGAGAGAGAGTATGCAGCACTGAAGCGATTGGCGGTATGCTACTCGAAAGCTTAGAGCCTGTTGCTATTAGTGATGATTCATTAAAGAACCTGTTGGAGCGACTTGATGAAGAGCCTCTTTTGCAAGTTTCGAATACCGCGAAACGTATTCCATCAGACCAAAAAGATTACGTGCCCGGACCTCTGAATAATTTTATAGGTAATTCACTGAATAACATCAATTGGAAATGTATTTTACCAGGCATACATTATTACGATTTATCCTGTAAAACTGAACGAGGAGGTGTATCACGTTTATTACGTATTTCCCCAGGAAAATCAATGCTTCTTCACACGCATGAAGGCAACGAGTTGACGTTAATTCTGCGCGGATCCCTCACTGATGAAATAGGCTGCTTTACCGTTGGGGATATAGCTGATCTGGATAGTGACATAGAACACCAGCCAATTGTAGATGGAGATGAAGACTGCATCTGCCTAGTCGCCACTGATGCTCCGTTGCAGTTTAAAACTTTACTAGGAAAAATAGTGCAGCCGATAACTGGTTTTTGAAGAGGTAAGAATGAATAGATTTAATGCCAATAAACTACTACTTTCAAAATGGACTGCGATAAACCCTATTAATAAACAAAAACATTTTCTAGTGAGTGATCTAGTAAAAGATGAGTTTGAACAGCACATAGAGTTGTGTGTACTTGAAGCGGTCATCAATAAGGTTCAATTTCAAATTTATTGGCAGGAACTTAAAGATTCAAGCTGTTGGATGCAAGGATGGAAGTGATAATTCATTTATCGGCTTATTTTACCTTAGACTCTCAAATATATCAGTATGTTGGTTAATATAGAACTTACTTCACAGCATATTTAGAATATTTTCTAACGCCTTGATCTGGCCTATTAAATTAATAGAGGTTGATTTAGCTTCAGGTTGAAAATTTCTAAGATGAGTTGCTTGAGCAGGTAAGCATATGAGTAGTTCTGAATGAACGCCAACCTCACTAATAGTTATCGCTAGTTTTTCCTCTAGCTGCATTTTCGCTTTTTCTAGTGTGGCAAAGGAAGGGGGGATGTTTGTTCTTGAGTAGCTCTGGTTGCAAACCCTTCTGCAAAAGCTATACCTTGATCAATGGGAAACATGTATAAGAGTTAGTTAACTGGGCGAGGTGTATCTAGTGTCTACGTGTTGGTGTCTATAATGATTCTTTAGGTTTAGACGCAAGGGAGGGGGCTTAGGGGGCTTGAACCCCTCCTCTAAGAGAAACAATATTTGTTGTTAAAAATTAAATACTGTTTCAGCTCAAGCCCCCCTAAATACCATAAATAGTACCGGTATAGATTTTCGAGGACGTCAGAGTATAGGGGGCTTGGTCTTTTAAGCCCCCCATAAGCCCCACTACAGCCCCCCAAAATTAGGGGGTGTTGGGTTTACCCCAGCTTGGAATCGTTACTCGCGATTAGGTCGTAGGGTCTGGCAGACAGCAGCTGAATGGAAAGCTTGTGCGTGTCATCCGTCAATTCTACCTTGTAGCTCAATGAGCCGCTTGCTTTGGAAGATCGCAGCACTAATCCATCAACATTTCTATCCACGAACTCGCGGAGCAGGATACCAATCTTTTGACTAGATTGGAGTTGGTCACGGGTTCTAAACGCTAGAATGGCATCAGCAACGTCGTTGTGGTCGCTCACCTTGTAGCGGTTGTGAACTTCGCCTGCCTTGAATCGTTGATTGACTCCAAAGCCTGAAGCAAGTGCTATCAGCAATGCAATCAGGGCTTCCTTGTCGTTGCTGCTGTCTTGCTGTCGAACTGACACATCCAACACATCAACCAAGCCCGATTGGGGAAGTTGCGCCGCTATTAAGGCCAAAGGTTGCCTTACGAGAGTGTCCCATTCAGAGAATGACGTCATCGTACCGGGTTGCCTTGGCTGACCGCAATGTTTCCAGTGATTGATCAGGCTGAGTACACTGCTGATGATCTGCTTTCGCGTTTGCTTGGCTTCCACTGTAGGGTCAAACTTGTACTCTCTTTGCGCAAGGTTCGCGTCATCAGGTCGAAGCCGAACTGTTAATACTCTACGACTCATGTCTCCACTGAAACGCAAGTTATTTCCGGTAAACATGAACAAGGCTTTGACGTGCGTTTTTACCGTTTTACTGTGCTGAAGAATGCGGTCTTCATAGACCTCATTTGTTAAGGCTGCTGCTAATGATGGGGAATCGAATATTCCAACAATATTGTCGAAGAGGTAAGCTTTGTCACCTTTGAGGAATAGAGCCATGAGTCGCTTTCGGAACTCCTCATCATAGTTAGTTCCGCCAGGTGCAATGGCTGAAGCTTTAACACCAGATGTGATGATTGCAATGGTCTCAGCTAGCAGAGTCTTACCAGAGCCTTGCATTGGGGCATCGAACCCAAACGCAGGGCAGGTTGGTAGAACCTGCCTGACAACAGCAGAGAAGATTGCGGCCATCAAAACAGATTTGTCATCCGCACTTGCAAGAACAAAACCTGTAAAAGGCTTGTAAATTCGGGCCAAGTGGAAGAACACCTCATCATCAGTGAGCTTTTGGTCGATAACATCAAATTTGGTGTGATCAAACCTGCCAAGGATTTGCATGGTGCGATCATACCCTTGCTTTTGGAACGATCGAAGACTAGCGTCAATGATGGGGTGGTCAACAAATCCTTTGACCGGATTGATGTTCCTATCCGCCCCTTCACACATGACTCCTTCTGCAAGATCACTAGTTGGATCACAGTAGCCCTTTAAGCCCTTGAAATCGATCAGGCTGCTCAATAGGAGCTTCATCCTTATACGACTTAGGTTTACGAGCTTGCCTGCCTTTGGGGCTGCAAGAGCTCCACCATACGTATAGGCAGCCCCTTTTTGTTCAAGTATATCTAGACTCATATTAGTCGCCTCGCTGAGGCATCCGGTGAGAAAGATCTCAGGAACATCATCGATCAACTTGAATGGCTGACCACCTCGTGCAAAGCTATGTAAAATAGGCTGCTTTTGATCTAGGTACAGTTTTCCAACTAGCCTACCTCCATCATAATCTGGCTCAATAGGGTCTAGGCAGAGTGATTCATGGTAGTCGAATGTATTGTTGAGTACCGTCTCAACGGTCACTTCAACTAACGCATCACCAGTCCATACATGTAAAGGCCAGTACGTAGGAAGCGCTCTAGTTGACATAACATCTTCAATAATTTCAGGCATTACTGCATCCTCAAGGCAGTTGTTATTGGCCTTTAGCTTTTGAGACATTTCAGCGATGTATTGGCCTTTGACTTTTGTAGCGTCATTTTTGGCAACAGCTTCCACGCCCAACTTACAGATGTTTACCTGTTTTAACTTGGCAGCATCTAGGTCAGACAAAAATGCTCTGGTGTCGAGTACACTATTTGTACCTTTTATTAGCGCAGGTTTACCCCTATTTTGATCTAGCGGAAAAGTGGTTGACGCTCCTGATGCAAAATCGAGAAGGGAGGGCTGATAAACGCTCATGTCAAAGGTGACTCGTTCGAGCAGGCTACCTGACTTGGAGATCTTGAAATGCCCGTGGCCAGCAAGCCATAGCTGCTGCTCGATGACTTTAGCGGCCCTCGGAATGTCCGATGCATTTTTCACCATGATGTAAACACGTTGTCCTTCAAGGCCAGACAATTGCTGACCTGTGTTACTGTTCACAATGTTTGACGACGAAGACGTCCACCACAGGTGATCGACATCTTTGATCGCTGGGCAAGCGGTGTACAACACGTTTAGGACAGCTTCCTGATCAAGAACTGTATCATCAGGGTCGTAGTCAAACATCATGATGCCAGCCGTTGATGGCCATTCAAAATGGTCATTGCTGCGGGTGATCACATCCTTCGTGTCAGAGAGAGCCGAAAATGCCTTCTTGGTTACTACTTTGGCTTGTGAGAGGGACCCTTTCGGGACCCCGTAGACAAGCGCCTGGCTGTCTTCAAGGTCCTGTAGGAGCTCAGAGAACTCCTGCATGGATTGAATTTCAACTACTTCAGCGTTACCTCTGGTGAGATGTGCAGAAGGAATTTTGACCATGTTGCCTTCGTCATCCAAGAGGATCTGCTTGGTTAGCACCTTTGGAGACTGTGAAGACAACACCGTGAGCTGGGCTGCAGTGTTTGCATTTACAGGTATTTGAGCTATGCTAGTGGTTCTCACACCGGAAGCGTCGCTGTTTTGGTTTTTCATTTCAGTGACGTCTTTCATAAAGCCGCCTCCTGATCACGTTGGGTGATGCGGTCTTCAATCCAGCCTTCCACTTCTGATTCGACCCAAGCGCTGGATCGTTCTGAAAGCTTGAGGGGTTTAGGAAATTCACCGTTCTGCGCAAGCGAGTAAAGGTGAGATCGGGATAAGCCAGTTTTTGCCCTGACTTCCGGCATTTTTAGTAGTTGTGTCATTAATGACTCCTCTAAAATTTAGAAAAATCATGCATGTATTGCATGAACACTCCGGTCTATTCCGGAGAGTGGAGGCATTAAATCAAGGAGCTTTGCGATCTATTTCGCGATAGCGAAAGTACGCGAAAAAGTTTTAAACTGACTGTTTTTCTCGTGAAGAAATGGATTGAAAGTTCTTTTTGGTGACTGGTTTGTCGTCGTATTTTAGGACCGTTTCACCCTTCTGTGCGGCATTAAATGTAACAATGCCGTCGTCATCAAAATCTAAATAGTTAAAGAATGATTGGCATGCTCCTGTTGGGTTGTTCGTTTCTTTCTTAATCCAGGAATAGAGGTCAGCGTTAGTTGCTGTTACTCCCAAATGTTCTATGGCAGCTATTATGGCGCGGATGTGGGGTTTCTTATTTACTGGCGATTTGTTTGCGAGAGGTTGGGTAAAAGAACTCTTATCAAAATAGACGTTACTGAGTTCGATAGCGGCTATATGGTCTGTAGAATGGAGTTTGTGATCATTGGTTGGTGGAAGAAACATTAGAGCCAGGTTGTTGCCTTCAAGCTTACTATGCAATATTAGTTCGTCAATAGCAGGGATAGGTAGTTCTTTGATTTCCCCTCGGGTGTATGCTGTGCTTTCTTCTTTATCGTAGAACAGGTTTATCGGCTCGCCTGTGTCGATGCAAATGCGACTTTCTACTAGGTCATAATAAACATCAATATCTTCTTTAATAAGACTGTAGAGCCTAATTGACCCTTTAGCTCCTTTTATAAGAAGGTCGTAATCACTTAGAGTCTTATGGTTAGAGATGCGCTCTAAATCGTCAATTTTCATTTTTTAGTTCATCCAAGTGGTCTGCCCACTGCTGCATCATAGTTGTTCTTTCAGGCAATAGTTCAGCTTTGTTGTAGGTTGCTCTTATGCGGTCTTTGTTGATATGAGCTAATTGTAATTTAATTACGTCTGAATCATATCTCATTTCGTTAAGTAGGGTGCTGGCCATATGGAGAAAGCCGTGGCTGTCATTAAGTCTGTAGTCGTATTCGGTGCTAAAAGTTAAGGAGTGTTGCAGATAGTCTGGTAGAATGTGTGTAAGAGTCCCTAATCAGCGGTAATGCTGCGTTACGTAGAGCTCTTTACAAGAATTATAAGCTTAATTAGACATTATTTTTTGTTGGTACTTTTGTTGGTACTATTGGTTTTAATTAATTATAAGTTTATATTTATCAGTGGGTTAGTGAAGGTGTTCAAATCCTGCCGTCCCGACCAGTAATTTTCTTAAAAGACATCATTTGATGTCTTTTTTTTGTTTCAGCCGTTGTAATTAAAGCTCGACTTGAGCTCGCTAAAGATCAACGAGCG
>Ga0307994_1001338_pt1 | contig 15016 bp, 11 predicted proteins | sample EllFjometagen261_FD_203171 | JGI IMG/M metagenome (GOLD analysis project Ga0307994, IMG submission 203171) | Marine microbial communities from Ellis Fjord, Antarctic Ocean - #261 | ecosystem: Environmental > Aquatic > Marine > Unclassified | place: Southern Ocean | collected 2014-11-02 | reverse complement strand
GAAATGCATTCAGGCAAGGTAACCAGTGCAAAGGTAACGCCACCAATAAAGGTGGCTAAACTGTGTAACCAAACAAATTCATTTCCCGGTGAAATGCCTGCATGAAAGCCATCCAAAAGCCCCATTCCCATGAGGGTGGTGGCCACCCATATATAACTAGGTTTTAACTCATCATTATTACGCATGGTTAAAATAAAGAATGCAAGAATGAGTGCTGCAAACGAGCCAACGCTTTCTAGAAGGGAGTGGAAGGGCTCATTTATCCATCTAAAAGAATTCAGGTATTGATTGAACAGGATAGCACCGGCAATAGGAATCACGGCACTTGGAATAATCGTTGTGAGCCAAATGCTTGCGCTTATCGGACGGTTGTCTTTTTTTGACTCTATTGGCAATTCAATACGCCTTTGTTACGTTTGTTTACAGCTTGATTTCAGAATAGTAAGGTTGCAAGTATTAGTCAATTTTATTTTGAACCATTATTAATATCAATGCAGGTGCCGTTAATGTATTCGGGGGCGTCGGTGGCTAACCAGTAAAGGGTGCCGGCGACTTCTTGCGCGCTGGCAAATCGTCCGGCGATGGTGTTTTTTAAGAACGCTGCTTGGCGTAAGTCGGACATGGCGTTCTCGCATAATAGTGCTTGATTAGTCTATAAATTGTAAATCAAAAGGGAGCATTAAAGAAAAATATGCAGTTTTAGGCAGGTGGCTTAGATAAGAAGTATTTAAAATCAAAGTATTAAATACACTCAAATTTTAGGCTGTATATTTTTTTCATGTATCTATTGTAAATTGTTCATGTGACATTAATAGATTGATCTGAAACTCTATAGAGCGCTTACTCTATGATTTTTGAAATTTTTTAGATATATCTCCTAAAATACTTGTAATATCCCCTGTTAAGGTGATGGTTTTATACCCCCATGTTAAGTTAACTTAAAAAGGGAGCGTATTCAAAGACGAATACACTCTTAATGCATGAGCCAAACTTTACGTGAGTGAATGTACGGAAAGCTGCGGGTCTTTGGAATTTTATTTCTTAAGATGGCCGAGCTGCGATGCTTAAGTTAGTAAATTTTTACTCTTAACATTGGATATATAATTATGAAAATCTTAACTAAGATGGCAATCGTAGCGCCATTCATTTTAGCGACAAATGTCGCGAACGCCCAAAATGTTCAATTCAATGATGTAACAACGACTGGGTTTGATTATGTTCAATCTTACAATAACCCACCTGTTACAGATTTTGACGATACATTCTTTTTTCAATTAAGTACAACCGTTAATGTAGATGGTCTATTAGGAAATATTTTACAGACTGTTGATTCAGTTGATGAATTAAGAATTGATAACATGATTGTTGATTTTTCAGTCAATAATGGTGGTGGATGGGCTTTAGTCGATTCATGGAATGTCGCAGCAGGTCAGGATCTTATTTATAATGAGGTCTTGGATGCAGGTAGCTACCGAATCGATATAGCGGGAGATGTAAACGGTTCAATTGGTGGAACCTATGACTTAGCGGCTGCGGTTTCAGCTGTTCCAGAGCCAAGTACTTATGCTTTAATGCTAGGTGGTTTAGGCTTAGTTGGTTTCATGGCGGCTCGTCGTCGTAAGCAAGACTAGGCGTATAATCTTAAATTAGAGTCTAATTTAAGACGTTGCTACATAAGCGACAAAATTAAATCAGGGAAGGAAGGCTAACTTTCTTCCCTTTTTTTGTGTCTTAATAATAGGTATTTACATTAACTGTTTGAACTAAATGGATTAATCTAAGTTAGCTTACCTTGGCAAAGAACCATTATTAATATCAATGCAGGTGCCGTTAATGTATTCGGGGGCGTCGGTGGCTAACCAGTAAAGGGTGTCGGCGACTTCTTGCGCGCTGGCAAATCGTCCGGCGATGGTGTTTTTTAAGAACGCTTCTTGGCGGGGTTTGGGAATGTTATTGAGCATATCGGTTTCGGTGGGGCTGGGGGCGACGGCATTGACGATAATCTCGCCTTGAAAGGCTTTTGCAAAGGCTTTAGTGGCGTTGATTAAGCCCGCTTTACTAATGCCGTACCAAATGTCTGGGTGACCAATTTGTCCGGCAATCGAGGCGTTATTGACAATACGTGGGGTGTAGTCAGATGGCGCTTTAAGTTTGTCTGTTAACAGTTCAATAAGTTTCACAGGCGCCATAATGTTCAGTTGCAACGAGTAATCTCGACGTTCGTCAGGGTAGTCATCAAATGTTAAGGGTTGCAGTAACCCCGCGTTGTTAATTAACACGTCAATCTGCTCGATGGAATTGACCAGGCCTGCTAAGTTTTCAAGGTCGGTTAAATCAAATTGGGTACAGGTAACGAGCGGATGATTTTGATAATCAAAGGGGGCTTGATGGCTAAAATCACGGGCAATAATCTGCACGTAATCACCGGCTTCAACAAACGTTTGGGTTAAGGCTAAGCCAATGCCTTTATTACCACCGGTAATGACGACTCTTCTCATAGTTTCCCTTATATTTTTCTTATTGTGGTTTCAATTATTTTGCTGAAGGCGTGGGGGCATTATTTGCGTTCAAAACGGTAAATTACATCCACCGAACTGTTGTTATCGCCACTGTTGGTTTTAAGCAGCCATTTATTAGTCAGTTGGTAAAAGAATTGCACCGCATCACTTTGTTGTCCGGTTAAGTCTTTGGCGTAACGCACATACAGTTTGTCGGTTAAGGCGCGACCCACCAATAAACTGCTGACTTGTTGATCTTGTACATCCAAGTAAACGTCTTGAATGCCTAAGGTGCTGGTTAGGGTGTTTAGAACGGGGGTATTATTCTGAATACCAAGTTTGTAAAACGCACTTAACACTTGCGATTCGTAGTTGGGTTCTTTGGACATATCGCCTGCACGACCAAATACCATTAAGTTAATAATGCGTCCTTGCGATAACGCAGGCGTAGAGTAAAACACAAACTGTGGTTGGGTGGCGTTGCCGGTAATGTTGAGTCGTGCGGTGGTTTGGTCAACCACTCTGAACAGGTTCACATTTAAGGTTGGGTTCGCGATTTTACCGCTAAAGATAAACCCTGACTCGTCAACTTGAATGCGGTTACGCTCGTCTAAATTAATGTAACCACTTTTGAGTTTTACCTCGCCAAACGCTTTCATATCACGTGCATTAAGCTCTTGCACCACTTGCAACTCTCCGCCTAAAAACAGTTGAGATTCTCGCACGTTGATTTCTACGTTGTCGCCAAAGCCCATTTTTATGTCGTAACTTAGGTTGGCGGTCGCATTGGGTTTGGGCACGACTTCGCCTTGTTCATCCATAATAATTTCATCACTGCTGGTCGAGGTGCTTTGATGAATGGGCATCTCGTCTAAATTAACCTGGCTGTCATGCAATTGCGCTTGGCCTTCAATATGCGTGAGGCCATTGGCTAAGGTAACGGTCATATCCGAGGAGGTTTTTAGATTCGCAAACGGCGTTTTAAGTAACTCAATCGATTCGGTTTTAAAGTTGGCTGACAACGCCGGTTGGGTTGACAGGGCGGTGAGTTTGGCATTTAAATTGGCACGGCGTTCACCCGTTTGCCCCTCAAGTTGTGTCCAGACTCCATTGGCTTCAATCACTTCTGGCGTGAGCTGGGCATTGAACTTGATGGCTTGGTTGCTTAACCCGAGTAGCGGTAAATTAAGATTAAGGTCAACATTGGCTTGGGTGTCATGTTGAAGTGTTTCTAGCGCACCAGATAACGTGCTGTTGATATTAAGCACGGTTTTATTCAGTTCGATGAGTTCTAAAACACGATCACTCAGTTGCCATTCATTCACTTCAAGCTTTACCTTGCCGTCTATGATTGCTTTTGACCAGGCCTGCTGAGGTTTATTTTTCACGTTTATTGTGGCATCTAACCCACCGGTTTGGTTAATCTTCGCCAAGCTGGTTACGTTAATTTGGGTCTCAGAAAAGTCTAGATTGGTTTGCCAATCTTTAATCATCAGTGGCAGTTCGTAACCTTGTTCAATGACGGTAATGTCCAGTTGAGGCACCAATAAAGTTTGTTTAACGGTAAGGGCTTTGTTCCAGTTGGCTGAGCCTTCGCCGGTGAGTTTGCCTTTCATGACCAAAGAATCGCTTAGCCAAGGTTTTAACCAATCTAAAACCGGAAGCGATTGCATAGACCACTCAGCACGATCGGATTCGGCTTGCAGGCAGAGTTTTGCCATTTTGCCATCGGTAGAATCATCCTCCACGGGGCGCAGGCAAATTTGTTCGGTTTTAATCTCGGCGGGTGCTGTCCAGCTAATGTTTTTAGGCGCATTGAGTTGCCACGTGCCCGTTTCTGCTTGTTCAATGTCAAGTCGTCTTAACGCGATGGTTTGTTGGGTTAAGTTGGGTTTGCCCTCATACAGCTCGGCATTTATCGCGATGTCAGGGTGGGTAACCTTGAGCTCGGACATTAAGCCTGTTTGCACGGCTTGGCGTGATAGGCTGAGTGTGCTCAGTAGCACCTGAGGTTCAGCAGTATTTGAAGTTTGTTGAATCCCTTCAGCGTTCACAACAAACGCACCCCAAGCCGGTTTGTGCAAGGGCACACGACCATTTAAACCAATCTGCTTGACGGTTAAAGCTTGGTCATTGAGGGCATCGGGTGCTTGGTAGCGCAGGTTTTCAGCATTGAGATTAACGGTCGACCAGGCCTGTTCAAACCCAGAAAAGTCTTTTAGTAATGTGCCGTTTGTATTGATGTTGGCGGTGACTTTTCCGGTTAAGGGGGCGTACAGTTGGTTAAGTTGGTTTAAGCTGGCATTGAGCGATAGGTTTAAGGTTTCGGCCCACTGTCCGTTGGCGTGCACCGAGTTATCACCTAGCGCTAAATGGGCATACGGCACATCAAACTTTTTGAAGTCTGGGCTGGCGAAAATATTGGCCATCAGTTGCCCAGAATAGTCGGCGTAATCCAACTGACCCGACTGAATCATAATGGCGTAATCAGGTTGTGATGATGCGTTCTCTGCTTTTAGTTGAGTATTAACTACGCCTTTAAAGGCAAAGGCTTCTGGCAGGCCTGTTACATCGAGTTGTTGGATATCCAGTTTACTTTTTAGACCTTTAAAGTCACTTAAAGAAAAATCAAATAGGCTACTAATTTGGTAGTTAAGGGTTGAGTCTAGCCATTGCAGGTTTAGGTTTTCAGTTTGAATTTTGGTCTTGGCGGTCAGCGTCTGCACATTGGCTTGACCATTTGCGTTAAAACCCCCCATGTTATCTAGCAGGGTTTTTAAATCAAAACGCACGGCACCGTCTTTGGCGTAGTTAGCCGAGTACTCTAGATTAACCGCAGGTTTATCGGCAAGCTCGGCTTTGAGTTTGCCTTGGCTACTGAGCGCTTGACTCTCCAAGTTGAAACTAAGGCGGTGGGTGCCTTGCAGTTGATTAACTTGCCACTGCTCTGTTAATTTGGCTTTAAAGTTTTTAAACTCAGAATCCAGTTGAATGGCATCTTTACTCATATTGAGTACATGCTCAGTTTGAATGTCATAGGGCGCAAGCATGTTTAACGTGAGGTTAATTTGCTCAAGCCCACCGACTGCGGTTGTTGTTACTTGTAAAGGGTTTAAGCCCTCTATGCCCGATACGTCTGCACTTAAATCCAGTTTAAATTCGGCTGCATTCACCACGTCAAAACGGCTGTTAACCTGCAGTTGATACATTTGGTAGTCGGTATTTAAGTCAGTAATAAGCAAGGTTTGTTCTTGCCAATGTACGCCACTTTTAAACTGGGCAACGGTAATAGGCGGTTCACTGTCAAATTGCAGGCTGGCCTGCGTAATGGCAATTTGATCAATATCAAAGCGCAATTGATAGTCATTGAGTTGGGTCAAAATCTCAAACGGCTGGGTGTTGGGCGGGGTTTCAGCTTCAGCGGGTGCGTCTGTTGATAACACCTGAATGGTGGGTTGGGTAATGCTCAGTGTTTGAATGGACGCATGGCGATTCATTAATGCTGACAAGTTCCATTGCCAATCGACTTGAGCAATCTGTGCATTAATCGTTGGGTTGTTAAACTGGATGTTTTTTAAAATTAAGCCGTCAACTAATTTGCCTTCGGCGGATTCAATCTTGAGTTGGCCATCGGTGAATTTTTCTAAATAGGGCAAGCTAAGTTGTGCGGTTTTTGGGTACCACAACAAAATGGACACGCTCACCACTACCAGAATAATTAGGGTAGAAATCAACCCTGAGGCGATATACAAATACCACTTTAAAAATAGGCCAGCCAGTCTCAAAAAGGTCGGGTTCATAAATCAAACCCCAACGAGAAATGGATGCGCCACGGTTGCTCGGTTTCAGAGACCGGCCATGCAATATCGAGTTTGGCCATGCCCACGGGCGTGTAACCTCGTATGCCAAGACCCGCACCGATTTTCCAATCTTCGGTTTGTTGGTCATCAAACACTTGGCCAGCATCCGCAAACAAGCCTAACCCAAAGTATTGGGTAATTCGGTAATCGGTTTCTAGAGAACCAGAAAGACGATTGCGTGCCCCTACAACTGAGCCGTCAGAAGCTTCTATCCCAATTGATTCAAATTCATACCCACGCAGTTTTTCGCCCCCTAATAAGGTCAAATAGGTGGCGGGAATGGTTTGGTCCTGATCGGCTAGGGTTAAGGTGGTTTCTGCACGTACGTGCAATCGCCAAAATTCCATTAAAGAGAAAACTTTACGGGTACTAAGTTCGAGTTGCGCAAACTGAGAGTCGGACACCACTTGGTCAACACTCGCACGAACGGTGGCATTATGGTGGTAGCCCTCAGTGGGATAGGATTCATTATTGACCCAACGGTTTTTTAGAGAGGTACCCAAAATTAAGGTTTGCGTGCTTTCAGTAATGCCATCGGAATACTCGAAGCTTTCAGACTGTAATGAAACAAAAGGGTTGATGAGCCATTCCGAATTAATTTGATACTTATAATCGGCCGACACACCCGACAGCGATCTTGTTAAGGTGTCGGATTGGGTGGCATCGAAGGCGATGCCCAAATTCCAGTGTTGGATTGCAGGCCGATTACCGGGAATACGATAGTTAAACGTCAAGTTTTGGGCGCGCTCCCCTAACAGACTGTCCACTTGATAGCTGTGGCCATGTTGATTAACTAAGCGATTTTCAAAACTAAATATTAAACGTACGCCCGTATCGGTTCCATAGCCACCGCCTAATTCGTAGCGGTGCTTGGCGTTGTCTTCTAGCTCAACGTCTATGGGAATGCGACGATCTTTTTGTGCCGAATATTGTGGCGCAACCCGAATCAGACCAAAGTAATTGCTGTCAATTAAGCCTTTTTGTAGGTCATTGATGTCTGTTTGTCGGTAGGTATCGCCCGGTATAAAACCAACATAGCGGGCTAAAAAAGCGTTGCTAACGTGTTGGCTACCTTGAAAGGTCACCTTGCCAAATTGATAGGCATTTTGTGTGTCTAAGTGCAGGTGAATATCCACAGCATTCAGGTGAGGGTAAACCTTGAATTCACGTTGCGTAAACTCAGTGTCCATAAACCCTTCGTTAACCGCAATATTGGTTAAGGCAGACACCGTACTGCTGTAATCAGAGTGTTTAAAGATGGCTTTAGACTTTAAGAGCAGCTGAAACTTTCTAAATTGTGACCAAATAGGCAAGTTGGAGCCTTCGCCGTTTATGACAATATCAATGTCACGAATAAGAACGGGTTTGCCAAGTTCAATCGTAAACGTGGCTTGCGTCAAGTTGGCAACTCGTTCGAGTTGAGAGGTGATAACCGGTTGGTAGTAGCCCAACGCTTTTAAAACCGTAATGAGCTCTCCGGTTGCTCTTTTAAACAGAAAGTCGGTTTGCGCAGGGTACTCATCTTTTTTTAGATTGCCGATTGAAAGCTGTTGAGTGACCTTTTCTGTAAGTTCTGCGGTGGCCTCTTTACTAAGATTGATCTTAACGTTCAAATCTGGAAAAACGGTGCTTGAGCTTTTTAAGCTGTTTGAGAGGTCTATTTTTTTTGGGGTGGCCGTCTCCACGAATTGCTGTTCCTCAAGGTCAGAGGTTTTAGTGCCAAGATCGGTTGTTTGTGCAAACACAGGGTTGGCCATGACAGCCAGCAAGAAACCGCTAAAGAAAGCAAGGCTTAACAAATTCATAAATAAAACGAACAGCTTGATTGCCAAAGTGACGAGTGTTGATAACTAGAGGCATTAATGTGTGCAGATAACATGATTAACGACCCCTTATTTAGGATGGATAGGCGCGGGTAAAAACATGAATGGAACGAATTAGATAATCATTTATATTAACAAATCTCGTGTTTATTAAGTATTAATATTAGAGGCTTTTGTAGCCTTAAGGACTATGAGAATAGTGTTACATAATAAAAGAAAGTCGCTTATTTTAAAGGTTAGCAGGCCTGTTAAATCGGCTTAAATCTTTGTTTGTAGCGAATACTTGGTGTTTATTTTTTAATTTTAGCGCATTAATAACCAACCAAAACGGTAGGTTTAAGTGTGCTTGCACGCCTTTAAAAACGGGCATAAACAGATAAATAAACCTAAAGCCCTATTTGTTTGAATAGGGTACGCTCTATGGTGTCTATTAGTTTTTTCTATTGGGCGACTGAGTGCTTATACGTTAGTCTTACGAACATTAAAAATACTAGCGTTAGGAGAGAGTTGAATGGGATTAGACAGTTTATTAATACCGGCAGTCATGTTTTTTGCACTGGGTGTCATTGCAAAGCTGATTAAGTCGGACCTAAAGTTCCCCGAGGGAATGACCAAAGGGATAGGCATCTACTTGCTATTAGCCATCGGTTTAAAAGGGGGTGAAGCCCTGGCTAAAGCGGATTTTCAACTGGCGGTTGAGTCCATTATTTGGGCGGCGATTCTAGGTTTTATATTGCCTATTATTGGTTACGGTCTGCTTCGTTTTAGAAACAAGGTCAATACCTTTGATGCGGCCGCGATTGCGGCGCATTACGGTTCAGTGAGTGCTGCCACGTTCTTAACGGCGGTGGCGTTTTTAGAAGTGTCGGGCGTGAGCTATGAAAGCTATCCGATTGTGATGATGGTGATTATGGAATCGCCTGCCATTATTGTTGGTTTGCTGATTGCGGCCTTGGCTAGAAAACGTTTGGCTGCTGAGCAAGGTGGTGAAGCCGTTAAAACAGAGTGGGGGCCTTTGTTGCACGAAGCCTTCACCAACGGAAGTGTGGTGGTTCTACTGGGTGCCTTAGTGATTGGTGCGGTGGCTTCACCTGAGTCGATGGCAAAAGTAACCCCGTTTACCAAAGAAATTTTCATGGGTGTGTTATGTCTGTTCTTATTAGACATGGGTATTGAAGCCGCTAAGAAACTGGATGCGCTTAAGAAAGCAGGTTGGGTGTTAATCTCATTTGGTGTGATTATGCCGCTAATTGGTGGAACAATTGGTGTCTTCGTTGGTGCAACCATGCTTGAGTTCTCATTGGGTGGTACGTTCTTGTTAGCGATATTGTCAGCCAGTGCCTCTTACATTGCGGTGCCACCGGCCATGCGTTATGGTGTGCCAGAAGCCAATCCATCGTATTACCTAACCTTATCGTTAGGCATCACTTTCCCATTCAATGTGGTGGTCGGTATCCCACTTTTCTATCAAATGTCAATTTGGTACATCGGAGCTTAAGGAGTAATTTATGAAAACAAAAATGACAGAAGGCAAATCCGTTCAAATTATTATCAACTCTACCTTTGAAAATAGTTTGGTTAAAATTCTGAAAAAAATTGGCGTGACTGGTTACACCCAGTTAAATGCTCGAGGCAACGGAAATACGGGTGTTCAAGACGGACACTCAGATGGTGAAACCAATGTGTTATTTGTGATTCTCTTGTCTAAGCCTATGGCAGATACGTTGATTGACAATTTGCAAGTGTATCGAAAGAAAGGGCATCACATTCTGATCTATGCTTATGATGCACAAATTTTGGATGCCGATCTGATTGGGATTGAATAAGCTTTAATTCGTCTTTAATCGGTTTGATTGTTATACGATCGGGTGAAGATGAATGGACTGATTACCAAATAAAAAACCGCACTGAATGCTTATTCAGTGCGGTTTTTTTATGTCTAATGCTTTTGTATTCGCGTAATTGATTATTTGAAACTTAGCAGGCCTGCTAAGTTTACGATGCGGTTTAAATGCTTTTACAATCGAATGGTTTTTCTAATTTAATGCTTCAAAAATAACTTGAACCTGAGCCGTTTGTAAGGTTTTAGGTGCGCATACGGTTGCCGTAACTAAGGTCTCTTTACCCTCGTTATTCACCGTGGTGGCGACCGAACCGGCTTGACAGTTTTTGGTTTGCCAGTTCATATCAAATCGCACGCCTTTATAAGCGGCTAAGTTAAATTCTGTGGTGAGGTCATTGGCTTTCCAATCGGTTTTTCCTGTTTCGGTTACCCATATTTTATTGACTTTAACCGGGTAGGTAAAACCAAAGCGGTTGTCTTTGGATGTGGCAAAATCCAGGGTACCAGAGGTAACGAATTCCCCGGGTTTGGCATTGCAGATATAGTCATCCTGAAAGTTTAATTCTGTTACTGGAGCAGCACCTAATTCAGCACCTATTTTAGCCCCAAACTCAGCCCCAAACTCAGTAACGGTAGGGTCAGCATAACTGTTCATACTCATTGACACCAGAGCCGTCAAAGCTAAGGGCTTTAAGGAAAACATTACAAGATTAAAACGGGAGGAAAAGTGGGTTGTGTTTTTCAATGAACTGTCCTGCTTATTACGATTATAAAACGCAATTTTACAATTTATTGAAGAAACAGATAAAATCACACATGGTTAGTGTGGGTAAGTTGGAGGTGCTATGAGATGTTTAATGTTTGGTTTTTATACTTAATTGAGAGGTTTTAGTGGCTTCAGTAAGTTTAGTCAATATGGTGATTGGAAGGGCATTAAGCATGATTAAGCCCACCTTACTGAATCGGCAAGGGTTTGAAATAATGCAATAAAAACGACAAGGTAATCAAAGAGAGAATCGTTGAAAATAGCACGGTTTGAGCGGTGATGAGTGCATCGCGTTTATAAAATTCTGCCAGCATGTAAGGACCGGTTCCGGTTGGCAGTGCCGCCAAAAATACGGCCATCATCGCCAACTCAGTTTGCATATCAAATACCCCAAAGGCTAACCAAGCAACCAGCAAGGGTTGAAGTAAGAGTTTAGCCATAGTTAGCGTAAACGCGGTTTTACGTGCCTCGGCTAAGGGCTGAGTTTGTTGGGCTGAGGCGTGCGCCAAAAATAATCCCAAGCTTACCAGTGCCGCTGGGCTGGCGGTATCGGCTAACAACCCCAAAAAAGTAGCCAAACTTTCTGGCAAAGTATAAGGCGTGGCCGAAAACAGCGCACCTGCAATGGGCGCTAATACCAACGGGTTTTTAAACACCGCTTTTAACACATTCAATGCTCGTAAATGCCAAGCTAACGAGGCGTGCAGAGCACTTTCAATTAAGATAATCGCAAACCCAAATAACAATGAGACCACAATAATACTGGCAATGGCGGTGGGCACTTCACTGACTGCGCCAAACACCAAAAACATCAACGGAAACCCAATGTAGCCGGTATTGGCATACGAGGCCGCCATGCTGTCAATGCTGGCTTCGGCTAAGTCTTTTCCTTGGCGTAGTCGCCAGAATAGAACCAGTAGGAAGACGGCAAACGATCCGATGATATAAACCGCAATAAAATCCGCCTGAAACAGGGTTTGCCAATTGCTCTTAGCCATAATTTCAAACAGCAAAGCAGGCAGGGCTAGCCAAATCACAAACCGACTCAGTTCGGTGGCCGAGGTTGGCCCCAAAATTTTGGTTTTATAGCTGATATAACCGGTGGCAATTAAGGCGAAAACAGGAAATAGAATGGTAAAGGTTGCGAGCATAGAAAGAATTTAACCAAAGGCAAAAAAACAAAATTGGCGTTATGCTGATAAGTAACATAAGTAGCCTAAAAAACCTATTGTAAGCGAGGGGATGGGTGAGTTCGAATTGTTTCTTTAAAAAGTTAACAGGCCTGGTATCTAAGACAAGTGTGTTTACAATTAATGATGAATGTTCGTTAATCAAAGGACATTTTAAAAATTCATCTATATACTAAATAAACATTAAAAAGTGCATGAGTTATTTTTATGGAAAAACTGTCAAAACTGTTTGATCGTCATTTGGTTGCCCTGTTTGCTTTTATGGCGTTTGTTGCCCTGTCATTTTCTCTGGTGTTATCGCTTTATTTAAGCAATTCATTTATTCAAAAAGAGATTATTAGCATCACTGAAGAGAGTAACCATACTCTGACCAAAGTGTTTATTAATGAAACCTATCCCGATTTAAAACAATATCTGGCGCTTGAAGAGAGCGAAGAATTAAGTCTGAGTGCGTATAAATCTGAAAAAGTTTTGAATGTTGTGGATGCGCGTATCCGTAACTTCATGCGAGAAACGGATATTTTAAAAGTTAAAATCTTTAATTCTGTGGGCATGACCATTTATTCGACCGCGCATAATCAGATTGGCTTAGATTATTCTGACCGACCAGGGTTTCAGTTGGCCATGAAAGGCACCTTGTCCAGTCTTAAGTCTTATCGTGGCCAATTTTCTGCGATTGAAGGGGAGGTTTTTGAACGTGATTTGGTTTCCACTTACGTACCTATAACCCTTGCGACAGGCAAGATTATTGGTGTTGCAGAGTTATACACGGATCGTTCGGCTTCTGTTAAACGGACAAAAAATGTGTTTGATAAGCTGTTACTCAGTTTGCCAGCTATCTCATTGATTGTTTTTATTTTGCTGTTACTGCTTGTTTGGTATGCGGAAAAAGCGCGCCAAAAGCAGAATAAAAAACTCGATCAAACCAACTCAGAACTCATTGATGCGAACCAGCAAGCACTCAATGCGAACCAAGCAAAATCTGATTTTTTAGCGATGATGAGCCATGAGATTCGAACCCCTCTTAATGGCGTTATTGCCACGCTTAGCTTAATTGAACCAAAGTTGCTCAATAAAGAGAATGCAGAGCTCATTGACACCGCCTTGCATTCGTCAGAGCTGTTGACGTTTGTTATTAACGATATTTTGGATTATTCCAAAATAGAGGCCAATAAGTTTGTTCTAAACGAACAAGAGATTAATTTAGAAAGCCTGGTTGATCAAGTCGCCAACAGTTACAGAAATATGCTGGAAAATAACGATATCGAATTTCAAGTTGAGTTGATTGATTTAGATAATTATTATGTTCTTGCCGATCCGATTCGGATTAAACAAATTCTTAATAACTATCTTAACAACGCCTCAAAATTCACCGAAAAAGGGTTTATCAAACTCAAGGCCGAAAAACTGGTTTCGGGTGCTGTAAAGTTCTCTGTATCCGACTCTGGTATTGGTATTAGCCCAGAAGGGCAGGACAGTTTGTTTAAAGACTTTAGCCAAGTGGATACTGGCAAAAACCGCAACTATGGCGGCACGGGTTTGGGTCTGTCAATTTGTCAAAAACTCGCCACCTTAATGCATGGCAGTGTTGATGTGAAAAGTGAAGTGGGCAAAGGGTCGACGTTTATGGCTACTTTAAATCTTGAAGTGTGTGAGCCAGTTATTGTTACAGAACAAAAAACACCAATTAAACGTCAAAAACCATCTAACTTTAAATACCATATTGTCATCGCTGAAGATAATGTTGTAAACCAATTGATCGCCAAAAAAATGTTGGATTTATTGGGCTACTCGTATCATACGGTTGATAACGGTCAAGCGTGTTTGGACTACATAGAACATCACCATACAGACCTTATTTTAATGGATTGTCATATGCCTATTCTTGATGGGTTTGAGGCCACCAAGGCGCTCAGAGAGCGGGGCTTTAAAAAACGAATTATTGCCTTAACCGCGAATGCGCAAGAGTCTGACAGACTGGAATGTTTAGAAGCGGGAATGGATGACTTTTTGAGTAAGCCCTTTAAAAAAGATGACCTTGAGAACATTATTTATCAAAATTTAGAAGGGTATCAACCCCCAGAAAAAGAGAAATAATGCTTCACCTTACTAAGTCTCGGCTTAGGGGGTTTTAGTGCAATGTTTACAATGTGTTTGCAGTAAAAATACCAGCTTTAGTGATGCTTCATTACTCTGCGTTTGGCTTAGATAGTCATAAAAATCTTGATGCACCTTAACGATTTTGGTGATGATTAATTCAGCTTCGGATTCGGTCATTAAATACCCCGCTTCCATGAGCGTTGTGGCAGGGTGTTGATAGCCGGCATACGGTTTTTCCCACGGAGAGCGTTTTGGCAACGGTAGGTTTTGAAGCGCTAGGTAGCGCTCAATTTCATCGACTAACCACTGTTTTTCTGTTTGGAAATTGCGTTTAGCCCATTCGAACACCGCCGCCGCGGGATGGTTGTTATGCACGTTCAAGGTATGAGCAAAGGTCTCACAAAAATAGAGCGATTCTTCAATCATCTCCTCAATCGAAACCAATACCCAACCGTAAGGCTTGGTAAAGGCTTCGGTAATAGGGTCAGTCCGTGTTGTGGAGGTGGGATTTTTAATTGTATTCATGGTTGCATCTCATCTTCAAAGGCTTGCAAGGTGCCACGGACGGTTTCAGTCGAAAGGGGTTGATCTGGGTGACCTGATTGATCTGGTGGATAAACGGGCAAGTCAGCTTGATAATAAATACCGGTGTCAAACCCATCACTGCTATGAATATTTTGCGCGGCCACTTCGGTATTGTCGGTGGGCTGAATATTCATAGATCGCATCGATTTCTGCCACGCTTTCTGTTCTGGACGAAACGTCACACAAGGGCTTTTAATCTCGACCAACGAGAAGCCTTTATGCTCAATGGCTTTGACCAAAAGCTCACTTAAACCATTTGGATCGCCTGAAAAGCCACGCGCAATAAAACTGGCACCAGACGCTAACGCAATGCCTAAAGGGTTAAAGGTTTGAATCGCGGTGCCATGCGGG
>Ga0307994_1001337_pt1 | contig 15020 bp, 9 predicted proteins | sample EllFjometagen261_FD_203171 | JGI IMG/M metagenome (GOLD analysis project Ga0307994, IMG submission 203171) | Marine microbial communities from Ellis Fjord, Antarctic Ocean - #261 | ecosystem: Environmental > Aquatic > Marine > Unclassified | place: Southern Ocean | collected 2014-11-02 | reverse complement strand
TTCAGTTAGTAGATACTGACTATCGAGGGCGCTATTATATCCGTGAGCAGTTCCTTAATTATCAAGGAGGTGATCTAGCTAGAGGCCTGCTACAATTCGGCGAAGGAAAGCCCCTGACCCCTAAGGGAGTTACATGGTTAGCCATACACACGGCTAATAGCTTCAATGAATCGTATGCAGTGGAATCTATCCCTTCTTGGTGTGAGTATGATTACAAAGCACTGTTAGAATCGGAAGGGTTAGAATCCATCTCTGTAGACAAGATGAACCTTAATGATAGGGTTAGGTGGTTAGAGAATAACTATGATATGGTTCTTGAGACTGCTCTTAACGGTAAATTCATTAAGTGTGAGAAACCTATAGTCTTCTATGCATGTGCCTGTGAGTGGTTGGCATGGAACTCATGTGAAGAAGGTGAAGAAGTTATCTCATACCTACCCATACCTATTGATGGTATGTGTAATGGTATCCAACATAGTGCTGCTATGAGTAAGGATGCTATAACAGGAGCTATGGTAGGTCTTACTAAGACGGATGTACCATGTGACCTGTATATCAAAGTAGCTAAAGAATTAGTGGATAATCTCCCTGATTGGTTTACCCCTCGTAAGATACCTATGAAGCACATTAGAAAGGGTATTACTAAACGTGCTACTATGGTACGACAGTATGCAGCCGGAACCTCACGCATAGCGGATAACATGTATGAAGATTGTTATACCGAGGGTTTCACTAGCAAATACGATATTGATATGTTTGATTGCACTCTACTTAGTAGGTCTGTTATACAAGCTATCAATAAAGTATGCCCTAGTGCGGATACGGTTAAAGCTTTCTTACAACAGCTCGCGTCTTATGAACTGGGTGAAACAGGTTATCTACACAAGTTAACTGGTGAATCTGTATCTAAGCATGATCGTAGTAAGCTTATAGCTGCTAAGAAAGTTATCCAACGTAAGAAGTTAAAGACTAACGAAGATATACTAGAGCTAGATAGGTTAAGCCAACAGTTCAATATGATAGCCAGTTACATTGCTAAGGGTAATGGAGCCAGGGAATTGAATTGGACTTCTCCATCAGGATTTCCTGTGAAATACAGGTCTTACCTAATGAAGGAATGGAAGATTGATTCAGTATTAAAGGGTATTAGTAACCGTAATAGACTGAAACATGTTCTAGCTGTAGAGACCACAATCCCTGACAAGCAAGGGTACGCGTCGGGTATAGCACCTAACTATATTCATTCACAAGATGCTGCTCATATGTCATTAGTAATGGATAAGTTCGATGGGCAGATAGCACCTGTACATGACTCATTTGCTACCCATGCATGTGATGTGGAAGAGCTATCCGGTCTTATTAAAGAAGTATTCGTAGATATGTATGGTCCTAGAGGTCAGTTCGAACATATCAGAGATAACGTCCTATCTAAGTCAGATATGGGCAATATTAAACTACCAACAGAAGGTACCTTAGATGTATCAGAAGTCCTAGACTCTGATTACTTCTTCTGTTAAAGGAGATGTTATGATTAAGCAAAATTATAATCATCTGTACCTTCGTGGGTTCACGAATATAGATGATGAGACCTACTGTACAAAGGAAGGGTTACCCCCTGAGCTAATGTATAGTAGAGATATTAATGATGTGTATATTTCTACACATGATAATCCCATTAAAGCCCTGAAGCATATCCAACTATTGCTTGCAGACCAAGGTTTACTTAATAGTTGGAGGATGGAGATTTAATATGGTTATCGTAATGGTTTTAGTAGCTATATGGTTACCAATACTAATAATTAGTACTGTATATGGTATATTTGATAGCAAAAGGGAGCTTTACTAATGGCTGAACAAAAGAGTTATAACAAGAGTGCCCTTAGGGGTTACGATTATGACGATAAAGAATGGCAAGCTGATATGGCAGAGATAGAGGTATTTATACCTGATAGTCTGTTATACACTAAGGAAGGCCCTGAGTTCGTCATGAAACATTACCGTAAGACCAACGAGGAAGGCTACCTTAAGACTGGTATGGCACCTAGTGAAGCTAGCATAACTGCTAACAGAGACTATGCTACTGCTAGGAAAGGTTACACTGATTTATTGAACAAGAAATAAAAAAATCCCCCACAAGATACCTAAGTTAATTCTTAGATATCCTGTGGGGGTTTTTTATTTACATCAATATTACTTAATTAGAAGTCTAATCCTTGTGATTGGAATGCCTTATTCTGGACAGCCATCATACGCTTTATAAAGTCTATACGACGTTTACTGTCTGAAGGGGACCACAATTCTTCACCTTTCTTCTTAAGATCTTTAACTACATGCAGAGATAACCATGTACCAAACTTCCTACCGTCTACCATCCAGATATCCATATTAGGATTTCTAGGTGTGAAGGTATAGGTTTTGTCGGGTACACCTTTTTTATTGCTATATATCGTATGGACTATATCTCGGTCACCCGGTGGGTTCCATAACCCTGCCTCTTGAGCTGCATATAACTTCCTTACTAGATTCCCCTCTGCGCTCTTAATATTATCTAAGAACTTTTGGCTCTTAATAAGCTTCTTATCATGAGGTGTAGTTAATGCTGCCCACTCCTCATCTAACTTAGTAGTCCAACCAGAGAACTCTCCACTAGGCCCAACCGTTACTGTATCCCTATGCAATATACCTTTGATAGCGGGTTCACCCGTTGCTTTATCAGCAGGCTTACCATTTATCTCAGTCTTCATGGTCTCCCAGAAAGCCAGTGATAATTGATGTGCATCATTAACAGCTAACACTTCAAACAGAGCTATCTCATTAAGGTAGTGATTATAAAGTGCAGCAGCTTCAGGTTCCAAGGTTACAGAGTCATATACCTGATCTATAAATATACCTTCCCCAAGCCTATCAACAACCATTGACAAAGCTAATGCCATTGCTGCTGATTCTCTCGAGTGACCCATCGCAGGTGCTGTGGCATTAACTGCCGCAGAGGCGACACCAGGTGTATACCAAGTCCTTCCATCTTCCAACATCCTAGCTGGTGATTTCTGAAGTGGATCATCTACATTGTATTGTGTCTGTAGATTAGTTACTTCTAGACCATGTAGGGTTTGCAAGGTGAAAGTATAACCCGGCATTACTTCCTGTATACCTCTACCTATACGTACACGCATACCACCAATACCAATGTAGTAAGGTTGAACATTAAGTAAGGCCATTGCTTCAGCCATTCTTTTTATGGTACCAGAGTTCTTACTGTTAACTATCTGTGTAGTAGCACTCCACATAGCTTCCTCGAAGAACTTATTGATAGCCCCTTCTGGTTGCTCCGAAAATATCTCTTGGAGTTCTGCGAATAACTCAGGGTCGTTCTTCTCTGCCTTCTTTAGGAATACACTAACCTCAAAAGCATTCTGGCTTGCTGCCTTACCATAGTCAGCTACCATAAGTATCAACTTAGCAGTCATATCAGCAAAGGTAGGTCCTTGCTTAGTCATCATAGCACTAAGAAGCGTTGCAACCTCTGCTGATTGTTGTGCTGTGAACTCTGTAAACTCCGCATTACCTCTAGGGAAACCACTAGGCCCACTATCAGGACTTCGTAGAGCTTCTATCAACGTCTGTGTATAGAACATTCTAGGGTTACCTAACGGGAAGGCACTATGTTCAGGTGCCCCGTCAGCTACGGCATTCATAGAGATACCTACACGAGACACTGTGTCATCATCCATAATATCTACGGCTGCGAATAAGCGACCCGCAGATTTCATATCTGCTGCGGTAGGTAATGATACAAACATAGAGCTTTTACCAGATGCATGAGCATCAGCATATTGAGCGGCAACAATGTAACCCCTGAATATAGCCCCATATTCCTTTTCACTACCAGTAGATATTATCTTCTCCATAACATGCAGGATATCACCTTGTTCCGTAGCTGTAAGACCTTCCATATTGATTTCTACAGCAGGATTACCTTGCTCCTCAGGGCTTTTGATAATAGTAGCTTGCGTTTCACCATTAATATCTATGAATTTCTGTATAGATCGCCCCACTCTCGCATACTCTAGAAGGGTATTACCATTCATCTGATTCAAAGTATATTGATTACTATGGTCTCTGGAGCCACGAACCAAGCTATTACCAAGTGCTATCATATGAGCTACATAAGTAACAGTAGGGCTGGCAGGGTAGTCACCTTTAATCCACTTGTTATAAGCATCCATCTGTGATTTAGTAACTAACTCACTACCATCACTGAGCTTAGTGGGCATCATACCCTTCACGTTAACTGACTGTGCAATACCAACTACAACATTACGATGGGTAATAGACTCCTGACCATTAGAGTCAAACACAGTACCATAGTTACGCCAAGAAGAAGGGTCTGCGAAGCTAGCTGTTTTATGTAATGGAGTACGTGCATGTAGCTGACTGATATTAGATATATCATTCCTAGCTTTCTTAGCCTTAGCTGACTCGCTTATAGGTATATTCCTCTCTACTCCTTTGCCACCAAACTCTTCAGTCTCTGTTACTGTCTTCTGGTCTATGTTAAGTATATCTTGAGCCATAGCATGAAAACGGTTAAGGAAAGAGTTAGCATCACCCGATGGTGTAGTGTTCAAACCTGCTAGCATAGTGCTTGACAAGGCCACCATGTTAGTATCTACTCTTTTAATAGCATTACTAATCATTCGACCTAGTTTACGCATAACTTTCACACCCTTATTACCGGGTTGATCACGTCCTGCTCTACTACTATCACCTTTACCTGCCACTAACTGTGAAGCTCCTATATGTTCAGTTGTATTACCTGACATTGCAGACGCACCACCTCGCATACCTTTATGCGTAGTATAGTTCATCAAAGAAGAACCCGCAGCCTTACCTTTCTCTGTAAGAATATAGGCCTTGATCCTAGGGCCTTTGGCTTCACCTGTATTCACATCTAGTGGTTGGTAATCATCCCTTATCATGTATCCAGCAGACTCTAAGCCCTGTGCTAGGATATACCCAGCTTTACCTACACCTTGTGACTGACTTGGTGTTTGGTCAGAACCCCTTATAATACTATCAGTAGATGCAGCTAACCACCTGTGCATAGCTTCTACTTCAACACCCATGTTACCGTCGGCATCGCTAATTAAGCTCTCACTCTCCCCACTTTCATTGAAGAAATTATCTACATCGAAGTCACCTTCTATAACATCCTGTTTAACAGCACCCTTCAACTTAGCTTGGCCTATAGCAGCCAATACCTTAGTGGCAGACTCTGTCGCAGCATTAACAACCTTCAAGGCTGTAGTATTAAACTGATGAGCTAGAATCTGTGTGACATCCTTACCTTTAAAGATATCAGGGGCATTATCAGGGGTAGAGAAGAAACCAGTAAATGCAAGTAAAGCATTAGCTAGGTTTTCACCTAACGTAAACACAGCACCAAGTTCTTTGGGGCCATTCTTACGATTATGATTGATAGATTCATTTACTTCCGCTCTAGTTGTGGCGGTGAGGTCCATGCTATTGTTTGCTAACCTTTCTTTCTGGAACGCCTGTTCCTTAGCCCATAATGCTTTCTTCGCTTCCACGGAGAGTTCCACACCTGTCTTAGGGTCGACTACCATTTCTTCAGGGTCAAACTCGGTAGGCTGGAAAGGTTTCGCATCAGTCTCAGTATTATCTAGCCCCCTACGACCTGTCATCTCATCTTCAGGTAGTATTACACTGTTAGTATTGTTAGGGTTAGCTATCAGCTCTGGTTCTGTGGGCATGATAGGCGCTACGTTACCTTCTTCCTGTGGTGCGGTAGGTGTTGCAGCAACAGGTGCAGGGGCAGGTGGACCTCCAGGCCCATAAGATACAGGTGCCCAACCATTAGGTGGGACAGCCTGCTCGTACTCTGCCATCTGGCCCTCTGTAACTGGGACAGCCTGAGGTGTGAACGGTACCTGCCCTGCAACCATTTCGGAGGGCATAATAGGTACTACTGACCCCATCATCTTATCATATTCAGTGGGTGCATACCTAGCACGACTCTGGGCTACTGCACTTGCATTATAACCTGACTTAGCCATTATTAATTTCCTTCCTTATACGGTGCCCACCAATCTTTAAATGGTGCTACCATGGGGGTTATTTTAGTAACATTACGTAGAGCGTTTCCATCCTGAGTCGCTACACTATGGGCAGCTTTAAATGTGCTGTCCGCATAGGATAATCCGGGAGCTTCGCCTATGATAGCGTTTGCTACACCTTTAACAAAGGGTATACCGGTTTTACCTAGTGCATTACCTGTAGCTGTAGACCTAGATCCATACAGTGGTAATACAAAGTCTATAGGACGTTCTAATACACCTATAGCACCTGAACCATATATACCTCTCAAGAACTTCTGCCAATCATTAAGATAATCTTCCTTCCTCTCCTTAGCTTCGTCATCTGCAAATGCTGTCTTAGCAGAGTCTTTAAGCGCTTGGGCAAGCATGGAGATAGCAATTAAAGAGGCCAATGTCTTTAGGGCGTTTACCCTAGCCATAGGCAACTTCTCTTTACCACCTAAGTTATTATACATAATTGGTAACAGATTAGCTGTTGCTGTTGATATATAACCTTGGAATTGAGTAAACAATTTATACCTAGGGTCACTGTAGAACTTAGGACGGTTACCTATTTGTGGCATAGCTACTGCCATGTCTACAAATTTAAACTTAGCATACTCTAGCTGCTGTTTATAGACAGTATCGTCCATAAGCTTCTGTGCTGCCGCATCACCTTCCGCATCACCCTGTTTCTTCAAGGCTTCATACTTCTTACGAGTCTCTATGATTAAGTCGGGGTTGACACCTAAGTTACCTAACTGCTCTATAGCCTCTGAATAATATCTATTATCTGTACCCTCATACGTCATAGCTTGGCTTATCCAGTGATCCACTGTATCCTCCGCCATAGCTAATCTAGCATAACGTTGGACATTAGTTAGACCTGTTAGTCCACTAGCCTTGAAGAATACACCTAAACCACCAGCCTGACGTGGACTTACCTCAGCGCCTTGCCTTGCAGCAGGGGCTTGAGAGTCGAGTAGATACCCGCCTTCACGTAGCATCTTCCTGTGGGTATACTCTCTCATAGGGATTATACCACGAGTAAGTACTGTCATACCTTCATTCATAGTAGCTGTCATCTCAGCTACCGATGCTTTGGCCATGATAAATGCGGTTTGCATAGGCGCAGGGTTATTTTGGAATAACACAAAACCTATCTCAACCAAAGAGCTTATGGCAGCAAGAGGTAACGCCGTCATAGCTGTTAAGAAACTTAGATTGTTCACAGACGTTCTATAAAACTTACTATCTATACGATGATAGTCACCTGATATCTGATCAAGGTAATCTTTCAAATCTATAGCTAGGTCTATCTTCTCGTCAGCAGTAATCTCATTGTTCTGTCGAGCTAGGTCTAATACATTAGCTAGTTTAGAACCCCCTTCACCTATATACTTATCATAAACACTCTTGTTAGCAAATTTAGATGCGTTATTTATAATGTTATTAAAGATATTGTTATCTAAAAAAGCACTAGCACCTTCCATCTTACCGAAAGTATTCTCGATAGTGTTAACAAACTTGGGGTCATACATATCCGCTATAGCAGAGGGTATCTTAGCAGGATCTATTAGATCGAGAGGTGAGATGTATTGATCATTAGTTAGGAACAACTGTATAGCTCTTGTGGCTTCTTGTTGTGTTATACCTAACTCTTTCATCATTATAGAAGTTAACTTTGGTTCGTTCTTATATACAGCATGTCTAGATACAGTCTTGTTAGTCACACTCTTAGATAGATCAAAGCTATCGTTAGTGTCTGCATTAGCATTATAGACTTCTTGAAGAAACTCTATCTCAGTCTTGTTAAAATTAACACTACTAGATGCAACTGCATCACTAGCACTACGCTTATTCTTGTTCATATCTCTAAAGATATCTTCCACAGCGGAATTATTATCGTATATTTTTTTAGAGAAAGACTTAGAGCCACTATGCCCTGCATCAGTACTGGTCTTCAAACTATCAAAAGCCTTACGCCCTGCTATACGTGCCTGTTCAGCCCTGCGCTTATCTTCGAAACCCAATCCACCTCTAGCATTATTGACACCTAATATAGTGCCCATCATGCTCATCCACTTAGTGCCTTGATACTTAGCTAAGGTATTCTTAAGTTGACCTCTAACTAAGCCGGGGATACTACCTACTGTGCGATTCAACCTATCCTTAGGTTCACCTTCTTTCTTCGCTGCTGCCATCTCATCAATAGATCTCTTACGAGTAGGGTCTGTGGGATCTGCAACAGCTTGTTGTGTTGTCTCAAATATGACCGCCTCTACATCCATTGTCTTTCCGGGATGATTCTGTGCGTCCATAGCTCTGGTCTGTCTAGATAATGTCTGCTCATTAGTAGTTCGACTAAGTCCTGCTATAGTGTTTGCATTACTAATAGCTCCTATTCCAGAGCCTGCATAAGACATAGATTTACCTAACATACCACCAGCAAATCCAGCGTTCATTATACGGTTAACCATCTCTTCAGGTGTTATATCATTACCTTCCGCATGGATAGCCATGTATTCCTGCATAGCCTCTGTAACACCTTCCGATGTCATGGCCTGTAAACCCTCTCCTACAACCCTACCTGACTTAACAAGCATACTGGCGGTACCATCGAGTACAGTCCTTATCTGCTGGGCAGCGAGACCTGCGGAGTCTTTCATAGCAAGAGCTAACATAGGCCCTGCTTGAGCTTTAGTTATACCACCAGCTAATGCAATAGCTTCCACAGCAGCATTACGACCCGCCTTAGTAGTTAGGTTCTCACCTAAAGCTCTAGTGGGTTTGAATGCACCACCTAATTTAACACCTACATAATCCAATGCTGTCATACCTATTGACCACATTAAAGCCTTACCCATATCCTTATCTTCTTGGGCATCATAGTTGTTACCAGTATAGATAGATAAAGGTACAGCCATGGAGGTACCACCTGTAAGGGGTATAGCCATTACCGCAGCTATACCAGCGCCCATAACAGGTAACGATGTCAGGAAGTTAGACATAGTATAGTTAGCTAATTCGGAAATACCATCCAAAGTGAACTGACCATTCTCATCAAAGGCTGTCATATCCCTCATCCAAGGTGCAGCTTCTATCTCTCTCTTGATAGCATCCGCATGGGCATAGCCCCAATTATCGGTGTTATCTACATTGAAAGATTCCTGTATCATACCTATAGACGTGGTCAATCCCACCAACCCATGATCTACACCTTGCCCGAAGGCCTGACCTAATTGCCAGTCTGTAGTCTCATTCATTATGGTACGGTTTCTATCACGTATTGAAACACCTGCATATAGGTCTGGGGCAGCAGAGTATATGGCTTCACTAGCTGCGAAAGGTTTAAGGCGCATGGTGCCACCCTGAGTCACATAGTCATTATGTTGCTCTACTATCTCATCCCATTCATTCGATTTACCTTCTCGCTTACGCCTAGCTCTGTCTAAGTTACCATAAGTTGCTGTGATGTTATCATCAGCATTAGCGTACTTAGATATATAACCCGCACCTGTTCTCAATAGGAATTTAGAGTATGCTGCACCCTCAGGGTTTACAGTATCACCTAGTTCTCTTCCGAAATAACCCTTCTCACCTTCGAGGAAGGGTATTGTGAACCCCTCCTCTCTTATAGCCTTCTCACCTAACAGGGTAGCTGTATCACCACCGATCTGGCCTCGAGAATATGTCAGTGTTTTAGGGTCTAAGTGAGCTATTTCAGGGGCAGCTATAGGATTAAAACGTATAACGGTACCATCACCTGTGGTACCAGTGTCTTGATCCTTAAGCTCAATAGTTTCACCCCCCTCTCCCGTAGTTACTATCGGTTCATCGTTATATTCACCTATACCTTCGTCCAACATTAACTGTTCTAACTCGGTTAACTCACTTGAATCTTTCATCTGGTCTCCTATGTCTTAGCTAGTTTTTTAGTCGCCCAAGCGTAAAATTCATTCTCATCAGCTTCGAATTTCAATAGAGGTATCTCTTCACCGGGGACATCTCCAGCCTTAACCTTAGTATAGTGATTATACATTTTCTCAAATTCCCTCTTAACAATACCGAAGTCACCCCCAGCTTTGTCCAACAGGGTCTTAGCGAGTAAGCCTACCTTCTTAGTATCTACGCTAGTGTAAGACACCTTACCGAGTAAACGGGTTGTATGCTTTATACCCCATACACCTTCACCGGGTGCTCCAGCTGCTACAGACAATGCAGCCTTATCAAAGAATGGTGCCATGTTATCTATACGCATATTACCATTGGCTCGAGCATAAGCGGCAGCATCGTTGGCCGTTAACGCGGTCAAGTGCCTGATATGAGCTAGCTCTTCGGGGTTAGTTATCTTATACCCACGGGCTATCAAGTGAGAAGCCACCGACTCCGATGCAGCGAGGGAATCTAGCTCACTATTATCGAATGCCTTCTCGACAGTACCAGATAGTTTATCAGCTATATCCATAACCTTTTCAAGTTGGTTAATATCTAGATTATCACTGTTATTACCTTTCGCTAGATCTATACCTAAATGTCTATTCTCTGGTAGCCTTGCCCATTTCTTAAATCCATTAAGCTCTACCGTTACAAGGGAATCATCAGCCTTACTATCAAAGAGACTCCCAGGCACATCTACAGTAAAGTATTTGGTGTCATTCTTACCATACCTTTGAGTAGCTTCTAGGAACGGCATATTAGCTATACCTTGAGCATTATAACCTTGGGTAGTACTTGTAGGCTGGCCCACCCTAACGTTCTTAGCATCCAATGTGAGTTGTTTCGCAGCTAATGTAGCTTCCGACTGACGTATACTATTGTCTCGACTAGTATTAAGCGTAAGTTCTTGATAATTCTTAAGAGCTAATGCTTTTATTTCAGCCTTAGTTGCATTGGTACTAGCAAGTAATCTCGCTGCTATTGCTTGATGTTCACGTAGAGTCATTGCTGCCAATGTCGCGGCATCAGTAGATGTAAGTTCTCTAGCTACAATTCTCTCATAGTCTAATGTCTTCTCATCTTTCTTAGCTTGATTAGCCTTAGCTATACTCTGCTCTTCCATGACCTTCATACCAGCCCACTTGAAAGAACCACCGAAGGAACCGCCTGATAATAGACCACCGAGAGTATATAGAGTCATTCGTTTCAGGTCAGATGCACTGAAAATGTCTCCAAATAGATCAGAGGCCTTATCGAATATACCTTTAACCTGTTCTGGTGGTACAGGGATTTTGTTACCTTCACCGTCTGTGGCTTCAAAAGTTTTGAGGTTGATACCAGATCCATCATCAGTCCCAGTCTCTGTGGCATCAGCCTTGGATGCTTCGAACTCTTCTTTAATCCTAGCATCAACTTCCGCTGCTGTCTCTGTGCTGGGGGGAGCAATGGTAGATACAGCTGCATCAGGTAAAGTAATAGGCTCTAAAGCAGGTACTAATTCTTTGGGGTTAGCAGTATCTGAGACAACTTCTGGTGTTGCGGAAGGTACATCTGAAGGTGCGGCAGCTTCTTCTCGACTATAAGCATCAACATCTGCTTGTGTAGTCGGACGTATATCCATTGGAGAAGCCTTGCGACCATATGCATCCACATCCGCTTGGGTGGTCGGTCGGGTAGGTAATCCGGGTACTACCTCAGCCTTTTCAGAAGGATCACGTGAACCTAGGAAGCCCTCTACGAACCCTGACGCTGCATCAGAGGTATTATTAATTAGGTTACCAGCAGCATCATACACCATGCCACCATAAGCTGAGGCACCATCTACTATATTGTCGACAGTACCGCCTACACTACGTCCAGCAGCTTTACCTGTATCCTCGACTTCATTCGTGAAAGGGTTCACCCATCCTGAGGATAGAGAGGCCCAAGGTGTAACACCACCACTACTCGCTTTGATAGGAGATGAAGGTACTTTAGTAGGTGCTGCATTCTGCACTTGTGCTACAGCAGCGTTCATAGCAGGTACGCCATTATGTGCAGCATACCCTGAACGTTGATTACGACCCCCATCCTGACTTGAGTTGTTATAGATTGGTGGGACAACGGGTTTAGGTTGATTCCTACCTCCATCCTGTGTTGAGTTAGCATAAGTAACATTTGTTCTGTCTACAAACGCAGGATTGAAAGGAGCTACAATGGTTTTGTTAGCCTCTAGATGCCTCTCTTCGTTCTTCCTTGCAATTTGCTTATCCACCGCTGCCATACGTGCTTCAAAGGCAGCCATATCTGAAGCCATAGCGGCTCTCTCAGCTTCCCCTCGTTTCTTTATAGCTGCCATACGTTGTGCTTTAGTTGTAGCTGCCATGATTATTCTCCACTCATGCTACGTGCATACATAGCGCTTTCAGATTTCTGTTTCATGGATTCACTATGGGCGTCATCTTTACGACGTTGATCCGCTTGGAATGCAGCATCTTTACGAGATTCATCAGCTTGAAACTTATGCTGTTCACGTTTACCTTTACCTGATAAGGGTGTACCCTGAACATTTATAGAACCTTCGTATAAACCTTGTGGCATACCCATACCTTCTTCCATAGGTTGCATAGGTGCACCCTGAGCCATCTCTGGTGGCATACCCATACCTTCTTGCATACCTCCCTGAGGTGGAGCCTCTTGCCCACCCTGAGCACCCTGCATACGCTCCTGCAGCTGTTGTACGATCTGTTCAGGTGGTACACCTTGGGCTAACATGTCTTCAATCATAGCGATCAACTGTGGGTCTAGAGGTAGGCCTAATGATTGTAGTATCTGTGATGCCATACCCTGATCTTGTTGGCCTTCTTGTACCATACCTTGTATCGCCTCTTGGTTAGCTGGGTCTTGAGCTGCTGATGCAGGGATTACTGCTTCACCGGGGGATAGCATTGCTGGGACTGTGTCTTCACCAGTACGTTGACCGGGGACACCTTGTGTACCATCATTATAGCCTTGTACCTCTGTAGTACCGCTGTACATACCGGGTATTTGTGACATAGCCAATTGCTTCATCATATCTTCTGTCGGACTACCAAAATCAATAGCCCCACCACCACCACCTTGTAATGCCATTGGTTGTAATTTAAGGGCCGCTAAAGGGTCCATTCCTATATATTCACTATTTTCCATTATCTTTCTCCTAGGTGCCTATATTCTATTGTTGGCCAAATACACCAGATTTCCATCGACGTCCTGCATTATAGCTATTACCATAACTAATCGGTACAGGCTTTAACCTAGGGCTTGTAATGCCATCTTCACTTATTACAGAGTTGAATACAGAGTCTGGGATGGCTTGGAAATAATTGTCAGCATAACCAGTTCTATTAACAGACCCATTGTTACCACCGCCACCGGGGAAGTAACCACCATTACTACTACCGCCTCCAGATACTGGGGGTGAGGTTATTGCGGGTACTGACTGTCCACCAGTGTCTTCACCAGTAAATAGGCCACCATTAGGTCTTACACGGCCTTCTTTTACAGCTAAACGTTGGGCATCAGTTGTAGGTTTACCAATAAAGGCATGGTCTAGCTGCGCATTGTGTTCGTCATCAGTCATTTGATAGGTGAATCCGTCCAATGGCCCTAGGTTTCTCATATGAGTTTCATAGGCGTCATTCTTAGCACCGGGGAAAGGATAGTAATCAGGTGCAGTGGACTCACCGTAAGTTTGACCCTTATGATTTCCGAATATACCCAATGTAGCATCCAATCCCTGTATAAGTGGATGATCCTGCATACCTTCTCGGAATTTCTTAGAAGCATCGCCTAGAGGTGCTAGGAAACTACGGACTGCTTTATCCAGACCCGTAGGTGGGTTGACAACAGCCGCCTTTGCAGCAGCAGCTACAGCAGCCTTTGTATTGTTACCACCGCCTTTACCATCACCTGCATAACCATTAGCTACACCATTGTAACCACCGGAAGATTTAACATGTGCTGCCATCTCCTTTTGGGAGTGTTTACGACCTTCCTTCATTTTTCTCATTTCTGCTTGAGTAGTCATGTTTATTTACCCCCAGAAGAAATTTGATTAGGAGAAGAAGGTACACCCTGAAGGGCACCCAACCATCGTTGATAACCTTGGTAAGGTGCATCAGCTTCACGTTGATTCTCTTCCTGTATACCCTTACCTACACCAGTGAGTGTATCACCCGGCTGCTGATATTGTTTCTGTATATCTGAACCAGCACCGATAACACCACTAGCTGAGGATAGTGCTTGACTACGTCTAGTGTTATAATCATCATAATCAATAGAAGCTAAATTAGAAGATAGTTCTGCATCACGTTGTGACTTAACCAATTCAGCACGTCGACCACCTACAAGTCCTCCAGAAGCCATAGCTCCTGCTGTATCGCCAAAGGCCTGCTGACTCTTACGTACAGCTGCATCCTTAATAGCTTGGGTGTTAGTATTGTCATAATCAACAACATTACCACCTTGAGCTGCATTAAGTAAAATGTCACGACCTGAGGCTGACTTCTCAGCAGTGTCTGCCATACCTAACACACCACCTTTGGTTAAGGCCATACCTTCTTTCTGTTCGTCAGTTAAACCTTCCACATGACTAAAACCACCGGAGCTGTAAAGGTCTTCACCCTCTTTTAATGTATTTTCTAAATACGGTTGCATCCATTTTGGTATTGTTTCTGTCGATATTGGTGAGCTGCTTCCACCCATGTTAAATCCCCTTGTCTGTTATTAAGTCCATAGCCATAACGGTATGAATCTCTTTATATATTTCACCATGTTGGCCTTCAAAGTTTTGTAATTGTTTAACCCAACCCTTGCGGCCCCATTGTGTAATTCTTTTACAGTTATTGAACTTGGCGAAGCCCTCTAAATTAGAATGAAAGTGTCTCCATGTAGGCCAATCACTCCCTGCAACACCAATGATGTGTAATGATTTAAAAGTAGGATGCTCATCTATCTTGGTTA
>Ga0307994_1001336_pt1 | contig 15029 bp, 15 predicted proteins | sample EllFjometagen261_FD_203171 | JGI IMG/M metagenome (GOLD analysis project Ga0307994, IMG submission 203171) | Marine microbial communities from Ellis Fjord, Antarctic Ocean - #261 | ecosystem: Environmental > Aquatic > Marine > Unclassified | place: Southern Ocean | collected 2014-11-02 | reverse complement strand
AGGAACAAGCAAAAAGTCCAGTGTCACTTCAAGCCTCATTACATCCGCAAGCTCGGACATTAACGCAATTTTTAGGACTCATATTATCTGCAGAATTACTCATGAAAACCGTACAAAAACCCAGTGACTTCACAGATGGTACAATCGCAGTTTATACGTTCATTCTTGTACTCATGGCATCGGCTGCAGCATTTCGCATTGGCGTTGTACTTTGGACAAAAACTACAGGTGCCACAGACGGTCAAGCAGTTACCAAAGTCCCACTTGGCTTGATAGTCCGAATAGGCCAGGCCTTGGTGGTGGTGGCAGCGATATCCCTGATACTTGCACTTGTTGGATACTCAGATGCGGCGGTTGGGCTGTTATTTCCAGGCCTCTTGTCTGTGGGCTTTCTGGCAGTGTTGTTCATAACTTTTGAGGCAATGCGAGATCTATGCGCTATGCTGTCATCGGATGAAGCCGAGGGCCATGATAGCCTTACTGCAGTTATGATTAATGCAGCGCTGACTTTGATATCATTGCCAGTCTTTGCCATCATTTGGGGCGCGCGGGTATCTCAGCTGACTGAGCTTTGGACGCAATTTAAGACTGGTGTCACCTTAGGTGATGTGCAGCTCTCACCCGGCGCAGTGGTAGAGCTCATTATTGTGTTTGTCATTGGCTTGCTGTTCACGCGACTTATTCAGCGCACCTTGAAAACTCGTATTTTAGCGAAAACTAAAGTGGATCTGGGTGGGCAAAATGCAATTGTATCCGGTGTTGGATATCTGGGTATATTCATAGCTGCACTCACGGCAATTACATCAGCGGGCCTTGATCTGTCATCCCTCGCTATAGTTGCTGGTGCGCTCTCTGTTGGTATTGGTTTTGGTCTACAAAATATCGTGTCAAACTTTGTGTCAGGTATTATTTTATTGATTGAACGCCCCATCAGTGTTGGTGATTGGATCGAAGTAGGTGGTAATATGGGGATTGTCAGTAAGATCTCCGTACGTTCCACAAGCATCCAAACCTTTGACCGTACAGATGTGATAGTACCCAATGCCGATTTGGTATCGGGCACAGTGACCAATTATACTCACGGCAGCTCGGTCGGCAGAATTATCCTGCCTATAGGTGTGGCTTACGGCAATGATACGCGCAAAGTTGAAGAGATTCTGAAGCCCCTAGCCGCCGCTCATCCTATGGTTTTGTTGGATCCGGCGCCGTCGGTAGTGTTTAAAGGCTTTGGTGCTGATTCTTTGGATTTTGAAATCCGCGCTTTGCTGAGTGATATTAACTCTGGACTGAGTGTTAAAACTGAGCTCAACCATCAAATAGCTGAGGCTCTCACTGCCAATGGCATTGAAATTCCCTTCGCCCAACGTGATATTTGGATCCGAAACCCAGAAGCTCTGGTGCCAAATTCACCTAAGAGCGGTTAGAAGTTGGCGAAGTTCTGTTATAATATGCGCTATATGACTCTTTCCCAAATGAGTCTGAGAAAAACCATCATTTATCCCCTTGAAACCTCTTCCGCAGTCTCATAAACCGCAGCCAACGGATAGGTGGCCGAGTGGTCGAAGGCGCACGCTTGGAAAGCGTGTAGGCGGGAAACTGTCTCCAGGGTTCGAATCCCTGTCTGTCCGCCACATAACCTAATTAAGTAACTGATTTAATATAATAATAATATTAATTTAAATCTTTACCCACAACGCTACCCACAACGAAACATCAGATCAAAACAGAGTTAATCAGGGGTTACTGTGCCTGATCGCTACAGTTGAGATTGAGGACCATGGACCGGGCCCCTCTATCGTAGGGCCCCGCGTCTCGGACCACGGGCCTTTAGTATTGCCCTTTTAAATTCATTCGAGGGTGGTTTTGTTTGGCTGTACATCTCAATTCCCGCACCAATTTCAAGCTGAACCGTGCCGCTGCTCTCGCTGAGTGGCGTCAATTATTGAGCGCATAGATTTAGGCTGCGCCAGCAATCTGATGGGTGTTCTCATTAGTATTAGAGCTCCTCATTTTATAATTTCACCCTTTGCAAAATTGCCTGCGCGGCATCACGTGTGCCATTGCCTCTTTTCATAGCGCCTGAAATTGTACTCATTCTGGAGACCATTTCAGTATCGCTCAATAGAAATACTATCGTTTCTTTCAGTTCATGCGCTGTCCACGAATCACGTTTTAAATTAAGGCCTGTACCGGTTTGTACGGCTCGAAGCCCGTTGTCATGGCCGTCCCAACAATATGGCATGATGAGGGAAGGAACCCCAAAATGTAAAGCCTCACAATAGCTGTTGTTACCGCCGTGGTGGATGAATAAATCGGCCTGCGCAACAATCGATGGCTGTGGAAACCAGCTGCCGAGATAGACGTTATCAGGGACCTGCTGGTAGCTTTCCAGAAATCCCCCAACATTCACAAAAAAGCGGGCAGGGAGCGTGGCAAAGACTTTGATGATCCGGCTAATCAGGTCGGTGTCGATGGCGCCCAGGCTCCCAAAGCTTAGATACACAATAGGCCCTTCGTTGACAGGAAGTGAGGGCGGTTCAAATTGCGCCTCTTCGCGGATGCAACCGTCCAGAAACACAAAGCTGCTACCGGGCAGCGGTGCGAGGCGCTCATGGCGAATGGCCTTGGGGGCTAGCAGCAGGTTCAAATACGGTGAGGGTTCAAGGAATTGCCCTACTGGCAAAGAGGGCAACCCATGTGCTCGACGGAAGGTATTGTAGCGTTGATGCATTGGGCGAATGGTATTGAGGTATGCGGCCTCAAAGGCGGAGCGCTTAGGGTCATTGGCGGCCATACCTGACAGATAAGGTGGCACATTTGCGTCTGGAATTTCAGTTTCGGCGCAGGATACGACCCTTATCCAGGGCATGCCGGCATTGGCGATGGCAGGGAACATGATAACGTTGTCCAATACAATGCCATCGGGTCTAATCCGTTTGAGCAACTGCGCCAGGCCTGCCTCTACGCGGATGGCGGTGTCTACAATCGCCTCCCAAGTGGGACCAACGTAGGTTGTCAATTGCGCGGTCGGGACTTGGTTAAAATGCTCAAGGTGAGTGGAAACAAAGGCCTGCCATGTTTCTTCGGTTTGGTGCTGCGCACCGGTGTTTTTGGGTAGTTGGTACTCCTTAAATCCGTATTCAGCGAATATACCGTTAAAGCCTGGGTGGCATAGGAAAACGGGTGTGGAGCCTTGGCGTTGGAGTTGTTGGGCGATGCCCACGCAATTTAATGCAGAGCCAAAGCTGGCCTCGGGGAACAGCGCTATGACGGGTTTATTCATGCTGGTGCTCCTCGTCCCATGGGTAGGATCCCACGATTGACGGCTTGTGGTTTGCGAATTTGACTGCGGCGCAAATGCACTAACATTTGGTTGGCAGCAAGCTGAAGTTGGTACCTTTCAAGGCTATCAAGGATATCAAGGTGCTCTTCCAACGACTGGCGCAGGCGAAAATCGGGTATAGAGTGGTTCTTCTGCGTAGACAGGCGTAGCCGTTGATGGGCCAGCAGGGCCCCTTTTGCAAATCGGTTGCCTGAGCTTTCTGCGATAAAGCTGTGAAAGGCGCAGTCTAGCCGCAAAAATGCCGCCGCGCTCAGAGCACCATTGGGGCGTTGTGAGAACTCTTCCAGCTGTTGGCGCAGTAGTCTTGTTTTTTGACTGTCCATCTGAAACCCAGGGGCGATGATGGCTTGTGGTTCGAGCGACATGCGGAAATCTATACTGTCTTTAAGCGCGTTTGGCGTATCCAGAATCGGCTGGAACGCCCACGCGCGTCCGGGTAGCTGCACAACTAAACCGTCGCCACTTAGTATTTTTAATGCATTTAGTACCGATGAGCGTGGCACTTCGTAACGGCGTACAAGTGCACTAACAGACTGCAAATCGGTAATTCTACGTTCGGCGCGATCGGATAAAATGCGTACGGCAAGCGAGTCTTCTGTTTCCTCTAGATTTGATAGTCCTTCTGAGGCCATATTTTCGGGCGGCAGGTGCAAGAAGTACCCACCTTCATCGCGACGTTTAACAATATTATTATTTTCCAACAGCTTGAGGGCTGACCGAATAGGGGTTCGTGAAACACCACAAGCCTCAGACAGTGTGGATTCTGGTAGGTGATCGCCTTTGATGAAGCCCCGTTCCAGAAGAATATTGGTGATTTGCCGAGCCAGCTTTAAGTGGTTCTGGCGGGTATTACTGCGAGGCTTTTGCATCATGGTCCTTTTGAGAAGTCACTGTTTGGAGCCAATTTTTTGCAGACTGCAGTCTGAATAAAAAAAGACTGTAAAAACAAATTGACGTATTTTTTTTTGTACTAATACTGATATGCAGCGTCAACTGAGAAACGCAATCAAGAAATAGCCAGCCCTTAGGGGTGGCATCCAACCGATATAACCACCTTGGAGGTACTTTAAATGTTACGACTTTCCCTGCGTAGTAGCGCCTGTGCAGTTGCGGTGTTCACCGCATTTACCGCACCTGTATTCGCGGAATCCCTTACCGTTTCCAACTGGGACGGATATATGGCCGCGGACGCCATGGACTCTTTTAATGCCGAGTCCGGTAATGCGGCTGAACTGGTGTTACATGCTACAAACGAAGAGATTATGGGCAAATTGATCGCGACAAAAGGCGTCGGTTACGACGTCGTGTTCGTGTCTTCGCCATTTGCAGAAGTCCTGAACAACCTTGGCTTGGCTGAAACACTGGACCACGCCAAGATCCCTAATATTGCAAATCTTTTCGATGAAGCGACACAGTTGCCTCACGATCCGGGCAATACGTTCTCTTTGCCATATGCATGGGGCACGACTGGTCTTTGCTATCGCTCTGACCTTGTGGACGAGCCAACCTCTTGGGGTGACTTGCTGATGCCTTCGGATGATGTTGCGGGCAAAACCACAATGCTTGCCACCGACCGTTGGCTTCTGGCCGCCGGCCAGTTGCAGTTGGGTTATTCCGTCAATGAGACTGATCCTGCGAAAATGGCAGAAGTCCGTGACCTGTTGATTGAGGCCAAGAAAACATTGCTAGCTTATGACGATACAACTTTCTACGCTAAATTGGTGTCTGGTGAAGCTGAGCTGGTGCAAGCATGGGATGGCTGGTGCAACTATGGCATCGGTGAAAACGCGGATATCAAATACATAATTCCAGCGGAAGGTTCTGACCTTTGGGTCGACACAATGGTAATTCTGAAAGCGTCTGCGCATAAAGAAGCCGCTTATGACTTCGTGAACTACATTCTGGATGCCGACAACCATCGTTGGGCTGCAGAAAACATTCTTTACAAAGTGCCGAATAAGGCCGCGATGGACGGTGTGGATGCTGGCTTGATCGAAACATTCCCGAACATGGGCATGGCTCCTGTGGAAATGCTCAAGTTTGAGCAGTTGCGCGACGTAGGTGCAGCACAACGTGACTATTCACGCCTTGTGTCTGAGATCAAAGCTGCAAATTAAGATCTTCCTAACTTCCCCCGCGTGCAACGCACGCGGGGGAATTTTCTCCTGCTTTACGAACACCGGGTATTTCCAGTGAAGGTCCTTCCTATGTCCTCCGATCGCCGCCCCCTTCTATTGATGTCGCCTGCGATATTGTGGCTATTCGCCCTGATGGTGGTGCCCTGTGCACTGATCCTAGTGCTCGCGTTTTTTCGGCGTGGGATTTATGGTGGTATTGAGTATACATGGACTCTTGAGAACCTCACGTTGGTGTTCGACCCACTTTATTTTAACATTTTTCTGAAATCCGCAGGCATCGCTGGCCTATCCGCCAGCATTGCCTGCGTTCTGGGCTATGCGGCGGCCTATGCCATTGCTGCCATGCCACGCCGCAATCAACCTCTACTGTTGTTCTTTGCCGTTTTGCCTTTCTGGTCGAACTATCTGGTGCGCACATATGCGTGGATTGTGCTGCTGAACCGCGAAGGTTTGATCGTGAACCTTGCGCGATGGGTTGGATATAAAGGCGAATTGCCTAGCATGCTTTACACCGAAGAGGCCGTGGTGATTGGACTTGTTTACAACTACTTACCCTTTGTGATCCTCAGCTGCTACGCACCACTGTCACGATTGAACCCCGAGATCACTGAGGCTTCCCGCGACCTTGGGGCCTCCGCATGGACCACGTTTCGCCGTGTCACCCTGCCGATGACTGTGCCAGGGATTGCGACGGGATTTGTCTTTGTGTTTGTCCTGTCGATTGGTAATTTCGTGACACCTGCCTTGTTGGGTGGTGGTCAATTCCAGATGATTGGTAACCTTGTCTACGCTCAATTTCTGACCGCAAACGACTGGCCATTTGGAGCGGCACTTTCGATGGTGTTGATTGCCGTGATGCTTGGTCTGCTAATGGCGCAGGCCGTGGTGGCAGAACGCGCCTCGGGTGCAAAAGAGGGGCAAGGCAATGGTTGAACGCAATACCTTCCGCTTAATGCTGCTGATTCTTGGCGTAGTTTTTGCCTTTCTCTATATCCCGATTTCAGTACTGGTTGGCCTGTCGTTCAATGAGAGCGGTTTGCCCACTGCATGGACCGGATTTTCGTTCAAATGGTACGGCACATTGTTGGAAAACGATGATATCTTACGGGCGGCTGGCAACACGTTGATAGTTGCGATTTTCTCGACTGTGTTTGCGACCCTTTTGGGGACGTTTCTGGCGATAGGGGTCGAAATCCGGCGGCGCAATGGCAAGTGGCTTGAGACGGTAATTTTTGCCCCGATGATTATTCCTGACATCGTTCTGGCGATTGCATTGCTCAGCTTTTTCTCTCTGTTGGGGGTCAAAATGGGGCTGCATACGATCATCGTTAGTCACGTTGTGTTTAATCTTGCGTTTGTCTGTGCCGTGGTGCGGGCGCGTCTGAAAAGCTTTGATTGGTCTATTATTGAGGCATCTTCTGATCTCGGTTCTTCGACGTTCACCACCCTATACCGTGTCGTGATACCCGTATTGATGCCCGCTATTCTGGCCGGTGGATTGCTGGCGTTCACACTGTCGGTTGATGAGTTCATTATAGCATTTTTCACGGCAGGGGCAGGGCGGTCTTCGATCACACTACCAATGCAAATCTACGCGATGATCCGCTTTGGTGTGACGCCTGAAATCAACGCACTCGCCACTATCGTTATGTCTGTTTCAGTGATCGCTCTTGCTCTTTCGCAGCGCCTGAACAAAGGAGGTCTACCAGGACAATGAATCAACCGTTTCTGAGCATCCAAAATGTTCAAAAGAATTTTGGCACCGTTAAAGCGGTTTCGGGCGTCAGTTTGGATATCTACGAAAATGAGTTCTTTGCTTTGTTGGGGGCATCGGGCAGTGGCAAAACTACGTTGTTGCGCATGCTTGCAGGGTTTGAGCAATTGAGTGGGGGCGATGTGCAATTAGAGGGCACCAGCATCGCCCAGCAACCGCCGAACCAACGGCCCGTGAACTTAATGTTCCAGTCCTATGCACTGTTTCCGCACATGACCGTTGCCCAAAATATTGCTTACGGTCTTGAGATGGATAAGCTGCCAAAGGCTCAGATAAAAGAAAGGGTTGATGAGATCTTGCAAGTGATTCAGCTGGGTCATTTGGCCAAGCGTAAACCGGATCAATTGTCAGGGGGGCAACGCCAGCGTGTCGCTTTGGCGCGGGCTTTGGTCAAACGACCCAAGGTTTTGCTGCTGGATGAACCGCTTAGTGCATTGGACAAGAAGTTGCGCAGTGAAATGCAGCTGGAGCTGAAACGCTTGCAAGCCGAGTTCGGGATCACTTTCATTATAGTGACCCATGACCAAGAAGAGGCGCTGGTGATGGCAGACCGCATCGCCATCATGAAAGATGGTGGACTGCTGCAAGTAGGCACACCGCAAGAAATTTATGAGGCACCTGAGACCCGCTTTGCTGCCGATTTCATCGGGGTAATGAACTTTCTGCCTGTTACCAAAGACGGTGATGATTTTGTGATGGCAAATGGGGGCTTGATCAAAGCAACGCGCATCAACGCCCCCGTTTTGGGAAGTGCTGTGGCGGCAATGCGACCTGAGCGCCTTGCGATAGGCGATGCGGGCGACAACTCGGTAAGTGGCGTGATCTCTGCCATCGCTTACCACGGTCTTGACCTACTATTGCACATCAAGACCGATGCCACCGACGCGCTGATCATCGCACGTATGACCGCTGATGTGGTGGAGGAGCATAACCCTGCTGGAGGCCAACAGATTACCGTGAGCTGGTCTGCTAAAGATACACATATTTTACCTGCTTAAGATCAAAACCAAACACGACAAGGAGACACCTATGGAACAGAAAACTTTTGCCTTCTTCCCCGAAGCCGCCTTTGGCCCCGCGCTGAACTCGGTTGGTATTGCCCAAGCCATCAACGCAATGGGCCACAAAGCCGTCTTTTTGTCAGACCCTGGGTTTGTTGAAATCTACCAAGGTTATGGTTTTGAGGCGCATCCCGTCGCCCTGTCAGAACCAATGCCCGCAGATCAAATGGCCAAGTTCTGGGAAGATTTCATTAATGGCCACATCCCCAACTTTAGCAAAGCCCCGATTGACCAAATCGACAATTACGTCAAGGAATGCTGGGAAGCGATTGTTGACAGTGCTAAGTGGGCCGAAAAGGATTTGCCGAGCGTTCTTGCCAAAATCAAACCTGATGTGATCGCCGTCGACAACGTTATCTTGTTTCCAGCAATTAAACAGTATGGTGTACCATGGGTGCGGATCATTTCATGCTCTGAAAATGAAATCGAAGACCCTGCAATTCCGCCACATCTTTCTGGTATGTCGGAATCTGACATTGCAGGGCACGCTGCCTTCCGTGCCAAATTCGAAGAGGTCATCGCGCCCATTCATGCTGATTTCAACGATTTCCTCGCGACCTGTGGCGAAGATGCTTATAAGTTAGGTGAGTTCTTTGAAGCTTCACCTCACATGAACATGATGCTGTATCCAGAACCGCTGACTTACAAGCGCGATATGCCATTGGACCCTGCGCAGTTCCAGTATCTTGAAGGCTGTGTACGCGAAGATGAACCCTACACTGTACCGGAATTTGCGGCGAACAACGACGGTCCGCTGCTTTATATCTCTTTCGGATCGCTTGGGGCAGGTGACACCGATTTACTTAAGCGGCTCATTACGCTGGTTGGTAAATCGCGCTACCGTGCTTTGGTCAATGTTGGGGATTACAAAGCGGAATACGACGACATTCCGCCTAACGTCATCATCGAAGGCTGGTATCCACAGCCATCAGTCATTCCGCAAGTTGATGCGGTCATCCACCATGGCGGTAACAACTCTTTTACTGAATGCCTGTATTTCGGTAAGCCTGCAATCATCATGCCCTATGTTTGGGATGGCCATGACAACGCGATGCGCTTGCAAGAAACTGGTTATGGCTTCCGTTCAGATCGTTATGACTGGACAGATGACGAGATAATATCCAAGATCGAAACCTGCTTGACTGACGCCGGCATGGTCGACAAGCTGGGCAAAATTTCCACCCACATGCAGTCCTGTGAAGGACCGACGAAGGCTGCGAGTCTGCTTGTGGGGTTGCTCAAGTGAGCCATCTAAATTCAAGCGCCCCGCACATCCATAACGCGACCACATTTGATGATCTTGTTGATTGGGGCGTGCAGCCTGACATGGTAGAGGGTACCTCACAATCCATGGGGCGTTTGCTGCACAAGGGACCCGACAATATCCCTGAAACGGGAATTTGGGATTGTACCCCGGGGCGGTGGCGGTTGTTACTGCCACGTGACGAGTTCTGCCATTTTGTGTCTGGCCGCGCGCGCTATACCCATGATAATGGCGAGGTGATCGAGGTCACTGCAGGCACATGTGTGCTGTTCCCTAAAGGGTGGTCGGGTGAGGCAAAAATCTTTGAAACCATTCGCAATATCTACATGCTGACCTGAGGCCAAATTTATGAAAACTCCTGTAATGCGCAACCCGCTTGAGATCACTGAAACTGTCGATTGGGGGATCATCCCCACCATGGTAGAAGGGGAGTCACACGTTAGTGGCGTCGTCCTTCACAAAGGCCGAGATGGGCAATCTGAATGCGGTCTGTGGATCTGTAGGCCGGGCAAGTGGGAATGCCACGTGACCAGCGACGAATTCTGCCACTTTCTTGAGGGACGCTGTACCTACGTCCACGAAAGCGGTGATGTGATCGAAGTCACCCCCGATACTGCCGCGTTTTTCCCAAAAGATTGGAAAGGCGTTTGCACAGTTCATGAAACCATCAAAAAGGTCTATATGATCCGATGACTACTGTGGGTACCCCATCGATGCTTGAAAAGCCGATTGCCACGTTCTTGGCCCGACACGGGCACAGCGGAGCTGACCTTGTGGCTTTGCCAAGTGACGCGTCGCCGCGTCGCTATTTCCGGCTGGCTGGCGCTTATCGCCTGTTGATGGAGGACCGAACAGACCATGTAGGTTTCGCAGCCTTCATTCGGTTGGCCCGACACCTTAACGGCCTTGGCCTTAGCGCGCCACGCGTAGTTGAGGCTGATCCGACGGTGGGCTTGGCCTTGATCGAGGATTTTGGGACTGCGACATATGGAAAATTGCTGGGCGCAGGTCGTGACGAAAAAACGCTGTATGAACTTGCCATTGATGTCTTGGTGCATTTGCACAGCGCGCCGACCGCCACAGCCATCACTGTTCCCGCATATGATGCAGCCCTGATCTTAGATGAGGTATCGATCTTTTCGCAGTGGTTCGTTCCTGTGTTTGCTCCGTCGATTGATGTAGTAGGTTTTGAGGCCACGTTTCGCGATCTTTGGGGCAGGGCGCTAGCGCCGGTTTTAGATGCACCTAAGGCATTAGTTTTACGTGATTTCCATGTGGATAACTTGATGCTTCTTGATGGGCGTAAAGGCGTTTTGGCCTGTGGTTTACTTGATTTCCAAGACGGTGTTTTGGGGCCAGCGGAATACGATCTGATGTCGCTCTTGCAAGATGCGCGCCGTGATCTTGCGGACGGATTAGAGGATGCAATGCTGCGCCGTTACCTTGATGCAGCTCCATCGTCTTGTGGTACGGAACATACAATTTTGCAGCGCTACCATCTGCTTGCCGCCCAACGGCACACACGCCTGATGGGGCTGTTTCCTCGGCTCAATATACGTGACAATAAATCAGGGTATCTAAATTTCATGCCCCGAGTCGCGGCCCAATTACGTGTAGCAATGCGGATGGCAAACCTATCTGAGATTTCAGACTTTCTTGACACAACCTTGCCTGGATGGTGCGATGCCGGTCCAGCAATGGCCAAACACCCGTAAAGGACATTTTCATGCTAGATATCCAGACGCCAAGTTACTTTATCAACCCTAATTTTCATCTTTCGAAAGGTGAAGGGATTTCGGTTCAAGATCCTGCGACGCTGAACCATATTGGTAACCGCGCCGTTGTGAGTGAGGCAGAGTTGAATGAGGCGCTTGCACAAGTGACGACTGCACAAGCTAAGTGGAAAGTCTGCGATGCCAAATCGCGTGCCGCGGTGTTGCATGCGCTGGCAAACGGTATCGAGACTGCGGATTTGACCGAATGTGCTATCATCATGAGCCGTGAGATGGGCAAGCCTTTTCCCGAAGCGATTGGCGAACTTGCAAACTGCGCCCCAATCTTTCGTTACTACGCAGAAATGGCCCGCGATGAGGCAGGCAAAGTGGCGGGCACGACGCAGATGGGATCGTTGCAATTTGCCAAATACGAACCGCTGGGTGTGTCTGTTCACATTATGCCGTTTAATTTTCCTGTGCTCTTGATGTGCTGGACCGTTGCTGCGTCTTTGGCTGCCGGCAACGGTTGCGTCATCAAACCCGCAGAAGTGACAACCCTGTCGACGATGGAGTTCATGAAGGTGTTTACGGCTTTGCCTGAGGGCCTTGTCGCGTGTTTGCCCGGGGACGCGGAGGTAGGAAAGGTGTTGGTTTCCAGCCACAAAACCCACGCGGTGGCCTTCACTGGATCAGTCGCAGCTGGCCAATCGGTTGCAATGGCGGCAGCGGCGAAGATGAAGCCTGCGGTTATTGAGGCTGGCGGCTCCGACCCCATGATTATCACAGCACATGCGCCGATTGACGTGGCTGCCGCTGGTGCTGTGACAGGCGCGTTCCACATGACAGGGCAGGTTTGTACTTCGACGGAACGGATCTATGTCGTTGACAGCGTGCATGGCGCATTCGTTGCAGCCTTCAAGGCTGAAACCGCGCGTTTGCGTATTGGCAATGGGTTGGATAAATCCGAAATTGGGCCGCTCGTCAGCAAAGCTGCCCGTGACAAAGTCGAACGCCTGATCGCCGATGCCGTCGCAAAAGGCGCAACAGTCGAATGCGGTGGGCGTATCCCACCTGCGCATAAAACCGGTTGGTTTTATGAGCCAACTATCCTGACAAATTGCACCTCAGATATGGCGCTGCTGCATGAAGAATGCTTTGGCCCTGTCGTTGCTATCGTACGTGTTCCTGATTTTGACGCCGCGATTGAGGGCGCCAATGCGTCCGAATTTGGACTGGGGGCATCGATCTTCACAACGTCGCTTGAAGAAGCCCATGAGGCGCATGAACGCCTAGAGGCTGGTATGGTCTGGATCAATAATCCGATGATCGACAACGATGCTTTGCCGTTTGGGGGGTGGAAAAATTCTGGCATCGGGCGTGAGCTTGGGCGCATGGGGTTGGATACTTTCCGACGTACTAAGATGGTGATTTTGGATCACAAACCGGTGCGCCACGATTGGTGGTATCCATACCCTGACGATTGGTTTTTGGACGCAGGCGGACGTAAAATTTCCTGAACGCGGCTTTGGCTAGGAGACACAAAATGCACAAAAATAAGCTTGAAGTAATCGTGGAACATGCAGATGCAACGACCGCGCAAAGTGAGATAGGGTTTTGTAACTCGGGGATCATGGCAGTGCGTTATGACCTGCTTTTGTCGTTGCTTGTCGCTGTTGGTAACGACAATAGAAAAGGCAAGTATTATCTGACTGACATCGTGCATTTGGCGCGCACGCAAGGACATCCCATTGCCACTGCAGAATCGGTGGAGGATGAGGTTACGGGCGTGAATTCCCCAACCGAGTTGCAGGCCTTGCAACAAAAATTAGCCAAGGTTGTAGCATGAGCATAGACGCGAAACTTGCTGAAGCCAAACCAAATCCATTCTGGTTCACTACGGTCCCAAAGACCGCGCCCTGTGCGCCAGCAATCCATGACATGACCTGTGATTTAGCCATAGTGGGTGGTGGATTTACCGGGTTGTGGAGCGCGCTTAAGGCCAGTGAACACCACCCTGACGCCACAATCGTCGTGCTTGAGGGCAAGCGGTGCGGCCAAGACGCCAGCGGGCGTAGTGGTGGGTTTTGTGCGCCGTCAATCTCGCATGGAGTTTCTAACGCCTTAACTCGTCACTCAAGTGAAGTGGAAACGCTGATCCGTTTGGGGCAAGAAAACTTTGACGGTTACGCAAAGGATATCGATCGATACGAAATGCAGGCTGAATTTGCGCAAGACGGTAAATTGAACGTTGCGGCTACCCCGTGGCAGATCGATGACCTACACAGCATGGCACGGAACTACGCGCGGTTTGGCATTCCATATGACCTGTTGGTGGGCGATGCGCTGAAGGAAAAACTGGACAGCCCCATCTACGGCGCGGGCCTGTTTGAGCCGTCCTATGGTCTTGTAAATCCAGCAAAAATGGTATCTGAGTTGCGCCGCGTTTGCCTTGCACAGGGCGTGGTAATTTTTGAAAATACGCCCGTCACATCGTTGACACGAGACGCTGAATTGATGCGCCTACAAACGCCAAACGCCAACATCCGAGCCAAGCAGGTTATTCTAGCCACCAACTCTGCCAAGCCTCTATTGAAGCGCCTGAGCCTCTCATTCATCCCGATTTACGACTACTCTCTAGTGACCGAACCGCTGAGTAACGCGCAATGGGCCAGTATCGGATGGGTGGGGCGCTATGGGGTCTCAGACAGTGGCAACCAGTTTCACTATTCGCGTAAAACCGCCGACAATCGAATGCTGTGGGCAGGCTTTGATGCGATCTATCATTATGGGAGTGATCGCAGTGATGCGCTGTTGCAGCGACCTGAAAGTTTTGCGCTTTTGGCTAAGCAATTTGCTGAGGCGTTTCCGTCTTTGGCCGATGTTCAGTTTGATTTTAAGTGGGGTGGTATCATCGACACCTCTGCCCGCACGACATTCTTTTCAGGCACAGCGCATCGCGGGCAGGTAACCTACGCAATGGGCTTCACGGGGCAAGGGGTTACAGCCAGTAGGTTTGCAGCACTGACGATGCTGGACGGACTTGGGTCGTTGGATACAGATCGTACGCGCCTGAAAATGCCACGTCGTCTTGCCGTGCCTTTCCCTCCCGAACCCATGCGCAGTGCAGCGGTGAAGCTGGCGCAAAATGGTTTGGCCGTTGAGGACGCAACCGGCGAACGCAGCCGCTTCTTAAAACTTTTGGATGCCTTTGGCATCGGCTTTGATTCATAAAGGATTCCTATGACTAACCCTGATTTTGTTATCCCATTTGAAACGGCCACATACCCGACCTTAACTTGCATAGATGATCCCGCTTTGATCGATACTCCCTATTCCAGCAAAAGCTAGCGGTGCTTTACGGATGCAAGTGGCCGAGCGGTCAGTGGTATTTGGGAGGCTGGGCTACGCCTATGGCGGCTAGCCACAATTAATGCTACACAGTGCAACTCCGCTTCCCGCCCGCCACAGACTCTAGCTGTAGATCTGACAGCTCACCGCTTTGCATCGCTAACACTTCAACATCCACGTTCTCTATGAACTCTTCCTTTGAAAAAATTAAGCCACGAGATGTTGCTTCCTCAACAGCATTGTTAACAAACGTTGCCTTGGATGATGCCTGAGCCTCACTATCGTTTGTTTCTAAAGTATCTAAAAATTTACTCAGACCAAGTTTTTCAGACATATCTGGGTCCGATAATAATACTTCACCAAACTTTTCAACGTGTGCTTTTTAA
>Ga0307994_1001335_pt1 | contig 15029 bp, 14 predicted proteins | sample EllFjometagen261_FD_203171 | JGI IMG/M metagenome (GOLD analysis project Ga0307994, IMG submission 203171) | Marine microbial communities from Ellis Fjord, Antarctic Ocean - #261 | ecosystem: Environmental > Aquatic > Marine > Unclassified | place: Southern Ocean | collected 2014-11-02 | reverse complement strand
TTAAGTTTTTGGCCTCCACCTGTATCTACAGTAACAGTAAGGTCTTTTAGTTCCACTATTTTACCGTGGATACCACCGGTAGTTACTATCCTATCTCCCTTTTTTAATTCAGCTAGATATGACTTTTGTTTTTTTTGCTTCTTTATCTGTGGTAAAAAGAAGAAAATATACATTACTGCTATAAGCAGTATCGGAAAAATAAATTGACTATTCATTAGGTGATTTCTTTTCTACAAACACTTTGATTTGAAGCATTGTTTTAACGGGGTTAGTATTTGCCAAAATAGTAATGTCTTTAGTAACCATCTCACTCTTGCCCGCACTATTAAACTCAACTTTTATTTCACTAGATTCTCCTGGAGCTATCGGCTCTTTTGGAGGACTAGGGATAGTACAACCGCAACTCGCAGTAGCACTAGATACTACCAAGTCACTATTGCCTACATTGGTGAATTTAAAAGTATGCTCTACACGCTCACCTTCAGTGATCGTTCCAAAATCCCAAGCCATAACATCATCTTTAAACTGCATCTTAGGCTCTTTAGCTCCATTGTTATCGGTTTCTATAATAGCGGCATCTAGTTCAGACGAATCTTTTGGCCCACTGCTGCAACTTGCAACAAGGCTAAAAGAGACTAGTAAGTAAAAAATATTTTTCATGGTTTTTAATATGTAAATTTTATGATATGTTATATTCAAGTCAAAGGTAATATATTAGTTTCTAACCTATGAGTCCTCTGCCTTTTTTATGAATGAGATCTTGGCTCTTCCATTCATTTAAAATTTTATCAAGTGTCCCATTTAGAAATTTCGAACTTTTTGGGGTGCTGTACATCTTTGCTATTTCTATATACTCATTGAGGGTAACCTTAACGGGTATCATAGGCATGTATTTAAACTCAAGTAAAGCCATCATCATAAGTACAAAATCTATTTTAGTGATTCTATCACTATCCCAACCCGGAGTGTACTCATTTATGTTTTCCTCTAGCTCACTGCGATGTTCGAAATACTTAATTATAAGCTCTTCGGCCATACTTAAGTCTTCTGTTTCATTTTTGAAAAGAGCAGGTATCTTTACTAGCTGAGTCTCTTGGTAGTCTACAAATATTCTCTCTAAGCTTTTAAGAATAGGAATTTTCTCGTCGTACCAGTAAATATTCTTATCTTCCATGAGTTGCTCGAACTCTACAGACTGTAGCAATAAAAATTTATATACATAGAGAGTGAAATCTATGTAGTCTTGGACAGTGAGATCACTAGCCATAGCTGTGGCATATTCATCAGATTTTTTTATTTCCTTATACAGTAGAAACATTATATCTCTCTCTTGCTGCCAATCAAAAGTAGGCTTGATAAGATACTTCTTCATCTCCTCAGTCTCTGATAACTGGATGATGAATGGGTTTTCTGTAATAAGTTTAAAACTTTTGATGTCTGCTTCTAGGGGGATATATTTATACTCACTTGGATTATGTTCTGAGTCTATGAAATGACTGAACTCCACTCCAAAACTTAAAACTCCCAGTAAGTTAGTTCCCATGCCCTTCATGGATTTTTGTACATTATGCACTACCGTAGAAGGTCTAGTGTTTTCTTGACCGAACTCACCAAACAATCCTTGGAAGCTTTTTATTCTGATTAAACGTCTATTTAACATGGAACGAAATTGAGGGGCAAACCTAAGTAAAAAATAGACTGGACTTATACTTTATTTACCTTATTAAATAAGGCAAGGAAACATTCATTAAATCAAAGCATGCTAGTCCTAAAAAGCTGCTAGTTCTTAGCCACTTTTTAATCCATTAAATCCTTACTTAGCAATGCTTATTATTAATAAGTAGATTGAACACTCAAAATATCATCAATTCTTTTTTGAGCAAGAAGTGTAGCGGCTTTTTGAGTATGAATATTTTGTGCTTCTGCCAGCTTGTAAATATTCAGTGTAGTATCAAATATTTTTTCGGTATCTCTCATTGCATTCTCTCTGTTGTATCCTATGTGCTCCGAGTATACATTAATCAAGCCCCCTGCATTTATCAAGAAATCTGGAGCATATAGTAAGCCCTTTTGTTTTACAAGTATTCCGTGCTCTTCTTCTTCAGCAAGCTGATTGTTCGCCGCACCTGCTATTATACTGCAGTTTAGGGAATTTATATTTTCTGTATTTAAGATAGCACCCAAGGCACAAGGAGCAAAAATGTCAGCACCTACACTATAGATATCACTACCATCTACTACAGCTGCACCATAGTTTTTTACTGCATAATCCAAGCTTTCTTTGTTAATATCTGAAACGGTGATTTGAGCACCTTCCTTATGTACCAGTTCTACAAGGTGCATTCCTACCTTGCCTATTCCTTGTATAGATATTTTTTTGCCAGCGAGGCTCTCTGAACCGTAAGCTTTTTTAGCACTAGCTTTCATACCCATATATACACCGTAAGCTGTTACCGGAGATGGATCTCCACCACCACCCATGCTCTCTGGTAAACCTACTACATTTTCCGTTTCCATATTCACGTACTCCATATCTTTAGTAGTAGTACCTACGTCCTCAGCCGTTATATATTTACCATTTAGGTTTTCTATAAATCTGCCAAACTTACGCATCAACGCTTCAGATTTGTGCTTATTGGCATCGCCTATAATAACCGCCTTAGCTCCACCTAAATTTAATCCAGAGATGGCCGCTTTGTAAGTCATTCCTCTAGAAAGTCTTAAGACATCTTTTAGAGCATCAGCTTCTGTGGTATAATTCCACATACGTGTGCCGCCCAAACCTGGGCCTAAAACAGTATTATGAATTGCTATTATAGCTTTTAGACCACTAGCATTATCATTACAAAATACTATTTGCTCGTGATTAGTATTGCTTATGTCTGCAAAAAGATCGAGATGAGTGTCGGAGGTAGCGATTGTAGATATGTTCATATATTTTTAAAAAGATTATAAGATTTAGGATTTGTAACTTTGCTGCAAAAGTAAATTAAATTTAACTTAGAGATTACAGACGTTTGAAAGCATTAAGCACACTACTTAAATATTTTAAGAAATATAAATGGAATTTAGTAATAGGTTTTTTCTTTATTCTACTATCTAATGTCTTTGCTACGGCTATCCCGTCGATAGTAAGAGAAACCGTAGACGGTTTAGATTCTTTGGATAGCTCTAAATTTTATGCGAGCTACGTTCCAGACTATTTTCAGACCCCTCTTAAATTCGCTATTTTAGGTGGTTTGCTGATTTTTGTATGTGCGGTGCTCAAGGGTGTGAGTATGTACTTTATGAGAATGAAACTAATCATTATGTCTAGACTTATAGAGTATGACCAAAAAAATGAAATTTTCAAGCATTATCAGAAAATGGGGCAAGGCTTCTATAGTAAAAATTATACGGGAGACTTAATGAATAGGATAAGTGACGATGTCTCTAAAGTACGTATGTTCACAGGGCCAGCCATTATGTATTCTCTCAATCTGTCCGTTATGATAATAGCAGTAGTGGGTATGATGTTTTATGTAAATCCACGAATCACCTTTTATGTACTTATTCCACTGCCCATACTAGCGATAGCTATCTACTGGGTGAGTGATACTATGAATAAGAAAAGCGACCTTATACAGCAAAAACTATCTACCATCACATCCTATGTACAAGAGACCTTTTCGGGCATTCAAGTGCTAAAGTCTTATGCTGCAGAAAAGGAGTTTTCTAAAGATTTTGATACTCTAAACGAAGGCTACAAAGAAGACAACATGGCTTTGGTCAAAATAAATGGCATTTTTATGCCAGCAGTTATGGGACTAGTGAGTACGAGTATTCTCATAACACTGTACGTTGGGGGAAATGCTGTAGCAGACGGCACTTTTACTCTTGGTAATATAGTAGAGTACATTATTTATGTAAATATGCTTACGTGGCCGGTAGCAAGTTTAGGATACGTTACTTCCTTGGTACAGCGGGGAGCTGCTTCTCAAAAGAGAATTGATGAGTTTTTGTCATTTGCTCCTGATGAAGATGCAGGACAAACGGTAATAAGTGAATTGGAAGAGGGTATAGAATTTAGAAACGTATGGTTTAAATATCCAGAAACGGATACTTGGGTTCTTGAAAACATTAATTTCAAAATTAAGAAAAACACGAAATTTGGCATAATAGGCACTACAGGAAGCGGAAAAAGTACCATTGCCAAATTGATAATGGGAATCTACAGACCTATTAAAGGTGAAATTTTGATAGATGGGAATCCAATAGAATCTTATTCGAAAAAGGGTCTTTCTCACCTTTTAGGCTATGTCTCTCAAGATATATTCTTGTTTTCTGAGACCTTAAGTGATAATATTCTCTTTGGTAGCAATAGTAAAGCAGACGAGAAAAATTTAAAAAAAGCCATAGAGAGTGCGGCTCTCACTAGTGAGATAGAGTCTTTTCCGAAAGGGCTAGAAACTATGCTTGGCGAGCGAGGGATAACGCTAAGTGGAGGCCAAAAACAACGTACAGCTATAGCAAGAGCACTTATAAAAAATCCTAAAATACTATTGATAGACGATGGACTATCTGCAGTAGATACCAAAACGGAAGTAGATATAAAAAACAGTTTAAACAATTGGAATCAAGAACAAACTTTTATCAATATAAGCCATAGAATATCCTCTATTCAAGATAGTTATGAGATTATATTCTTAGATAATGGTAAGATAGTAGAAAAGGGTAAGCACATAGATTTAGTAAATAGAGAAGGCGTGTATGCTAAGCTCTATGAAAAGCAAATGGCTTTGTCAGAAGCTATTTAGAATAAAAAAATTTTCAAATAATATCTTTTTTTATTTCCTTTGTTAAAGCTAAAAATTAAATTAGAAACAGATGGGAGAGTCAAATTATGACAATGAAGAGGTATTCTCTAAGAAAGTAAGAGCTGGTAAAAGAACTTATTTTTTTGATGTGAAAGCAACAAAAGGTGATGACTACTATGTCACTATCACCGAGAGTAAAAAGAGATATGAGGATGGTGGCTATGTGAAGCACAAAATATTCCTGTATAAGGAAGATTTTAATAAGTTTTCTGAAGCTTTTACTGAGACTGTAAACTACGTAAAAAGTGATTTAATGCCAGAATACGATTTTGACGAGTTCACACGTAGAAATACGGAATCAGACTAAAAATTAATTTAAAATATTTTAGGAATGCAAAAATCAATCTGGATTTTTGGAATAATAGCGGGCATCATTTGTGCTGTGTTAGAATACCTTTTTTTTAAAGCGGTAGGTTCTAGTGCCAATGTAATGTTCGTTTCCAAAATAGCTGTGTTTACTGTTTGCCTCATTTTTGGGTTAATACTAGCTAAGAAACTACAAGGGGGAATAATAAGTATTGCTCGTACAATATTAAGTGGACTTCTCATCTCTCTCATTAGAGCGGGGGTTATGATTATAGTTTTCTTGTACTTGTACTCACCTTCTGGTGAGTTTTATCAGCCACGAGCAGAAGAGGCTTTTGTAGTAGCTGCAGCTAAGGTAGATGCAGATGAGCTCGTGAAACCTGCAGATAAAGAGATGGAATTAGATATCATAAAAGGGCAAATTGCAAGGCAATATGAACCTGTAGGATATTCTCTGGTAACTATAGGCGGTAGCCTAGTTACTGGGCTAGTATTGTCCATTCTTATGGCTGCTTTTATTGGTAAAAATATGATGTACGAAGAATAATGGTAAAGATAGAAAGCGAAAAAAAAACAATTAATAAATCGATAGCTGAGGTCTATGCGTATTTAAGCATTCCTGCAAATTACGAAGTATTAATGCCCAGTAAAGTGAGGTCTTTTGAAGCTACGGAAACAGCTGCTACACTAGATATAGAAGGAATCGGGAAAGTAGAGCTAGCTATCACTGAGCAAGTAGAACCTACTAAAATAGTAATGGTGCCTCAAAACAAAGTTCCATTTAAGTTTGATCTAAATTGGAGTTTGATAGAATCTTCTGTAGGTACTACAGAAGTACAAGCCGTTATTAATGCAGATCTTAACTTCATGATGAAAATGATGGCTGAAAAACCATTGAAAGATTTTTTGAATGTACAAGCTCACAAACTAACTGAACTTCTAAACGGGTGATAAGAAAATTACCTAAGTACATCTGGACACTATGTTTCTTCGTATCGTTCTTACTGACCTTTCTAGTATTATATCCATTTTTTCTTATTATACTCTCTAGGCCTAAATGGTATAGAAATGCACATACATTAAGAAGGTACTGGGGTAAGTTTTTAATGTTTATCTCAGGTCTTAGAAGTGAGGTGACCTTCGAGGAAGAATTAAGCCACGACAAGGTTTATATTTTTACCCCAAATCACTTTTCATACTTTGATATAGTTTCAGTAAATACTCAAATGCCATTTTTCTTTAGTTTTATGGCTAAAAAAGAGTTAGCAAATATTCCCTTATTCAAGATATTTTTCAGAACTTTAGATATGCCTGTAGACAGGCGATCTAAAGATGGAGCTAAGAAAGCGTACTACTTGGCTAATAAGAAATTGAAAACGGGTATAAGTCTACTCAATTTCCCTGAAGGAGGAATAGGTCCAGATGTGCCTAAAATGAGAAAATTCAAGCTAGGACCATTTAAAATGGCTATGGATTATGGAATAGAGATAGTTCCAATTACCTTGCCAGATAACTGGAAGAGATTACCAAGTGGAGAATTCATTCCCGCAGGTAGTCCTGGTAAAATGAGAATGTACGTTCATCGACCCATACCTACCAAAAATCTAAAACCGGGTGATGAGCAGATGTTAGCTGACCAAGTCTTTCGTATTATTGAAGATAAGTTTAACGAAATGAATTCACTATGATAATAGATGATAAGAAAATAGAAGAACTATCTCACTTAGCTCGCCTTGAGTTTAATGCTGAAGAGAAGCTGGCTATAGCAAGTGATTTAGATAAGATATTAGCATTTTGTGCTAAGTTAGATGAGCTAGACACTGCGGGTGTAGAGCCACTCATTTATCTAAGTCAAGAGCAGAATGTGCTAAGAGAAGACCTTGTAAAAACAGGTATCGATAAATCGCTTGCTTTTAAAAATGCACCATCCTCAGATTCTGATTATTTCAAAGTTCCTAAAGTAATAACCAAGTAATGGCTCTCATAGATTTAAAGGGTATCTATAAAATCTATCAAATGGGTAGTACACAGATCAATGCTTTAGACGGCTTAGATTGTACTATTGACAAAGGAGAATATGTAGCACTCATGGGCCCATCTGGCTCAGGAAAGTCCACTCTTATGAATGTGATAGGTTGCTTAGACTCCCCTAGCAGTGGTATTTACTTGCTAAACGGCACCAATGTAAGTACAATGACGGATGATGATCTTGCCACAGTTAGAAACGTAGAGATTGGGTTTGTTTTTCAATCGTTTAATCTTCTGCCACGCACAAGTGCACTTGAGAATGTGGCGTTGCCACTCGTTTATGCTGGTGTTGCTAAAAAAGAAAGACTAGAAAGAGCACAATTGGTTCTAGAAAAAGTAGGATTAGGAGATAGGGGAGACCATAAGCCAAATGAGCTTAGTGGCGGCCAGAGACAGCGAGTAGCCATTGCAAGAGCATTGATCAATAATCCATCGATTGTATTAGCCGATGAACCTACAGGTAACTTAGATAGTAAAAGTAGTTTGGAAATAATGGCATTATTCGAAGAGATACACGCAGAAGGAAATACCGTGGTTATGGTGACTCATGAAGAAGATATTGCAAAGTATGCTAAACGCACCATTAGAATGATAGATGGTAAAATGGCAAATCAATATGCCACTTCCGAACGTTAACATAGATAGTATGAAGATTTATACCAAAGGCGGAGACAAAGGTCAAACATCACTAGTAGGAGGGACTCGAGTTAGTAAAGCTCATGACAAAATAGAAGCTTACGGCACTGTAGATGAGCTCAATTCTGCTATCGGCATAATAGCTTGTAGTAATGAGGAGTACGCGATTTTTTTAAATACAATACAGCATAAATTGTTCAATGCGGGGAGTATTCTAGCCTCTGAGAATGATTTAAGTTTTGAATTACCAACGATTCAATTGTCAGATATAGAACTACTAGAAAAAGAGATAGACAGATTAGAAAAAGGTCTACCAAGGCTTAAAAACTTCATTCTCCCTGGTGGCTCAATAATAAGTGCACACACACATTTAGCTAGATGTATTTGCCGAAGAGCTGAGCGTAGAATAGTGGGATTAGAAGAAGATAAGTATGCACTTATCTTACAATACTTAAATAGACTTAGTGACTATCTATTTGTACTAAGTAGAGAGTACCTTAGGTTAGAGGGTAAAGCAGAAATAATCTGGAAAAAGGATTAAGTTACCTTCTAGAGGCCATCATCATCTTTTCTATTTCCATAAGTACGTAGCGAGACATTTCAAATTCGCCATACTCTTGAAGACTTTTTTGTAGATACTCTACTGCAGTATTTACATCTCTGTTGTTTTCTAAAGCATTATTGCCTATCAAGAAATACGTTGCAGCTTTCAGAGGTACCAGTTGGTTTACTCCTGATACTGGACCTGGCATAGGTACAGTTGTTATAGCCACTAGAGAATCAATTTCTATTTCTGCAAGTATGCTTTTACTTAAGCTATCAAATAGTACTTGATCTCGGTTTTCATACGAGATAACTAATTTCTGGTATTCGTACTTGTAATCATTTGTCTCAATCTTCAGTGAATTTACAAATTGTTCAGCCTTGTCAGTTTTTCCTATTTGTTGATATGCTAGAGCCATATTCTCTTTTAGCTTTACATCTGCTTTCCCCGCATTGAATACCTTTTCAGCATAGCGTAGACCAGCTTCGAAATTTCCAGAACTTATATATAGTCTAGACAGAGAATCTTGATACTTGGTGTTATTAGAGTCTAAAAGTAAAATTTGATTTAAAGCTACTTTTACGGTGCTTGGGTCACTATTAGCCAGTGCCACTTCGTATAGAGCCTTGGCAGATTTTAGTTGAGTATTACTTTCTGTACAGGCTCCTAAAAAGGTGACAGCAGAAATTAAAAGTAAGTGTTTAGTAATGTTTTTCATGATGATTGACAAGGGGCGAAAATAGGATTATTTAGTTTATAGCAAGATTTATTCTATCTTTGAATAAATCATTTTAACTTCTTGTCCCCTATGGTGTTTATTAAAATTTTAGCTTCTATACTATTGTGGTTATTAGCACAACCTGTTTTTTCTCAATGCTCTGTTTTTGAGATTGTTGTGGATAAAGAAAGTATATGTGCTCCAGGCATTCTTAGGTTCCAATTACTTAATCCAGTTGCGGGTTCCTCTTATGAGTGGAACGTAGGAAATGGAATTATTTTCGGAGCAGACACTCTATATAGTTTTTATTCGTCTGCAACTGAAATTAATGCTCGAGTAAAGGTGACATTACCTGGAGGGAAAGTCTGCACTATTGTAGAAAATGGAATTGCTGTCGTGAATCCTTTGCCTATACCGCAATTCACAGCTTCAAAAACAATCTTATGTAATGGAGCAGATTCACTCACGTTGACAGATATTACTCCGAATTCTGTAAAAAGAAGCTGGGTTTTAGCTGGAACTAATTATGGAAATACACTGCCGTCTATTAAACATCAATTTATTACCGCCGGAGCTAAGAAAATTTCACTAATTGTAGAAGATAGTAACGGCTGTCAAGGGGTTAAAGAATTTTTTGATACAATTCAAATTTATGCTACGCCAAATTTTGATTTCTCAGGGACAGTTAGAAATGGATGTGCACCTCAGAATTCTACTTTTTCACTCACCCAAGACCCTTCAGTAGCTCCTTTTAATAAAAAGTATTATTGGAGTTTTCCTGGAGCTAGCAATATAGCAGATAGTGGTACTAATCCCGCGGAACGTACATACAGCAGCATTGGTCGATATGAAGTTACGCTAAGAGTAGAAGTGGATAATGGATGCACCTATACTAAGAAAAAAAGGAATTATTTATCTTTTGGGGAGTTAGTGAATTTAAACGTAACTACTTCTGATACAGTGCAATGCTCTAATCAATATATTGAATTTTTACAAAATACTCCTTCATTATCTGGGGTAGTAACTTGGAGTTTTTCCGGTGTACCAAATACTGTTATTTCTTCTAATAGAGATTCTGCTGTTATAAGTGTAAGCGGTGTAGGAGACTTAGACCTTACTATATATCATAATCAATTTGGATGTATCTCAACAGAAAATTATAGTCAGATTGTGGAAGTGAAAGGTGTAAAATCGGACTTCACTTCAGTAGATCACTTTCATTGTGCAGTACCCCATACAGTTCACTTAGATAATGAGTCAGACGCATTAAATGCTTCTGCTGTCACATATAAATGGAATGTTTTGGATGAAGATACTTCCGTATTTACATCCACCGCTGAAAACCCGAATTTTACTTTTAATACACTGCCAGCCTCGTATGATGTGCAACTTATTGCCATAGGAGACAATGGATGCAGTGATACGTTTATTAGAAAGGAATATATATATCAAGATTCCTTAAAAATGATTTTTGATGTTGCACCTAAACAAGTTTGTATTGATCAAGAGTTTCAAATATTAAATAATACGAAGCCTAGTACATATCTAGGACCAGATTCTTTTAATTGGTATTTTTTTGACACAAATGATGTAACCTTACTTGATTCTTCTGACGAGCGTGCACCTTCCTTTTCGTATAGTAATACTGGATTCTACGATATATTAGCTATAGGTTATAATAGTGCAGGATGTAGAGATACATTAAGACTCAATGATATAGTAGAGGTGATTTCAGCTTCTCTTGATTTTGAAGTTATCACACCTATTATATGCATAGGAGATCGGATGTACGTAAATGGTAAGTCTAGCCCTGCTGATGCAGATTTTAATTATCTATGGACACTGAAGCATAAGACATCTAGCTCTGTCTACAAAGTCAGTGGGGATTCTACTTTTTTGTATCCAAGTACCTTAGGCGAGTATCATGCTATCTATAGGCACGATATTGCTGGTGGTTGTGTTGATATAGATACGGTAGATGCTTGGGTAAATGGCCTTACTGCCAAAGTAGATTTGGATACTTCTTTTGGCTGTACTCCGCTCTGAACCCAGGTTTATTTCTACATTATTTATATCAATATCGCCAATTATATTATCCGTAACTCCATCAGATATGGTATATTCTTTAAACTTAGAGTTAGTAGAACTTTGAAAATCAATCTCTAAAGTATAATTGTCTATGAATGACACGAAATTAATTTGTGGATTATCAATATATGATTCATCTGTGATAGTTATAGTTTGCACCGCACTGTCTTGACATCCGTTTTCTAATCCACTATATAATCTAATTCGCTTAATACCCGTAGAGTGATAAGCAAAAGACGTAGACATATCTGTAGTGTTAATATTTCCCAGAGAACCAGGTTCATTGAAATTCCACTCAAAGAAGTCCACTGCATTCGTACTATTAATAGCACCTACAAAATCGGCTGTAGTGTAAATACAAACAGTGTCTTGAATTGTAAAACTTACTTCTGGTGTTTCGAATACCCCAACAACTTGGGTCATAGTATCCGTACAACTTTTGCTATTAGTAGCTACCAATTGTAGTGTATGTTTTCCGACTACAGTACTAATGGTGCTATCTTTACTTCGAGTACTGATATTTACTCCGTCTATACTCCACTGGCGAGTATCAATGAAGTTTCCAGTGTCTTCAAAAATTATATTAAATGCATTACAAGACTCTATACCATTAGCAAAAAGTGAATTAGTAACAGGACTTCTAAATATTTCAATACTATCCGCAGGTTCAAAAACAGATGCACAACCTAAAGAGTCATAGACTATAATAGATGACATAACCGTCTGTCGCAATGCATCAGGAGATTGTATTGTATAAATATGTGGGCCAATTATATTTTGATCGTTCTTAGAGCTATCTAGCGTTGAGCCATCATTGTAGTTCATATAAAAATAGGATTCGTCCTGACTCTCATCTATAAAAGTTACAGATAGAGGCTCACAGCCAATAAAGTTGGTCATAGTAAATTTAGGTACCGGACCAGCTACCACCATATAATCTTCCTTCACTAAAGTATCTGTACAACCTAGCACATTCTTAGCTATTAATCTAATGTCATAGCCATTATTTAATCCTGAATTCTTAGAATAAATAGTACCTGCTGAGGTGCTGGTAGTTTTAAAAATATCACCTGTCCCAAAATCCCAAATTAATGTATCTGCTAAACTGCTTTTACTTACAAACTCTGCATAAATAGGTGCACAGTTCAGGAATGAATCTACCGCATCAAAATCTGCTATTACTCCTATCACTTCAAGAGGGTAATAGGATGTATCGCTACATATATTATTGTTAGTTACTATCTGTCTCAGCTGGTAATTACCTGGTTGTTCTATCACAATCTTATTAAGATTTGAATCGCTATTAGATAATGTATAAGTAGCTTCTGGACGAAAAGTCCAAGTAACATTACTCACTTCATTGTAGCTATTATCATATACGAAAAGAGTATCTCCTAAGCAGATTCTATCGTTTACTACTTGCAGTCCAGACCGAACTCCAATTAGTATTTTATTAGAAAATGCAGTGTATATACACCCCACTGAATTTGTAATTATTACCGATATAACGTAATCCCCATTTTGAGAAAATTCAAAGGTTGGTATTGAACTAAAAGTGTCTTGTAGGTTCACTCCATTATCTGGATTAACGGACCATTCGTACGCATAACTGGCAGATGCTTGACCCTCATAAAAGTCAGAGAGAATAGTAGCTGACGGATTTATAGTGAGCCTTTGATACCACAGTGTTATACGCTTAAGGTAGGAGATTTTTGTGATTTGAAAGGATTGACGAGCATTTCTCATTGCTTTATTAAACTAGAGATATTTGGTTCCAATCCTTATGAAAACGAGCTGCTTTGGTCAGCCTATGAAGGGTGGGCTAGTGTAAGTAAATACACTATCTACAGAAAAGATAATAATGATGTTTTTATAAAATTGAACGAAGTTGATGGACTTACGACAAGCTATGTAGATAAGGGGCTCTGTGATCAAAATTATGAGTACTATGTACAAGCAGAAAACCCATCGAATACTTATAAATCTAATAGCCATAGTGTGACGAACAGACCTATCTACATTTTTAATACATTAAATAGCTCAGTTAGCAACGTATCAGTCGTAGGAGAAAATGAAATAGCTATAGATTGGGAGAAAAGCACATTCAGTGAGTTTAAAAACTATAAGGTAGTAAAGTATGAGACTTCTTTTGACAATCTAATATCTGAGACTCCTGTTACAGATACTTTTTTCATAGATAATGATGTACTTACAAATGAATATTCTTACATCTATAGAGTGGTAGAGCAAGATAGATGTGGGTATGACAATACTTCAGATAGAGAGGGTAAGTCCATTTTACTCAGAGGTAGATATAATGATGGTAGTGACTTATTCTGGACAGAGTATCAAAATTGGGAAAGTGGAGTAGAAAAATATAATGTAGAGATTGATAAAGCAGGATCATTTGAATTTACGCACAAAAATTCGCATCTTGATAGAGATTATATTGATAAGAAATACTACAGAGATATTACAGGTGAGTATTGCTATAGAGTATATGGTGTAAGTAATGATGGCGATACGAGTTACTCTAATGTGGTATGTTTAAGCGGTGAACCCAAAGTTTTAATACCCACGGGATTTACTCCTAATGGAGATTATCTTAATGATGCATTTAATCCAATTTCTCAGTTCATCTTGCAAGGCGACTTAGAAGAAGTAAATAGTTTCTTATTTTCAATCTATAATAGATGGGGAGAGAAACTTTACGAAACAGATAATATAGCAGAGGGTTGGAACGGGACTTACAAAGGAGCCCAATGTCAACAAGGTGCGTATATGTATACACTCACAGCTACCGGAATCAATAAGAAAAAATTTTATTTAAAAGGGTCGGTTACCCTACTAAGATAATCTTCCCATCAAGGAAGAGGGCAGTAATGGTTAAAAATGGGTCGTCAAAGAGTTTTGGCGACCTTTTTTTTTGAATAAATTTGTACCAAATAAAAAATAAGGATGTTTGATAATTTATCATCACGTTTAGACCGTGCATTTAAGACCCTAAAAGGGCATTCTACACTCACGGAGCTAAATATAGCAGAAACCGTAAAAGAGATTCGCAGAGCATTAATAGATGCAGATGTGAGCTATAAGATAGCTAAAGACTTCACAGCCAGAGTAAAAGATAAGGCTATAGGGGAGAATGTGCTTACGAGTGTATCTCCTGGTCAGTTAATGACTAAGATAGTAAGTGATGAACTTAAGGACTTATTAGGCGGGGAAACCAAGCCGCTAGAGCTCACAGGTAGCCCAAGCATTATTTTGATAGCTGGTTTACAAGGTTCTGGTAAAACTACCTTCTCTGGTAAGTTAGCTATGCACCTCAAGTCTAAAGGAAGAAATCCCTTATTAGTAGCTTGTGACGTATATAGACCTGCTGCTATAAATCAAATAAAAGTACTAGGAGAACAAGTAGGAGTAAACGTTTTTGCACAAGAAGAGGTGAAAAACCCTGTGCAGATAGCAAAAGATGCAGTAGCACACGCCAAAGCTAATTCTCATAATGTAGTAATTATAGATACTGCAGGTAGACTGAGTGTGGACGAAGCGATGATGGCAGAGATAGGTCAACTTAAATCAGAATTGAATCCAAATGAGATACTTTTTGTAGTAGATTCTATGACTGGTCAAGATGCGGTAAATACGGCCAAGGCATTTAATGATAGACTAGATTTTGATGGTGTAGTACTTACCAAGTTAGACGGTGATACTAGAGGTGGAGCTGCTTTATCTATTAAAACAATAGTAAATAAGCCTATAAAATTTGTGAGTACAGGCGAAAAGATGGATGCATTAGATGTGTTCCATCCAGATCGAATGGCTAGCAGAATACTGGGTATGGGTGATATTG
>Ga0307994_1001334_pt1 | contig 15034 bp, 7 predicted proteins | sample EllFjometagen261_FD_203171 | JGI IMG/M metagenome (GOLD analysis project Ga0307994, IMG submission 203171) | Marine microbial communities from Ellis Fjord, Antarctic Ocean - #261 | ecosystem: Environmental > Aquatic > Marine > Unclassified | place: Southern Ocean | collected 2014-11-02 | reverse complement strand
TCAGCTGAATAAGGAACAAAAGCTTGAAATCCTTTTTTAACACCAATTTTAGCAGCTCTAGCGTCAGAATAAATAGCTTCGGCTTTTATACCTTTATTTTTTTCTAACATTTTGTTAAACTCTTTACTTAATGGTGATTCAATTTGAGATATACCATCTCCATCTTCATAAAAAGTTCTATTTGAAGATTTAGAGCTAAAAGAAATTGTAGATTTACCAGTTTCGTCTATATTGTACAATTTACCTAAAGTTTCTTCTCCAGTTGTCATACTATTAGGATCTATACCTCCATACAAAGCAACTTCTGGATCAAAATATCTTTGTGTCCAAGAACTTGATATGAAATCAAAATCTTCACCCATAGAGTTTTTTCTACCTGAGTCAGATAAAACTCCGTCTACAGCTTTGTCTAAAGCTATTAGTTTAAAATTATTTACTACAGATGGAAAAATTTGATTAAATTTAACACCTTTTACAGCTCCTTCAAGTAATATTAATTTAACATTGTTAGCTTGCATCGCATGCTCCCATTCATAATATTTAATTTTTCCGTTTTTATCTTTAACACCTTTAGGATTTTTAGAATAAGCTAATAATTCAGCTCCTAAACGCATCCAGCTTGAGCTACCCATGTCCGTTTGTCCCATGTGATTTACTACAGCTGCAAATTCAGGGTTTGTTTCTATAATATCATAAAAAGATTGCCATGTTTGCTCAAACATAGCTTTGTTTTTTTTGTTAAATTCTGTTTTTTTATACCAATTTTTTGTAAGTTCTTTTTCTGTTGTTCCAAATACTTTAGTATAATTTTTCAAAGTCCAACCTTTAGCATCACCAACAAACTCTGCAAAATCTTGATTAAGAAATTTTTTTCTTCTTGTTTCGTTTAAATTGTTAAGTTTTTTATATTGAGCTATTTGATCATCTGTTCCTTTTCTTTTACTATTAGGTCCTTCAAACATCCTAGGACTAGGACGCAAACCGGTTTTAGTAAATATTTTTTTAAATAATTTTTTAGAATCTATTTTATCTAAAATATCCCAAAATCTATTAATGCCTTCTACAGTAGTAAAATCTATTGGCCCTCCAATTTTTTTAAGTATTTCAGCTGGAACTCCTGCTGCAGGATTTGCAGAATTAGAATTCCAACCAGGTAAAGAATTTAATTTAGTAGCTAATTTTTTACCATCAGATTGTATTAAACCATTTTTAATTTCTGAACGACTAGCAAAACTAATTTTATTTTCTTTATTAAAAAGTTCAGCTGTCGCTGGGTTTGTTTTTGCAAAATTAATTAAAGCTTCGTTAGAAATTTGTTTAGCTACAGCATCTATAAGTGTTGCTTTTCTGTCTGATACAACTCTGGTTTTTTGTGGTTTAGTTGTGGGGTTACCTGTTTTTTTACTAATTTGACCTACAACTACATCACTTCCTTCGTAATAATCTACAAAATCTTGCTTATCTGGTATATTATCAAAATTCCAATCAGCAGATACTCCAGAGCCCATTTGAAAATCAATGTTGTTTAATGCAGCATTGACTAAAGAATCATAATTTTTGTTTATATACTTAGAAAAATCATTAGATGTTTTTGTATTTTTACCTAATTCTTTACTTATTTCGTCTTTTAATTGCTTACTAAATAAATTACCAAGTGATTTTCTTAAAGCATTTATTTTTCTTTTATCCGATACTTTTGGATTTTTTAATTTACTTTTAACATCATTAGGTATACTAATGTTATTTAAAAATGCTTCTACTAATTTTTCGCTTTTTTTATTAAGTTTTTCTAAATTTAAAGATTTTACAATAGGTTTTTTAGTTGAAATTTCATTTGAAGCAGTTTCATCAGTTGACACAGCTTGCGCTGTAGAACTTTCTATGTCAACTTTAATTCCAGTGCCTCCTTTTTCCACTGTTGATTCTATGCCTAATGATTTTGCGGTTCTATTAGAACGTTGATTAGCTCTTATAGTAACAAATTTATCTATATCTTGTAAAGATGGATCATATTTGTTATTTACTTCTGTTGCTAATTCAGTTATTAAATCTCTTTTAAAATCTTCTCTAGTTGTATCACCTTTCGCATCATCTGCAATTTTATCATATTTTAATTGAGTAAGTTGTTCTATTATAGGAGCAACTTCTTGACCAAATTCTGATTTTAAAAAATCACTAGTATTTTCACCTTGTGGTGTTTTTGATAAACTTTCAGCTATTAAAGTTTTTGGATCACCATATTTATCAAGTAAACCTTTTAAATTAGATCTAGAAGGCGCTTCAAAACTTTTTTTACTATCAACAGCAGCAGGTTTTACTAAATTACTTGTTGCTTTAATATCTGCAACTTTAAATCTATTTTTATTAATGTTTTTACTGTAATTTTTTAAAAAATCAAAAACTGCTTTACCATCATTTAATTTAACAGAACCAAATCCAGAGCCTTGTACAAAACCCTCTATATTATTTGCTAATTTTTTAACAAGATTAGTATCCCCATTTTGAATTTCAATTTTTTCTTTAGCAGCTATGTCTGTAAATATATTAAGAAATTCTTCAGATGCTCCTTCTTTTAATTTTCCATCTTCAGAATATGCAGCTTTTATTCTGCTTTCAATTCTTTTATAAACATCTGGATTAGCTTTTTTTAAATAATCTTTAAATGAATTAACTAAAGGCTCCATCCCTTTACCATCATTCCTATTAAAATTAACTGTAACAAAATCATGTAACAATTCATGACCAAGCGCATTTAATTGACCAGTTGCTGCTGCCGTAACTGTGTTAACATATATATCAACAGTTTCTGTTTTTGGATTAAAAACATATTCAGCATCAGATTGTGACCAATTGTTTTTACCTAAATCATTACCTATTGATTCCATTTCTTTAGGGCTATTTACGTATTTAACGTTTCTACGATAAGATTTACCGTCAGGTCCTTTCTTTTGACCTTTTGATTTTAAATAATCTTCACCTTTTTTACCTAAATATTCACCACCACTAATAAAATCAGTGTCAAATAATTCTTTATTTATTATATTTTCAACGCCTTGATCATAAAACTCAGGAGTAATTAATTCTCTATTTTGATCTGCAGCTTCTTTTCTATCTTCAATTGCTTGGTCTTGTTCTTTTCTGTTATAATTATCATTATTTATTATACCATTTGATTTTATAATAATATCATTATTTTCACCAACAGTAGTTAAAGATCCAGTCTCAAGAAGACCTTCAAAATTTTCATTAAGTTCTTTTATTCTGTTTTGTTTTTGAAGTTCTAAAACATTTATTTGTTCTGAAATTCTTTTTTTCTTTAATTTAGAAGTTGTATTTTTTAAAGCTTCTTTAGCTTCAACTATTTCTAATTCTATTGCACTTTTTTCTTTCCTCCATGTTGATGGTGCTAAAGATTGAAAAATAGCATTTTTTTGTTCTTGCACTGTTCCTACACTAGTAATACCAGAAGCTCCTCCACCTAAAATAAAACCAACCATTCCAGCATTTACAGATCTATAAAATACAGATTGAAGGTCTTTTTCATCTCCATAAACAACTGCATCCGTAAATTCTTGACCAAATTGCGTAGCAAATTCTGTTCCAAATTCACCACTACCTCCAGCGATAGTTTTTAAAGTAGCATTTACGTATGGATTAACAAGTTTCATTATATCACCTTTTGATCCATTAAGTGATTTTAAAAATTTTACTTCTTTAAATAATCTTGCACCTGCATATTCCATGCCTGTTTCAAATGCACCTTTAAGTAAATTTGCTCCTGCTATATTTGCTAAATTTTCTTTAGGTCTATTTATTAAGTCTTCTTCAAATCCTTGTCCAGCTGTTGCCATCCCTAAAAGAGCACTTCCTGCAATAGGAAAAGCTAAAGATAAGGCAAGTGATGGAGCAGAACCTACCGCATCATTTAATAAAATTTCCGCACCTTTTAAAAATTCTCCATCAGCTAAAAGTTCACGGCCATCTTGTTGCTTTCCATTTTCATTATAATATTTTGTTTTTAAAGAACCTATTGTTTTCGCTAAATCGTATACTTCAGATAAATCAACATTATTTTCTCTAGCTATTTTATCATACTGAGCTGCTGCAGCTGCGGGATTAAGACCAAAAGCACCACCAGCTTTTATTATAGCAGCTATTGGTGCGTAACCAAATTTTTCAGCAAAGTCTACAACACCAGCTCCAGTATTAAGAACAAATTCAGAAACTGCTGCAGTTGGTGATACAGCCCATTCTGGTACGCCAGCTAAATCAGAAATAGCTTGAGTATTTACTTTTCTTATTTTTGTTTCATTTTCAGATGACATTCTAGAAATGTTGTTTTGCACCTGTCTTTGATATTGATTTATAGTATTTTTATAATCTTCATTAGAATTCAATGTATTGTCAAATAATTCATTTTGAAAATTATTAATATCAGAATTATAAGCTTGTAAATTTTTGTCTAAACTTATTTCATTTTTAGCTAAATCTTGAATATATAAATTTATTAATCTATCAGCTTCTTTTTTTCTTTTATCATATTGAGCTCCTTTTGTAGCACCAGTAGGAAAAAAAGTACCATCTATTATATTGCCTAAACCTATATCTTTATATGTTTTTGCAGCAAAATCATCTATAGATGATTCATTTTCTTTTTGAACTTTACTATATATGTTTTTAAAAGTTTCCGATACATTATACTTACCCTTAAGTTCTTCAGATTTTTTATTTATTAAACTTTTATTTTCAGAATTATTAATAACTTCATCTATTATTTTTTTAACATTATCGTCATTTGAAACTAAATAATCTAAAGATTCTTGAGCAAATTTATCTGTTTTTTTATCTTCTTTTTTTCCTAATATTGCAAAAGAATCTTTATCTTTAAAATAATCATCTGAATTTGATTTTAATTTTTTACCTTCTTCACTTTCTTCAAAAAGATTTTGAGTATAATCTTCACTTTCTTTTTTAGTTGGAGTTATAGTACCTGTTTTAGTGTATTCATCAAGCTGATCTTTTTCAGACATTAAAAATTTACCTTTATCAAACCTTTTTTTCTTTTCAGTTAAAACAGGGTTTTCAGGTAAAGTAGGGTTTTCGGGAACTTTTTCTTCCGTTATATTTTTTTGTAAAGTTTCTTCTTTAACATCTTCAATTTTAACACACTGACCATCTATGTTTTCAAAACCTTCTGGGCAAACTATATCTTTTAATGGACTTCTAGTTTTTTTATTATTATTATAACCACATTCATGGCATGTGTAAAGGTCATTTCCTCCATCAGAAACTTTCCAACTATGATCGCATTTTTCGCAGTTTATTTTACTGCTATCTTTTTTATGATATCTTATAACTTTTGCAATATTAGATTCTGGCTCCTTGGCCGCTATCATTTTACTTACAATTGTTTTTAAACTCATTAAGAATATTTTTTAATTAAATCAGCAGCAGAAAGCGCTTTCATTGTTAAAGGTGAATTTTGTGTTTCTTCTACGTCTTCTTTAACAGTTTCTTCAGTTGAAGCATCAAACATATTTTCAGCTAAGTTTGGCATAGATACATCTTCAGTTTCAGTTGTTGTTTCAGACACTTCACCTTGCGGTGTTTCCATAGCTTCTGTTTGTTGATCTTCTACGATTGCTCCTTGAGATAATTCAACATTTTTATTTGCAGCTATATCTGATGCTTGATTTTGGGCATTTAAAGCTATAGTATTTGGATGAGGTTTAGATTGTCTTTGATACTTACCACCTATGTATTCATTAAGACTATCGTAAGCTTTAGCCTCTGCAGCGTTCTGCCAGCTTCTTCCATTTTCATCAGTATAATTAACATCTTCAGCTAAAGCTTTAATTTCATCTTGAGGCATGTTTAAATGATCTCCTAAGTATGATCTTATACCTTCTGGACCAACGCTTTCTAAAGCATCTCTAGTAAAACCTAATACTTCTTTTTCATGCTCACCATAATCTCCTGAATCGTATATAAGTTGTCCTTGTTCATCAAGTCTAGTTATAGGTATACCGTTTTCATCTAAACCTAAGTTTTGAACGTAAGGATCAACTAAAGTATTTATAGGTTTAATCTTAATAACAGGCAAAGGTATATTTGTAAAATCATAAATATTAACATCAAATTTTCCTTTACCAGAATGATTAGCTTTACCTTCCATTTTAACTCTACCATCTTCGTCTAAAGCTAATTTTACATCGCCTTTATCTATAGCTTGCAATACAGCTTCATTATGCTGATCCATACCATAAGATAAAGTACCATCTTTTAAAGCTTTATTGTATGCTGCCAAGTTTTTTTCAACTGTTTTTGAAAAATTACCAAGATTATCAACCATTTGATTAACCATAGCCATGTCAGCAGCAAATTCACCATTACTTATATCTCCTTTGTTTTTTTCATTAACAAGATTACTTGCGCGTTCTACTATATTTCTAGCCACAGCTTGAGTTTGAACTCTAAAAACGCCTTGAGGAGTAGGGTTTTCTTGATTTAATTTATCTTCAGCTGATTTTTTAAACTGTCTATCATATTCTACAGTTCTTGCGGCTTTTATTATCTGTTGCTCAGGATTGTCTTTTCTAGATGCTTCTCTAGGATTATATTGTTGCATACTAAATACTTATTTGTTTAATTTTTTATTGTATATATTAATCCCCCGTAGCATAATCAATTACTGTATTAGTTATATTTAACGGATCTACAAACGGCTGAAATTTCTTCCACATTGCATTATTTGAATCTCTTTGGGCTTGAGAAGCGTCTCCAGCTGCTATTATTTGGCCAAGAGCATCATCAGTTTCATTTTGATTATTTAATTCAGTTGTAGAAAGATTAAGTAAATCATTAGTCTGTCCATATTGATTTTCATTAGCTTGAGTCTGACCTTGTGCTTTTGATAAATCAAACTGAGTTTGAGTTTGCGAATTTTGAGCTAAAGCATTATTAAAAGCACCTGCATTTGCTGCATTTGCGTTTTGTAAAGCTCCAAATGACGCCATTCTTTCTGCATTAGATTGACCAGCATTGAATTTATTTAAATCATTTCCAGCGCTAAACATGCTAGCATTTCTTTGATTTGTTTGACCTGCATTAAATTGACTAGCTTGATTTCTTGCTCCTGCACTAAATTGCATAGCTTGATTTGCAGATTGAGCTCCAAATTGTCTTTGAGCATTTGTTTGCCCTACATTGAACTGAGATTGACCTAAGTCAAAACTAGAAGCTGTATTACCTTGAGCTAATAAATCTCTTTGTAAACCTTGTTCACCTTGAGCTCTTAACTGTTCATTCGACTTAACTTGTTTATCAATGTCAGCTGCAATACCTTGTTTAGATTTTGCCGCAGCGGCGGCTAAAGCAGTTGCACCACCAGCACCTGTACCAGCTTGAGCAGCTAAGTCTTGAGACGCTGCTAAAGATTGATCTGCTTCTTGAGCGGCCATTTCAGCGCCAGCTGTTGAAACTTGAAGATTATTAAAAACATTGCTAAGACCAGTGTTTGAACCTCTTTGAAGTTGACCAACATTAGTATTACCCGCTGAATATGTATTACCAGTATAACCTTCCGCGGTAGCTCTTTCATTTTGAGCATAGTTAGCCATTTTGGCTTGAGCAGCTTTACCACGAAAGTCAGAATCACGAAGACCGTCAGCGCCAACTTGATTAAGCATTTTTAATTGGTCTGTATCTATTGTACTAGCACTAAGACCTGAATAAAAATCTTCAACTTCAAAATCTCTAAGCGCTTGCTCATCATTATCATAAGCATCTTGAGCCTCTTGCAAATCGCCTTCGTTTTCAGCTCTAGTATCTGCTGCAACATTTCCAGCGTTAATTCTATCATCTTTTTTCTTCCCCATTATAATTTTTTTATTAACTCGTAGGCAGGCGTATCCCACTTTTCGTAACCAGCCTCTAAATAGTACTCAAGCATATAACCTTCTTGAGCCCATCCAAATACATATTTATAACCTAATTCTTTAGCAAAATTTGAAACAAAATTTGTTAATAATTGCAAAGCTTGTTTTCTGTCATCATCTCTATAACTAACATCTGATATGGCCGCTGTTGGTAAAGCACAATTTGAATTTGTCATACCTAACCACATAGCTGCTATTGGATGTTCACCTTTACAAACCATAAATCCACCTAATCCTGATCTTTTTTCTTCATAATTTCCTATTTCAAAAGCTCCAGGAAGAAAATCTCTAAAATTTTCTCCATCTAGCCAAGGCGTTTGGTTAAATGATTTCCACCATTTTGGTAAAAATTCCCAATCAGTTTCTTGTAGTTTTCTTACTTGTAATTTCATATAATATAATTTAATTTTACTTCGACGAATAGACTGACTGTGTTGTTAAAGCAAATAATTCTTTTTTAACACTAGCGTTAGCTATTGGTAGTTTTAATTTGATAGTTGCGTAAGCACCTTTTATACCGCTTACTATTTGATTTCCATTAGCAACAACTGCTCCAGAAACAACCACAAATGATGGTTCTTCTGAAGCTATTGGAGCAAAATATTTGCCTTCTTTTTTTATAAAAGGTAAAGTTACTAAATTTCCCATATTATATTGCTGCTTGTGTTACGTTTATTGTTATATTACTAAGAGGAGGTGCAATTCTTGTATTTGAATTAGAAACTTCTATAGTTGTTGTTCTAGTTGCTCCAGTGTTATTTTCTGTTGCACCAACTGTAAAAGATGAACCAGGTGTTAATGCTTGAGTACTTGGTAAACCGGTACCGCCTAAATCAAGCCAATCTGGTGGTGGAATTGCAGGACAACGAGCTGTTCCATTTACATTCCAAGTATTAGAAACATTAACACTAGTTCCTAATTTAGGTAAATTTATTGTTGTTGGTATTGCTCCTAACGTTGCTACTACAGCGCCTGCTCCAGATTGAGTAGGTTCTGCTTCAGTATTAGCTAATAATACAGGAACCGTAGCTACAATAGTTAATATACCATCACCACCAGCATTTGTAGCACTATTCCAAAGATCTAAATTCTTACTACCAGTAGTACCAGCAACATCATAAACAACACTAAAACTGTTTGTAGTCAAAACTTCAGTGGCTAGACAAGTGTAAACTATCGTTACTGTTCTTGTACTTGCATTGGCAAAAGGTGAAACATAATAAGAAGTATTTATAGCAGTTCCACTTGGAGTTGTCATTGAAGTTACTGCATTTGCTGGTACATTACCTTGCCTCCATATTAATTGATATTCTTCTGTAGCGGTACCACCAACTGTTATTATACCAGCCGTAGCCGCATCAGTAACGGTAACTGGAAACTTATATTGTAAATTATTACCAATTCTTGTTACTACCGCAGATCCTATAGCTGCACTAGCAGGCATTCCGCTTGTATTTACAGTTATATTGCTTTCTAAAACATAATGATTACTTTGTGCCGTTGTAGTAAATATAACATCATTACCGCCCGCTGTATTAAATACTTGAGAAGCAGGAGTTATTCCACCTAAAGCTATTGTTTCTTGTGTGTTAACAGTTAATAATGCAACTGTAAATGCTAATGGCGGTCCTATACCTGTTATATTCAATGTTTGAATACTATTATTGCTTCCAACAGTGTGATTTACTAAGAAAACTAATTCATTTTCGTTTGTTATAGCACTTGGATTTGTAACCGTTAAACTACTTCCAGATGCTTGAGTTAAAACAACTTGATTTACGTTTGTGAAAGCAAATTGAGAATTTAAAGGAGTTACAAATATAGCCCATTGAACAATTGCGTTTTCTTTAGCTATAACTGTATTAGCACCAGCGAATATAGAATTTGCAGCTGCGCCCGTCAATTGCAACGTTGTAGTAAATGTAGTTGCTGCTACGGGTATTGGTCCAACTGAACTTATATCTGTTTCTATGTATTCTAATTCCCAGCCAGTATCGCCTTCATAATCTAAAGTATTAAATTGCTTAACAACAGAAGGAGCATCGTTAAATATAGGTATAACATAAGACTCAGTTGTACCAGTTCCGTAAAAATTATTACGAGTAACGTTCTCACTATGATGTTGCCATAAATCTCCTCCATTAAAAGTATAAAAAGTATTGTTTAAAGATATACCTGTTTCTTGTTTGAACGATCTAAAACTAGTCCATCCATTGGATCTATCGTCAAAAGATACAGATAAATATCCATCAGATGCTGTAGCTAAGTTAGTATCTGGATTACTATCGTAACCTTCGCCTATCAAAGTTAATTCATATACTCTGCTGTACTCGTCAAATGATCCAATTATTTGTGTAGATGTTTTTAAAGCATCTCTAAAAAAATCACTCATACCAGCACCTGATATTTCTTCTATACCTTGTTGGCTTAATCTCAACACTGCACCTCTATTTTTATCTGTAAAATATCTAGAAAATCCAAATGATGCAAATGACTGAGGATCTTTAGCAATACCATATTGACCTGGGTAAGCGGCAATTGTACCTAAAAATTGAGAATTACTAGTTACAGGTATTTGACCGCCTTCAGCTGTATATATAAAGTCTTTATCAATAGGTGATCTAGAAACTTTGTCTTCTTGAAACACAATAACTTGCGTGTCGTCTGTAAATAGCTTTTGTATAGATCCATCTAAAGGATCAAGAGATATTGTTAAGCCGCCTTCAGACTCATTGAATTGGTTTATATAGTTAATACCAGTACGAGAATTTAAAAGTCCACTAGAGTGTATTAAAGTATTATCTCTTCTTTCTTCTGTAAAGTTTTCTTGAACAACAAAAGCTCTAACACCTATGTCAAAAAACGGTTCGTTAAAACCTGCTTTTATTCTGTTTATTTCAATATGATCATCACCAGATCCTCCTGGATCAAAAGTTAATAATATACAATTAAAAAAATCTATATCTATAGCTGAAGCTGGAATAGCACTAGATCCATCATCATTCAATATTCTACCACCTGTAGATGTTTCGTAAAAAATATCTAAATCTGAATCAACTGGTTCTGTTTCAAAAACACAAAAGCCGGTAGATATAGTATTTCCAGCATTGTCAAAAGTACTAACTTTAGCTTTTCCACTTGGATTTCCTATAGACTGAACTTTAGTTAAATTAGCTTGAGGCGATGTGTAAACATTACCTCCATTTATATACTTGGGATAAACAGATACATTACATGGAGATATTGTAGCTGCCGTGCTTGGAGGTATAACAGCAGTTTGATCTCTTGGTATTTTATTAATACTGTCACCAAACCTTTCCACTTCACTAGCACCGCTAATTAATGAAATCCAATTGTAATATTCTTGCTCACGTTGTTTTACAACAACTCTATAAGAATAAGCCCAAGATGGTATCTGTGTAACATCTGTAAATGCAATTCTTAAAGCATTAAAAGCATGTATACTTGAAGAGTTTCCGTAACCAGGATCTATAAAAATAGTGTCAACACCTGAACTTGATAGTATAACTGGAGATTGTCTTCCAAACTGATCAGCAAGAACAATACCAACTTGATATGTTCTTCTTGATTTAACAGATTGATTAAGTAGAATAGTATTTCTAGCTGAAGCATCACCTGTTCTAGTTACGTTAAAAGCTATTTGTGGTATGTTAAAATTTTGTAAAAAATTACCATAAATCAATCTACCACCTCCAATTTCTTGAGCTTGTGCTTTTCTAGGCACAGCGTCGTAAACTCTAGTTAACTGATCAGGAGGTAATGTTCTAAAAGGATCTATAGATGAATAAGTAAAATTTACAAAAGGTTCTGTTGTAACATCTATATCTTCAACAACATACAGTGCACTTGAATTGGATTCTTTATATATTAATTCTACATTAGATATTCCATAACCTTGAGGTGTAGGTATTCTTAATTGTACTTTATTTATAGCATTAATAAAAGTTTCTATTTCTCCAAAATTACCTAAAGCAGCGCTTATAGTATCTGTTTGATTTAATCTAGAAAAACAAGTAGGTGTAAATGGAGCCAACGTACTGTATTCATTATCTTCAAATTTCCATCTGTAAGAAAATCTTACTAATTTTAATTGTAAAAAAGTAGAAGATATACTTGCATCATTTATTGCCGATATTAAAGTTGGAGATTCGTATGGTGCAAATTTACAAACTGATATTAAATTATCAACACTTGGAGTTGATGTATAGTAGCTAGTATTGTTTCTAGCGGTTATTACATTTATTTTTCTTGGAGCATTTCTATTGTCTGTAAAGAATAATAAATCATCAACTATATTTAATCCAGTTACAGGAAAGCTAGTGTGAAAGTTTAATTGTTGATTAATTAATAATGGCGTTGTTTGTTTTGACTTTTGGTCATATTCATATATACCATGATTACCTGTATTTGTTTCGTTGTATATTGAATTTGTTGTTACAAAAAAATATATTTTTTCAGAGCTATTATCTCTTAACGAACCTATACAAACAGGATTACCTGATAAACCACATTGAGCAACTAACTCATTGCCTAATAAGTTTTCTATTGAACCAACAGCAGAACCTTCTGATTGACCAATGTTTACATTGAAACCTTCTCGGTATTCTCCCGGTGGTACTATTCTAGCATCCAAATCTCGGTTCATTTTACCGACATTAAATATTCTTTTAATTTCTGGCATACTAATTTATTAGTGTTTAATCCATTTAGCTTTATTACGAAATATGTTTGTCATTTCGGCTATTTTCATATTTGCTATTCTGATTTTAGCATTTTGCATTTTAGCATAAGCTTCTTTTTTATAAAGAGGAACTCCGCCTGCTGCAGATGGTCTAAGTTTACTTAAGTTATAAAGCATTGTTGCATAAACAGCATCTTCAGCTAATTTAGGAACTAACACATTATCAAAGTTACCATTTTCACCTAAACCATCAGATATATAGGTTAAAGTTATTATTGTATCTTTAGTAAAATTAGAATCAAAATAAATTTGACCTGCATTTAAATCTAAAACAAAAGTTCCATTAGTGTTTTGAAATTCAGGAGTTGATCCATATCTGCCTCCAAAATATCCAAAATTATCATCATAAAAATAACCATTGTAGTAATCTCTAGCTTCTTGTTCAGCTACTGATGCACCTCTTTTTTGAAATCTTTGTATTGTTTCTGACTCTTCAGCAAATATAATATTGCCATCGTTATCATATAAATAATGATAATTATTATCTTGTGCAACACCTTTATTAGCTTTTGTTACATTACTTGGCAATATTGTTCTCTGAATTCCCTGATTGTCTGTGTAACATATTCTTATGTAATTAACATAATCAGAAGGAAGAGACATTTGTCTCGTTGTGTTTAATTGTATTTCAATTGCTTTTTCAGAATGAAATACATCATAACTAAATTCTTGAACAGCTCTTTGTGCCCAAAAAGCAACTTCATACCTAGGTATTTTAGTTAAAACTTTTCCATCACCAATATAAGCTATAACAAAATTATTTATTATATCATTAAGATTTGTTCTCCTGTAGTAACCAGGGATTGCCAAACCATTTCCACCGTCTAAAGCGGAATAATTATCTACGTCTAAAGGTCTTCTTGATATTGCCATTATTGTTCTTGTGCTGCGTTTTGTTGTTCTTTACCTTGTGCAAATCCTGCTACGTCTTGTTGTTTTATAACTACACCTGCGTAGTTTAATATTCTTACTACTAAATTATTTTCTTCAGAAGGATGTAATTCAAAATTTAATGATTTAGCAGCTACATCATAACTATCAGCTGCTGGATCAAATAAAGTTGGATCATAATAAGGTATTGTTGCATTTACAACATAACCCCATTTCGGTCTTAAAGGAATTTTTATGTAATCTAATTTAACACCATCTACTACGGTACTTGGAAAAACTGCTATAGAATCTCCAGTCATAGTGTATACAGGTTGTGTAGCCACGGGAGTTGTTAGTGGTGATAAATTTATATATTTAATATCATCATGAGATGCTAAGTCGGCAACTATATTGTTTACTGACGGAACACCTATTCTGTATAAATCAGTTGGTAATGTAAACTTGCCAGAATTTTTAACTAAAGTTTCTTCTTTATAAAAAACATTTATCTTTTCTTCTAAATATGTATTAGGATTTGAAAAATCACTTTCCATAAAAGTATTACTAGCATAAGCCGCTGATTTTGGAAAATACGTTGCAAATATTTCATTTTGAACTTGGTCTGCAAGTCTATTGAATTCATCAGGCGTTATATATCCCCTATTGTCTTTGTTACATATAACAAGCACAGTTTGGTATACATTGTTTATATTTACCATTAATTTATTTTTATCATTAATTAGTTGATGCAAGGTTAATTTCTCACCTTACATCAGGTAAGCTTTATGCAAGCTTTTTAGTTAGAGACTTCATTAACATAACTCCGTCATCTGTTTTAAAGTATTGAGATAAAGCAGCATAAGGATGTTGCTCAAAAGGAACTGTTAGTATTTTTTTACCGTTTGCAAATTTAAACACTGTGTTATCATCTGTTAATAAAATTATACCTTGTTCTACAGCTCTATTAGCTAAATTTCTTAATTTAATATCTTCATCTTCAGATATTTCAATAAACAAAGCCGGTTGAGATTTTGCAAATCTATAAGCATCTCTTTTTAATTCTCTTGAAGACATGTTGCTAACTGCGCTACCTAATTCAGTACGCATTATAGCTTCTAAATGTTCTATATCTAAAGTTTGAACTAAATTTAGTGCTTCCATTTCAAATTCCAATAAATCAATTTCATCTTCAGCATCTTTAGCAGCATCTGCTTCTATCCATAAATTACCTATCAAAGGGTGATATAAAGAAAGCATTTTTTGCATAGTAACTTCAGTTCTAGGTACATTAAGTACACCATCTTGAAATATAACATGAGTTAAAGTTGAAAAACCTTGTTGTTCATCTGCAAATAAAGATTTTTGATTAGTAGCTAATCTTAATTCTCTATTTATTTTTAATCCTTCGTCAAACCATAATAAAGGTTTTCTAGGAGTGTGTTTTGTTTGAATAGTATAAGTTACT
>Ga0307994_1001328_pt1 | contig 15104 bp, 15 predicted proteins | sample EllFjometagen261_FD_203171 | JGI IMG/M metagenome (GOLD analysis project Ga0307994, IMG submission 203171) | Marine microbial communities from Ellis Fjord, Antarctic Ocean - #261 | ecosystem: Environmental > Aquatic > Marine > Unclassified | place: Southern Ocean | collected 2014-11-02 | reverse complement strand
TTGGCGCATACGGCCTTCTCGAAGCTGACCAAGGCCAATTCACACTGGTTGAATCAGGATCAATCGATACCGATCTGGGCGTCGGCAAAGCAACGTTTAGCGACCCAACATCTTTCCCCCAGCCCTACGTCTTTGCCGGGCCGAGCACTCAACCACAGAACCTGACCGCAACAGCGGACCTCTCCACTATTGCCAACGCAATTCGCGATCTCGTTCCGCAATGGCGACAAGACCCCAACTTCCTCATCGACGGCCTGATCACCATCGACCCGTATGCACTTGCCGGCATGCTTGAGCTGACGGGACCGCTTGATGTCGACGGCCGCGACGAGCCCATCACCGCCGACAATGTTGTTGACTTCTTGTTACGCGATCAGTACCTGCAGTTTCAGGTCTCCGAACGCGATCAGCGTCAGGAAGTATTGCGTGAGTTGGCTGGCCAGGCGTTCAACCGGTTGTTCGCCATCGACATCCCAGGACCCGAGAGACTCGGCTCGATCTTTGGCCCTGCCGCTCGCTCCAACCGGCTCAGCATGGTGACCTTCAACGAACAAGAGAACGCATTTCTTGACCGCATCTTCTTGTCAGCGGATCTGCCACAGGTCGGGTCAGCCGTCGACATGGTCGGCATCTATGGCCAGACCGGCACGGCATCAAAGCTCGACGGCTACGCCACTCGCACCACGACCTATGACGTCCAGTTCGACCCGGCAACCGGTCAGGTTGCCGCAAAGCTGGTGATCGTGGAATCGAACAATGCCCCCCGCGACAGCGGTGAATACGTGCTCGGCCGCAACGAGGTCCAAAGCCCTGGTGGGGGAATGCTCGAGGTCGGTGACAACTTGCTTGCGCTCGGGCTGTACACCCGGGCCACCGTCGATTCATTCGTGGCCAACACTCCCTTCCGAGTAGAGGATTCACAACCAGCATTCACCTATGACCGGTATCCGATCTACTTCGAGGTCCCGCTTGGTGGTAGCGCTCAGGTCGCAGCGACGCTTTCGGCGCAGCTCGAGCCCGGCCGCTACGACGTGTTCATCCCCGCCCAGGCCACGGCGATCATTGGCGACTTCACCCTGACGATTCACCCGACCGAGGGCTGGCGAGTGAGCGGCGTAGAGACCGGCGCGGACGGAAGCTGGTCGCAGACCTTTCCAATGGATCAGGCACGCTGTTTCAGCTTCACCTTCGAACGAGTTAGCTAAGACCCCTCGAACGACCGAATCACGCCATTCTGACTCATGAAGATTTTCGCCCCAGATGTTGACGTGCGACTTCAGTCGTCTATAATTAATTTCTGCACAGTGCATTCGCGCACACCCTTGGAAAACGAAGAGCCACCTAGCTCTCGGGAGGAAATACCATAATGACTCGTAAAATGTTGACGGCTAGCATGGTGGTCGCTGCAGTTCTTTTGAGCGTAATGTCTTTCGGTGGTCTCACCGCAGACGCTCAAGGCAGCGCAACTTGTACCTACGAAGAATACATCGCTGGATCTGTGACATGCGCCCCAGCGGTTGCGTACCCAGGTCCGTTCACAAACATGCCTACCACCCCAGGTGGTCCTTATGGCTTGGGCACAACTAGCCCAGTTGCTGGCGCTGCTGCCCCTGTCGCTGCTACTGGTGGCGGTCTCGCCCAAACCGGTAGCGAAAGCGCTGTTCTAGCCTACGCCGGTGCCGGCCTCATCGCCTTCGGCGCTGTTGCTCTCGGTAGTCGCCGCAAGTTCTTCCAAGGTACGCTCGAAGACTGAGCGTGTGCGCTTGACGTGACGTAAGTTGCGTCGATCTTCAAGAAACCCTCGAAAGTGACGACGGTCACTGCCGGGGGTTTCTTGCCGTTTTGCCTCACTGTTTTTATCCCACTGTTGGCGACGACGTACATCTCGACATCTACTGATCTGGCCGTCTGCAACTTCACACGGCCAGTCGCTTTCTCATGATCACGACTCCGTCTGTCTCCCATCAGCCAATGATCGAATCACGGCACTACTCACTATCTTTCAGTGAGTAGTTGCGTACTCAGTGGACAAAACTGCCGTCCAGATGCCGTGCCAACGCCTCACAATCAACTATCGACGCGACAAAACGACCAACCACAGTCCTCTCGCCGCTCCGTGTCATGCCGATCCTGGGGCCGTGCACTGTGCGCCAGCCAGACTCAACGCGGCAACAGCCAGATTGATCGCGCTCATTATCGACAGTGACCAGTTCAGCGAGAGCTCGTTATGTGGAGATGATCAGTGCTCGTCTGCGGCGACGCTGATAGAGACGGCGGCTGTTGGTGTCTCATCGGCATCGTCAGCAGCAACCAAGCTGCCAAGCGCCCAGATCGCGGCAAGCATGCCAAGTGCAATCATCGCAATCGATCGACCGATCGGGGGACGCTCAAGCTCGTCTTCGGCTAGCTGCTCTTGCTTCCGTGGCAGCAGCAACGCCATCAGATTTCCGAACGCAAGCGCCGCACCTATGGCGAGCACCAGCAGGGCAAGCAGGTTCTCTCCGAAGATCATCGCCTGCGAGCGTACTCAGCGAGCCGTCCGAATAGGTCAGCGGCACCGGTCGAGCCCGTCCCACCCATTGGTCGGGCTCAACCAGCCATGGCTACGTCCGATGGAGTTGGGAGCATGGGGCGACCCGCTACACATGGCGTCTCCCTTCACTTCTGACCGGGAGCACGGCCCCAGTGGCCCCCGCGGGGTCATCCAGGCTCCATTGCGTGCTTATGCTAGCTGTAGTGCGCCTGGACGGGGCCACCAGCCCACCTATACAGCGCGTCCCGTGGACCACACCACTTCTGCGACTGCAATTGTCGTCGGGCTAACTCTGTACAGCGCGCCTGAAGGAGCGGCGTCACCACCTGAGTCACATTGCGACCGCTGTTAGGTGCGAGCCATGTTTGCGAAACGGGTTTGGTGTCCGAGCCACGCCAGACGAACAACCCCAGTTGGGCCTGCACGGTGTTTGGCGATGATCACCTCGGCCTGGCCTTTATCGGCACTATCAAGGTTGTAGACCTCGTCGCGGTACAGGAACATCACGATGTCGGCGTCCTGTTCGATCGCACCAGACTCACGTAGATCAGCCAACATTGGCCGCTTGTCGGTGCGCTGTTCGAGTCCGCGAGAGAGCTGTGACAGCGCAATCACGGGGCACTCAAGCTCGCGAGCCAGAATCTTCAGGCCACGGCTGATCTCAGAGATCTCGACTTGACGGTTCTCGGCGCTGGCTCGGCCCGACATGAGCTGCAGGTAATCGACAACAACAAGGCCCATGTCGCCGACCTTGCTCTTGAGGCGACGGGCCTTTGCCCGGATGTCCATGACGGTGATGTTTGGATCGTCATCGATCCATAACTGGGCCTTGCCTAATCGGCCCATTGCCTGCGCCAGCTTGGTCCAGTCATCGTCTTTCAGACGTCCGTTGCGAATACTGGTGGCGTCGACCTTGGCTTCGGAGCACAACATGCGCTTGCTCAGCTCAAGCTTGCTCATTTCGAGCGAGAACAACAGCACAGGGCGTTGTTCGTTCATGGCCGCATGAGCCACCAGATTGAGCGCAAAACTGGTCTTGCCCATGGCGGGACGGGCGCCAACGACGATCAGGTTGCTTGGCTGCAGACCTGCGGTGAGCTCATCGAGGTCGATGAAGCCGGTCGGAGTGCCGGTGATAGCGTCTCCACGGTCATACAGCTGCTCGATGTCATCAAGGGTTTCGCCCAAAAGGTCATGCATGAAGGCCATGGAGTCGGTGACTCGGCCCTGCGCCACGTTGAAGACCATCGACTCGGCTTCGTCGACGGCTCGCTGGACATCTTCGGGTTGTGAGTAGCCAATCTCAGCGATCTCGTGTGCCGTTGTAATGAGCGACCGCAGGATGGCGTGTTCGTACACGATCCGGGCGTAGTGCGATGCGTTGGTCGCTGCAGGTGTGCCCGCCGAGAGCGACATGAGAGCACCAGTGCCCGCGACCGAGTCATCGACACCGGCCCGCGTGAGCTCGTCGTTGACGGTAATGACATCGACCGCCTCGCCTCGGCCGTACAACGTGGTGATTGCCGAGAATATGGACTGATGCACCGGTTTATAGAAGTGAGCGGCTTCGACGATCTGGGTCGCGTCGATAATTGCATCAACAGTGAGCAACATGGCACCCAACAGCGAAGCCTCGGCTTCGATGTTGTGTGGCGGCACCTTGGCCGACGCCGGCACAGGCATCGACCGAACATTGTCGGACGGGCCGTAGTTCTCAACAGGCTGGTTCACTAATCTACCTTGCCCGATATAGCTCGAATCTCCAGTGGACAAGCCTGGGGAAGTGTGGGGATTTCCACAGAATAACGGGGATAACCTACAGGCGAAATGGGGATTGCACCGCAGAAAATGGGGATTGTTGACCCCGAGATGGGGAGTTTTCCAGTGTTCCTGTGGATTGTCGCGACGTGTGGTTCGGCGGTTCGGGCGTAGTTCGTCAATAATCCCACACGCCTGAGTCTGACACGCCGGTGTGACAGTGCGGCCCAAGAGCACCCGATCGGGACTCAAACGCCGAAGAAAACGGCAAAGGCCCGCTTCCGGGGAAGCGAGCCTCTATCGAATCTAATGATTGTGCCCGTCATTCCTGCGAGTTTCGAGCCCCAAGGCGGGAAACCCGGTTAGTGAACGAAGCGAACAGCGACTAGCCCTCGTCGGAAACGACGGAGACGCTAATCGCCATCTTGACCTCAGGGTGCAGTTCAAGAGTCACCGAGTGATCGCCGAGTTCCTTGATGGGTTCGTCCATCTGAACAACACGGCGGTCGATCTCAATACCGGCATGAGCGGCGGCACCAATGATCTCGGTGGCGCCAACAGAACCGAACAAACGGCCCTCTTCACTGGCACGAGCTGCGATTACCATCGGCGTTGCGCCGATGCGCTGTGCGAGTGCATTCGCTGCATCGCGGCTCTGGGCGTTGCGCTGATCTTCTACGCGACGCATTGCGTTGGCCTCGGCCTCGGCGCCAGGAGTGGCGCGCATGGCAAGACCCTCTGGGATCAAGTAATTGCGGCTGTAGCCGTCGGAGACATCGAGGATTTCGCCACGCTTGCCTAGCCCGTCAACATTACTGCGAAGAACGATCTTCATTATTCGGCCTCCGTGGTCTCAACCTCGGCAACCTCTTCGGTGCTGTCGTCGGTTGCGGCGGTGTCAGTGACATCGTCGCCCTCGGCGCCAGGACCTGGAGGTGGACCGCTCGGACGTGGTGCTGGACCATCGGCCCGGCCGCCACGTTCGTTGTCGCGACGATTGCCGCCACGCTGAGTGGTGACCCGGTTGGTGTAAGGAACGAGCGCCATTTCACGAGCGTTCTTGATCGCACGAGCGATCTCCCGCTGCTGCTGGGTGTCATTACCGGTAACCCGACGAGCCCGGATTTTTGCCCGGTCACTCATGAAACGACGAAGAACGTTGACGTCTTTGTAGTCGACGTACTCGATCTTTTCTTGGGTGAGTACAGAAACCTTTTTCTTGCCGCGATGTGGTTTATCGCGGGGCTTCATCGTGCGCTTTGGCTTTCCTCGGCCGGCCATTAGAAAGGCTCCTCGTCGTAGTTGTAATCCTGCTGTGGTGCTGGTGCCGCTGCCTGCTGGCTCGGCTGGTTCTGCTGCTGCGGATTCTGCTGCTGCTGCTGTTGTTGTGGGGCGCCGCCGCCACCACCGAAGTTGCCGCCGCCACCGAGGTTCTCGTCGCGGGGGTTACGGGCGACTTCGACCGATGCCCAGCGAAGACTTGGTGAGACCTCGTCAGCGGTGATTTCGATCTTGCTGCGCTTCTCGCCCTGTGGGGTTTCCCACGAGCGTTGATCGAGGCGACCTTCGACAATGACGCGAACGCCTTTGGTCACCGATGCCGCGACGTTGTCAGCCAACGTTCCCCAGCACACGATGTCGAAGAAGTTGACGTCCTCGACCTGCTGGCCGTTGCGCTCATAGCGCCGGTTCCACGCGATCGAAAAATTAGTGACCGAAGCTCCGCTAGGGGTATAGCGGAGCTCTGGATCGCGGGTGACGTTGCCAACGACTTGTACGTTGTTTCCGAATGCCATTAGATGCTTCCTCTCAGGATGCGGTACCGATCAGACCGCGCTTTTCGGCCTCATGATCGGGAAGACGCAAAAGTTTGTGGCGGACGACATCGTCCGCAAGCCGGAGCGCCCGGTCAAGATCGTCAATGAACGACCCAGTCTCTGAAATCAACTCGAGGACGAGGTAGTAGCCCTCGACCTTGTGGTCGATTTCGTAGGCAAACTTGCGTCGGCCCCACCAATCGTTCTTTTCAATCGATGCACCGAACTCTTCTGCAGAAGCAGAAACACGGTTCGATGCCTGAGCAGCGTTGGAATCATCGAGATCGCCATCAAAGATGACCATCAATTCATATGCTCGCATGAGCAACCTCCCTCTGGACCTGAAAACAGGGTTGTGGACTTCACAACAGGGTCAAGATGTAACCGTGCAACGATATCTGCGCTGACGCACGTTTGCCTCACACCGACCACAATGACACAGCGGTGCGACAATTGCCTTTTGGCTCGCTCTCGTTCACGGCGTTCCCAAAACCGGCCTTCTTCAGCACCCGGCTAGTGCCGTGGCTGACAACATTCGCGGTGTCAACGCCGAGTCAAGATCTTCGGTCGCTAGGCACTGGATCGAAGCCAGGGTCGATCCTCTGTTCAGATTCGGCAACGAAGCGAGCACTGATCCGGTCCGACGGAACGACGCAAAGGGTGTCTGACGCGGCACGAGACACGCAAAGCACCCGTCCTCGTCCCGCCGGCCTAGCGGCAGCAACGCCCATCTCCAAGGTTTCCGGGACTGTCGGGGCTTCAGCCCGAACAGCGTTTGCAGGGCTTGCGACAGGTTCAGCGGTAAGGGACGGCCTGCGGGGCACGCAGCCAAAGCAAGACCCGGCGAATGCCTGGAGCAGCCAATGGTCCCCGGGATCGCTAACGCAATCAGCTCAGACAGGATGAGTGCAGGAATCCGAACTACCCGCCGTAAAGGCCGAGGGCTTCGACCTGGTCATCAGCGATGTGGTAGCTCTCGCTATCGTCGGGAAACGAGCCAGAACGCACATCGGCTACATAGGCACTGATGCCGGCAATGCTGTCGGCTTTCAGGTTGGCGTATTGGCGAACGAACTTCGGTACGAAATCGTCCTGCATGCCAAGAAGGTCGTGCAAGACAAGGACCTGCCCGTCGCAACCCGGCCCGGCACCGATGCCGACGGTGGGAATGTCGAGCGATGCGGTGACCATGTCACCAACCTCACGTGGGACACCCTCGAGCACGATCGCGAAACAACCAGCGGTCTGAAGCGCCCGGGCCTCGGCGACCAAGGCGTGTGCCGCCTTGGCGCTCTTGCCTTGCACCCGAAAGCCACCCATGGCATGCACTGACTGTGGGGTGAGCCCAATATGGCCCATCACTGGAATGTGCGCATCGATGAGCGCATCGATCATGGGGACGCGCTTGCTGCCACCCTCGAGCTTGACCGCGCCGGCACCCGCTCGAATCAGCGTGGCTGCATTTCGCAGCGTGTCCTCAGTGGACACGTGATAGCTCATCCACGGCAGGTCGCCGACAATGAGCTGCTTGGGCTTGGCCCTGGCGACGGCGGCCGTGTGGTGCGCCATGTCCTCGATGGTGACCGAGAGTGTGTCGTTGTACCCGAGCACGACCATGGCCAGCGAGTCGCCAACCAAGATCATGTCGGCGTCGGTTTCGCCAATCATGCACCCCGACGGGTAATCCGCGGCGGTGACCATGACGATGGGTTTTGCCCCACGCGCCACTTTACGAGCGGTTAACGCAGGCGCCGTCAGCCGTTTAGCCATCTCAATTCTCCTTGCTGCACATCAGTGCAAAACCGCCGGACGCTCTTCGGCTGCCCGCAGTTGATTCGAATGTATGACATCGCCGCAAGCGATTTCTGCTCGGGTCGACATCACTCGGCATCGCCGGTCGCTTCAGCCGATGACTTGCCTGAAGCGACCGCTGGTGGTGCCGATTCACCCGGTCGTTCAAGTATGGAACGGCGCACCAAATGGTTCCATGAGCACGCTTGACAGACCTCCACGACAAAGGTGACGTGAGTGCCCGGTCGTTTGGCTAATCGTGTCAGCTCGCCACGCAAGGTGATGCAGCGGCCATGTTTCGGGAGGCGCGGCCCAAATACATAGGTGACCTGCACGAGTCGGACCCGGTTGCAGATCGGACAGTCACCCGGGACGCGCTGGCCGACTTCGCGTGCGGCTCGGACGAGCTCAGGATGGGCATCGCATACCTCGCTGAGGTCCAGAACCCCGCGGCGGTAGTTAGCCAGCACCGACGCGCGAGTAAGCCGGTAGTCGATATGGCCTTCGGAGTTCCCGGTAGTGGCCGGCGGCACGCGAAACACAGCACCCACGATCGTAGGTCGAGAATGGCTCCACGCGCCTAGCAGCGCGCTGAAGGAAGCCGGTGTCGTGTATCGGCGGACTACCCGAACGGCATCGAACCTGTCGGGACCGTAGATCCACACGCAACAAAACAGCCGGAGGCGGACTACCCGAACGGCTGCAAGAACCGCGATTCCTTGGCCTGGATTTGCGGCTCAAAAATGCCGCAAGCGGTGACAAACGGTCGTCGAGACATGCCATATACGTTTTTCAGCACCCCGCTAGGTGACACACCGCACGCTGGTTTTGTGCAGTGAGACACGGTCACTGGCTGCTGGTTACTTCACCATAAACACAGACATACCGAAGCCAAGGAGGCGACGACATGACCTATCCACAAACTCTCACACAACCAGTCACGACGAACACGCACCGAGTAAGCATCCGTGCGAAATTTGGTTTGGCGCTGGCTAGCCGGAACGAGCGGTTACTCGTGCGTCGCACAGCATTGGCCGTGTCAGAAGAGGCTCGTATCCACGCCCAAATGCGGTACCGCCGCATGCGCTACCGCCACATGGCTGACTGACGCAGCTCCAGCTCAGTCCTTTCACCTGCGTACTACCTCCGGTACAACACGCAGGTTGCTCGGGTTCGTTAGCTTCCGCGGTTGCAACGACCGCGACGTAGAGTCGCTGCACTTGCACTGGAGAGTCGCTGCACTGGTGCGCTTCAACCACCTGTTCCTGGATACACAAACCCGAGAGCTACGAGCGTCAGTTGGCAGATGGCTGGCCAGCCCACCAGGACAGCAGCATGGCTTGCTGTGCAGCTGGTGTCAGCGGGCCGCTAGCGAAATAGCCGTCTCGCAAGAACTTCTGTGCCGTACCAATTATGGGTCCTGGCATCACGTCAAGCAACGCCATAATGGCGCCACCGTCGAGGAATGTCGGGTCGGTGCTGCCTTCTCGTGCCAACAACACCTGGACCGCCTGCTCAAAGGACGCGACATTGTTCGGGTCCTCGGCTAGGACGGTGGCCAATCCGAGTGCGTCTGCACGATTCTCGCAACCGTCGATCCAGCGTCGAACCATTTCATCGTCCGCGCCGGTCCGCTCGATAACCTGCAGCGCTGACCGGCTCATCCGCACGACCCGGCGCTCATTCTCCTTGGATAGCCGGAGCCGTTCGCACAGCCCATACACGCCCTCGACAGTGCCAAAAACCGTGACGGCGATTCCGGCGAGCCGTTGATACCAGTCGGGCGACAGCTCATCAGCCACCTTGATCGCCTGAGCCAACCGGGGTTGCACATGCTCGACCAGCGATGGTTCGCCGTAACTCACTACTTCAGCCAGCAACCCGGTCTGGGCCAGAAACCCCAACCCGACCCGAGCTGACTTCAGCCCCAGCAATCGCTGCAACTCGACACCAATACGTTCAATCGCGACGATGCGAAGCCGCTCATGCAGCGCCGTGGCTGACGCCATCAATTCATCATCAGGAACGAGCGAGTACTTAGTCGCAAACCTGGCTGCGCGCAGCATGCGCAACGGGTCGTCGGTGAACGAGATGTCAGCGCTCAAGGGGGTACGAAGTCGCCGCGCCAGGAGGTCCGCGGTACCCCCATAGGGATCAACCAGTTCGCCATCGGGCAATTCGATTGCCATTGCGTTGACCGTGAAGTCGCGGCGCGAAAGGTCAACATCGATGTTGTCACCAAAGCTCACCGTGGGCTTGCGAGAATCGCTGCTATAACTTTCGGCTCGATGGGTGGTGATCTCGTAATCGCGGCCCGCGGATCGAAGACCAATCGTGCCGAACCTTTCGCCCTGGGTCCACAAGTCATCAGCCAGCGGAGAGACGATGCGCTTGATCTCAGCCGGCAACGCGTTGGTCGTCAGATCGATATCGCTACTCGTGTCCAACGGCTCGTCAAGCCATTGATCGCGCACGATACCCCCCACCAGAAACAGCCGGTAGCCAGCCTGGGCAAACAACTGGCCTAGTGGCTTAACCTCGTCGAGCACATCGTCGAGGTGAGTGAATGTCATGGCAAGGTCGCGAAATGGTTGATGGCTATGTCGATCATCTCGACCCCTGGGCCGCCATTGGTTGGCCGTTCCGTATCAAAGGGCTGATCGACGATCGTCGCCATCACTGCGGCTGCTGACTCGGTCAGAGCCGCCAGGTCGTACCCGCCCTCAAGAAAGAAGATCCGACGTCCGGGAGGTGAAATCTCAAGGATTCGTGCAGTCAGCAACGCATAGTCGCCGGCGGTCAGACCCATGTCGGTGATCGGGTCGGCTCGGTGCGCATCAAAGCCCGCCGAGATGAGAACCCAGGTTGGCCCAAACGAGTCGACATGTGATGCGACATGGCGGTCCCAGGCCTGGCTGTAAACATCGCCTGTAGCGCCCGGAGGAAGCGGCACGTTGATCGTCGTGCCGATGCCATCACCCCGACCCGATTCGTCGATTCGACCGGTGCCTGGGTAACAGGGCCACTGATGAAACGACACGAACAGGACGCGTTCATCGTCGAAGAAAATATCTTGCGTGCCATTTCCGTGGTGCGCGTCATAGTCGACGATCAGCACCCGTTCGCCGTCATCGGCGAGCGACTTGGCGGTCACGGCAACATTGTTAAACAGGCAGAACCCCATGGACTCGGCCTTGGTCGCATGGTGACCCGGGGGACGCACCGCACAGAAAGCCGTGTCGGCTTCACCTCGGCGTAAGCGCTGAATCGAATCGAGTCCAGCGCCTGCTGCATAACGGGCTGCGTCAAACGAGGCTGGCGCAACCACCGTGTCCATGTCGATGCGACCTCCACCACGAGCGCTCGCTGCCTGAATCAGGTCGACGAGTTCCTGAGTGTGCACGCCTGCCAGCAGTTCGAGGGGCACTTGAGGTGCCTCGATCAGTGTGACAGCTTCTCGAAGATCGGCGCGATCCAGGGCCACATCAACGGCATGAAGGCGGTGTGGGCTCTCGGGATGCATCTCGCCAGCAGTGTGCTCGACGCATCGGTCATTCGTGACAAACAGCACCTCTTGACTTTAGGCCTTGTCGTGGCTGAGCAGCCACAGCATCCACCCGATGTCATCATCATCAACGCCGCTGTGGTTCCGCGCCGCTGGCTACGGCGAGTAATACTGGCGACATGGCAACGCGCACCATGGTCTATATCGGACGTGACCGCGTGCAGATCGGCCCGTGGAAAGTATCGGGCACGGTGGCGAATCTGATTCCGTTTCCGGCTCGAGACCGCCTGCCTGTCGATGCAGTACACAAGACCATCAACGAAGCCATCGAGCACGGCTTCACGGCCGCGTACACAGCAGCGCTTAGTCCGAGCCAGGCCGAACCGTTCTTCGACGCCGGGTTCAATCTGCACGAAGAGCTTCATCTGCTGCGTCGTGACCTCAATGGCGAAGCCGCTGTTACCCGCGGCGCGACCCGACGAGCCCGCCGAACCGACTGGGACGAGATCCTGGAACTTGATGCGTTGGCGTTTCAAGAGTTCTGGCAGTTCGATCGTGTGGCGTTGGCTGACGCCATTCGCGCGACCCCCCGCCACCGTTTTCAGGCAATCAAGTCCGAGCCCGTGCACGGCTATCACGTGACCGGCCTGGCAGGGATAAACGCGTACATCCAGCGAGTAGCTGTGCATCCAGAGGCACAACGTATGGGATACGGAATGGCGTTGGTAAACGACTCGCTGCGGTGGGCATGGCGTAATGGCGCGAGCGTCGCCCATGTCAACACTCAGGTCACGAATGAGCGCGCCGTCGCGCTGTACGAGCGGTGCGGATTCTCGTTCGCCCCGCACCGACTGCTGGTCCTTCACCGCGACTTCGAACCCAGCGAGGCCAACCCCTCGCAGGAACCACCGACCTACACCTGAGCACCGTCGGGAATCTCAGCCGACCCTCGCCGGGTTATCTCTTTATGCCCACCCAGACCAAGCCCAAGGTTCTCACCGCCAAGACTTTCGACGCCGCAATTGCGGACCATCGCGTCGTGTTGGTGGATTTTTGGGCCACATGGTGTGGCCCATGCAAATCCATGGCCCCCGACCTGGAACAGATCGCGCGTGAGAGCGAGGACGACGTCTTGATCGCCAAGGTCGATGTGGACAAGGAACGACAGCTCGTCGAGCGCTTCGGGATCCAATCGATGCCCACGATCATCACGTTCCACGAGGGCGAATTACACAGCACCTATATAGGTGCTGTCCCCGCCGCTGGGTTACGCGCTGCGCTCGACCAAGCGCAGAAGCCAAAACGTAAGGGCCTGTTGCGCTCGATCTTTGGCAGCTAGACCGCTAGCGGCCTAGGACTGGCCACACCCAACGATGCCTCATGCCCGATGTCATCGTTCTCGGTACCGACGTGGACGGGCTTGTTGCAGCCATTGCGGCCCACGACCAGGCCGCTGACGTCACCATCTTCGATACGAGCGATCTTTTGGGCGGCACGACTGCGATGAGCGACAACGGGTTGGTGTTCGGCCATGCCCACAAGCAGCGCTACGACGTTGCATTTACACCAGCAGACAACGAGACGCCCGGCTGGATTGCAACAGGTGACACGATCCACGACCTAGCTGCGGCGATAGACGTAGATCCAACAGCCTTGGTCTCAACCGTCGACCGCTTCAATAAGCGCACTACGACTGGCCATGACCCTGACTTCCGTCGCGGCGAGAGCGCCTATGACACCCTTAATGGCGACCAAACCTTGTCAGGCATCGAAGCAACACTTGGGCCGCTGACAACAGAACCGTTTCAGGCCATCAAGATTGAACAAGGCTCACTTGGCACCAACGGCGAACCCAAGACCGACGGGCCCTGCCGTGTACTCGCCCGGCGCGACGGCGTGATCGAAGGCTTGTGGGCCGCCGGCAACGTGATGGCGGCGCCTAGGGGTCTGGTGTGCAGCGGCGCTGGCGGAACGATTGGCCCCGCTCTCACCTTTGGCTAGATCGTCCGGATACACGCGTTCCTACCCATCTCGCGAGCCTGGAAAACACACATTCGGAGTCAATGCCCGCGAACAATCCACCGTATGCCTCGGCATCGCCTTCGACGATCGAAAGCAGCTCAGCCGACAACACTTCACGTTCGGCGGCCGCCCTGGCTAGGCATCGTGAGGACTTCGATCATCGCTCGGATGGCGAAAACGGTCGAGCATGCCAAGCGCCAGCGACAGCTCGGTCGTCCAGGAATGAGCCCGCATGTCCCACTCGTTTGCTCCCCGATGTCTGTGGTCGGCGATCAGGTCATCCGATTACGCAAGCAACGAGGCAGCCGTTGCATCATCAGATGCATCGGTGCGGCCGGCGCCGACTGGCGGTAGGGAACCCATACGCCCTACAGCAGCTGTGTCATCTCGCGAGCACGAGCAACCAGTTCGACGTTCGCTCGCGAGTCCCACGTGAACCGCTCACTGATCTCAGTGCTGGTGTCGGTGTCTGTAATCCAGGTGTCCATGTCTTCCCCCCTGTTGCTTCGTTCCACCTCTAGCTATGACGTCCGAATCGCTGCTTACAAGGTGAGAGCGCCCTGTGTCAGCAACACGACACAACAGTGGCGTCGAAAGTCATACACAAACCGTCTCGGGCCAGACATACCCAAGCCCTGGACTCCGTCAGAGTTGTCCTCGTACCCATCTCCCCAAAGGAACAATCATGAAGAACCAAGCGCTCACCAGAACCCTGGCAGTCCTACTTGTCGTCTCCCTCAGCGCCATCGTTGCGCTGGTCGTCAGCAGCGAAGTCATCGGGGCACAGACAGTCGCCGACGCCCCTGCAGCTATCAGCATCAGCGTCCCCGCAGACCAACCGGTCGAACTAGGACCAATCGCCGATGGCAACGCGATCACCCCAACCGAAGATACGACCACCCCGAGCACCACCCCAGGCACCGACCCAAGCACCGACCCAAGCGGCGACGACACCGTCGAACCTGACCCCACTACCACAGGTGACGACACCGTCGAACCTGACGTGATCGCCCTCCCTTGCGACGAAGGCTTCACCCGCATTGACGGTGTGTGTGTGCCGAACTTCCTCCTCGATCCCGACGTGATCGCCCTCCCTTGCGACGAAGGCTCCATCCGCATTGGCGGTGTGTGCGTGCCGAACTTCCTCCTCGATCCCGACGTGATCGCCCTCCCTTGCGACGAAGGCTCCACCCGCATTGGCGATGTGTGTGTGCCGATCCTCGTCCTCGATCCCGACGTGATCGCCCTCCCTTGCGACGAAGGCTCCACCCGCATTGGCGATGTGTGTGTGCCGATCCTCGTCCTCGATCCCGACGTGATCGTTCTCCCTTGCGACGAAGGCTTCACCCGCATTGACGGTGTGTGTGCACCGGACTTCCTCCTCGATCCTGACGTGATCGCTCTCCTTTGCGACGAAGGCTTCACCCGCATTGACGGTGTGTGTGCACCGGACTTCCTCCTCGATCCCGACGTGATCGCTCTCCCTTGCGACGAAGGCTCCACCCGCATTGACGGTGTGTGTATACCGGACTTCCTCCTCGACCTCGGGCCTGACGTGATCGTTCTCCCTTGCGACGAAGGCTTCACCCGCATTGACGGTGTGTGTGCACCGGACTTCCTCCTCGATCCTGACGTGATCGCTCTCCTTTGCGACGAAGGCTTCACCCGCATTGACGGT
>Ga0307994_1001327_pt1 | contig 15104 bp, 22 predicted proteins | sample EllFjometagen261_FD_203171 | JGI IMG/M metagenome (GOLD analysis project Ga0307994, IMG submission 203171) | Marine microbial communities from Ellis Fjord, Antarctic Ocean - #261 | ecosystem: Environmental > Aquatic > Marine > Unclassified | place: Southern Ocean | collected 2014-11-02 | reverse complement strand
GAAAGGTGAGGAGCTGGCAGATGCTAAAGGCATATACGACCTTGATCCAGAACTTGAGCAAGCAATAGCTGGCTACTGCATTCAAGACGTTGATCTTACCTATGCCTTATATAACAAAATGGTATGGAATATGCCCGTCTCTGAGTTAGACCTCATCGATATGACATGTCGAATGTTCTGCCAACCAAAGCTGGTCGTGGATCGCGAAGCACTAACCACGTTTCTTGAAGAGGAACAGGCCGCTACCGCAGCAACTATCGAAGCTGCCGGTATCGACCGCAAGATACTCAGCTCCAATCCACAGTTTTCAGCTTATCTGCACGAGCAGATGGGCATTGTACCACCCGTCAAGAAAAGTCCTACGAATGGTAAGGACATACCTGCGTTAGGCAAGAACGACAAAGCGTTTACTCAGCTGCAAACCATGTACCCGCAATTCGAGGACGTTTGGAAAGCTAGAAAGGCTGTTAAGAGCCGAATTAATGAAACACGAGCACAACGATTCATCAATGCGACCCACCCAGATGGCACTATACCTGTGCCATTACGGTATTACGGCGCTCACACTGGCCGGTGGACAGGTATCGAAAAGATCAATATGCAGAACCTGCCTCGTGGATCAGCGCTACGCAAAGCGCTATGCGCTCCAGAAGGAAAGCTTATCTTCGTAGCTGACTTATCAAACATCGAGGCCCGCGTAATCGCATGGCTTGCAGACGAAGAAGACTTACTGCAGCAATTCCGTAACGGCGACGACGTCTATTGCAATCTAGCTACAAAAATCTATGGCAAACCCATCAACAAGCACGATCATCCTACGGAAAGGTTTGTAGGAAAAACCGCTGTTCTCGGACTTGGCTACGGGATGGGTGCTCAAAAGTTCCAAGGAACGTTAGAAGCTAAAAAAATGCAGTTCTCAATTGAAGACGCTTACGACGTAGTTAACACCTACCGTACAACTTACCCAGGTGTACCCCTGCTCTGGAAGAAGCTAGAAGTTAAGCTGGCTAGCACCCTTAACCCAACTTACGACGAGCACTGGCACGGCCTGTTTTTTGACAACACCAAAATACAACTGCCGAACGGCTTATCCCTGCACTACAACGACCTCCGGTTTGAAGACGGTAGTTTGACTTACACCTCAAATAAAACAGAGACTACTTGGGGTGGCCGGATCGCGGAAAACGTTGCGTCAGCCCTCGCTAGAATAGTTATCTCTGACGCTATGCTCAGCATTCAACGCGACCCAGACCTCGATGTCGATATCGCACTGACTGTGCATGACGAGATTGTGATTATTGGTGACGCTAATAATCCAGATGCTACAATGTCTAAGCTAATAGAACACATGTGTGTCCCACCTAGCTGGGCACCTGACTTACCATTGGATGCTGAAGGCGGTTACGATGTTCGCTATAGTAAATGATCTATGTCAAGACTAGTACTTACCCGAAAAATTGACGAATCCGTTGTAATACACGACGCGAATGGCGTATTGGTTACCGTTAAAATTTCAAAAGTTGATCGAAACCAAGTGCGGCTCACCTTTGAGGCAGAGCCTGAACTAAGGATTGATCGACAAGAGGTATTCGACCAAAACGCTTCCCCAGCTAAATATAATTAGCATAAGATTATTAATCTGCTAATATATTTGGCCCGATGTAGGAGGAGCCATGCATTTAACTTTTTTAGAATCTGAAAACGGAATAAAACTAAGTAAAGAGCACAAAACAACAGGATCAGTACCATACCCTTACGTTAAAAACGTCACCAGCCACGAGCATGAAATCACAGAAGATGCAGCGGGCCTGGATATACTAGAGAACCTCATACGTGACCACGGAGATAAAGGTCACTGTATGATGAAAGGGAATCTAAGACACCCAATAGAGAATACGTCACGAGCGAACAAAACAAACCGCCTTGAATATTCAAACTTGCTTGTGCTCGATATAGATGGGTTAACTCTACCCAACTACACAACTCCAAAGACCTTCTCAAAAACCAATGTAGCTTCGCTGGCTAAGACGGTGTTGCGTGAGCTACCACCAGAAGTCCAAGACTGCAGCTTTATTGCTCAAGCATCTGCCTCACTCGGCATGAAGGGTAACAAGATATCACTTCATATATTTTTATTGCTAAGTACGGCAATGCCGCACACTACGATCAAACTGTGGTTGCAGAACTGTAACTTCGATTCAGACCTACTAGCTGATCAATTAGAACTATCTGCAAATGGTCACTCGCTCAAGTATCCACTGGATCTGAGTGTTGCAGATAACTCAAAACTAATCTTTATAGCGCCTCCTACCTATGAAGATCCCGCGCACGACCCGTTCATATCATCTGACGAACGAGTCGTGCGAGTCTCGGGAATCACAGAGACGTTAGAGCTAGCACACCTAATGGGCAACATAAGCCCTGAGAGTGTCTACCAGAAAGGCACTGCCCATAAAAACAGACTGCGAAGTGAAAGCGGTTTCAATCCGAAGAAACAGAAAATCACTGTCGCTACGGTTAACAACAAGTCAGAAGACATCCTAGATAACCCCGACAGAATGTCGATAACAATCTCAGACGACACCAACCCTCCATACATCCGCTGTAATGTGAATGGGGGCGACAGTAACGCTTACTATTTTTCATTAACGGACAGCACGTACATGCACAACTTTAAGGGAGAGCCAATCTGGTCCATCGAAAAGTCTGACCCTGATTTTTTCAAATCTATACAAGACCTTTTTGAAAAGGAATTAGCTAAACAAGGTAGGGCTACATTCCCTGTAGTCATGAGAGACTTCGATACAGACATGTATTACAACGGAGTCTTCGACCCAAACCTCAACGAGTTCAGCGACAAGTTCCCTCTTACACCTTGTTCATCAGCGAGCATCGATGGCTTTATGCGCTCACATGGGCGCAGCAAACCAGACTTCATCCCAGATGCTAACGTCATCTTCAACCCAACGACTAAAGACGACGCTGTTAACCTAACTACCGTTCCCTACCGGATTAACATGTACCGCAAGACCGAGTACATGCGCCTCCCGTGGGACGGAGAAGGTCGGCCCGCAGTTGGTATTGGCGATTCGCACATGTTCAACGAAGCATGTCCATTGATCTCCAAATTAATAACCCACATCCTCGGAGGGCAACCTCTAGAGTTTGAGCACTTCATCAACTGGCTGTCTTACGTTTTTCAAACCAAAGAAAAGACGATGACCGCATGGGTGCTGCAAGGAGTTCCTGGTACTGGCAAAGGTATCTTCTATACCAAGGTACTCAGACCACTCTTCGGTAACGAACACGTACCAATGCGCGCGCTCCAGAACATCGAAGAGCAGTTCAACCTGTATATGCGTCAAGCGCTCTTCTTAGTTGTCGATGAATTCCACATGGGGTCAGCAAACGCAGGTGGAACTAAAATCGCAGACAAGCTGAAGAACGCTATTACCGAAAACACGATGACGATCCGCGCTATGCGATCCAATCAAGCGGAAGTACCTAACTACACTAACTTCATCTTCTTAACTAACCGAGCAGATGCAGTAAAAATTGAAGAAGGCGACCGGCGTTATAACATCGCGCCTCGCCAAGAACAGAAGCTAGAGAATGTCTATCCTGAAGTCATTGCAGGCATAGATAAACTCAAGAACGAGTTAGAACCATTCGCTCGTTTACTGCTGTCTTTCAAGGTCAACAAGCAATTAGTGCGTACACCTATAGCAAACAACGCTAAAGCACACATGGCTCAAGTGACTATGTCAGTCATGGAAGAGTTCTTCGCTGCAGTGAAAAACAACAACCTAAGATTCTTCTTAGATATTCTCGACATCAGCTTAACCAACGTTATGCAGGGCCAAGAGATTACTGTAGCCCAACGTATCGTCAAGCAATGGATCGTCGAGTCTCAATGGCCGCACTCAGTGATCCCTCTTGAACACTTACGAACCGTCTATGGTGTTCTAACAGAAGACCGCTTATCACCTCGCGAGTTCGCTAAACGTGCCGAACGCGCTGGAATAAAGAAAGAACGGAAACGAGAACACAACGCCGCAAGAAGTGCTGGAGCTACTTACGGAGTTCTCAGTAAGTGGACGCTTAGCCAAGAAGATTTGCAATCCATAACTAATAAGTACTTCGACGCACGCGATCTAAAGCTGCTTGCCGAGGCGTAAGGATATTAGTAAACTAATATTCCTCCGCAAAATCTCTAAGGATTAGACATGATTAAACTCACTGCTGACACACGTCCCGATACGGTCGTTGACTTTGAAAAGCCAGAGGAGCTTGGCTTAGTCAGAGCATGGAGTTACTCCGCACTAAAAGTATACGAGGAATGTCCGTACCGCACGTACATCAGCAGAGTTAGAAAGATAAAAGAACCAAGTGGCACAGCCGCTGATCGCGGTACGCAGATACATCAATACGCAGAAGACTACGTCAACGGTACTGCTGGTGAGATGGCTAAAGAACTAATCAAATTTAAAAGTGAATTTCAAGAACTACGTCAGGGATTCATTGATGCAAAAGTAGAGCTTGAAGGAGAGTGGGGTTTCGATATCGACTGGAAAACAGTTGGTTGGTTAACACCCGACACATGGGCACGAATCAAACTTGATGCGCTAGTCCAAGAAGACGAAACATCAGCCCGCGTCATTGACTACAAAACCGGCAAACGATGGGGCAATGAGATTGCTCATGGTCAACAAGGTCTGCTCTACGCAATAGGCACCTTCTTCAGATACCCACACTTACAGTATGTGCAAACTGAGTTCTGGTATCTCGATAAAGGTGAGACAGCTAAGAAACAATACACTCGCGAACAAGCTATGGAGTTTGCTCCAGGTTTTCATCGCCGCGCAATCAAGATGACCACTGAGAAAGACTTCACCCCTACGCCAAACAGCAGCAGCTGCAGGTGGTGCTCATTCAAAACAGGTGATGACCCCGAGTGTTCGTGGGGCGTTAGCTAATAGTTTTTAAGGTAGACGCTTAGCCTGATGCGTCTTAAAACAACGTGAGTGTCTGTGATCCAACTCCAAAGACAGTTGCCTGCGTAGGCTTGCCTGCCAGCAAACCTACGGACAATGGCAACAGCTTACAAAAATCAAGTCAGCTCAGCGTTAACTACGTGAATGGAGAACTTGCCCCGCTCTGAGCGATAGGGGCCACTTATTCATTCCCGACAGGAATTCAAATTGTCCCTGAAAAATATGAAATAAAAAATGTGAAATGTGAAATGTGAAGTGTGAACTGACCGGAGATCGCAATGAAACTAATACAATTCTATGGCACCAAAGCGCTTCTATACCTAGCAATCGTTCTTGGTGCTGTTCTTTTTATCACCCTACTTGCCCAGGCGTTAGCACTAGCTTTCTACGCAGCTGCGTTCTTAGCGACTGTATGCGCTGTCGGGTATTTCTACCACAGGATTACCAATGGTCCCACAGACAATCCAACTACTGAACCTCCTTGACACCCTTTTATTAATCGCAGCAATTATCGGAGTGACTTATGATTTATGCAGGTCTTATCTCAGCAACAGGTCTACTGTTTCTGATCTTTAAATTCGGCATACGCCGTGTCATTACCTACGACATACCCATCGACATCGCTGTAACTGCACTACTGATCTATGCATTCGCTGGCACCTACAGCGGTATGTTGGCAGCAATGGTTGGTGGGTTAGTTGTCTCGATCACGCTCTTCATTATGAAACGCACCATGCACCACGAGAAGCTGACGCTCGTCAAAGTGTCCGAGTTCCCATACAGATCCTTTCGTTGGATCGGAGTTACGCCATGAACAGAGAGCAGTTTGAAATGCTAGACATGCAAGAAGACGATTACTTTTACACCGACTTAGAACAAGAGGAGGAGGATTCTGATGAGGATGCTCTATAAACGAGAAGGCGATTCAGTTGAGTACAAACTCGAAACCGATCCACTTGAAGCGGAGTACTGGACCACGCACAGGCTCAAGAAGTCTGAAATAAAAATCATGACTAAGTGTGACCGAGCAACAGCCGCAGCAATTAGAGAGGAGATACTACATGACATCATCTGCCGCGAACCTAATCCCACTAAGAAACTTACGCCCAGCCCAGACCCGATACCTAAAAAGCGTAAAGCTGCCAAACAACAACATGTTAAAGCGCGGCAAACAAAACGCAAAACTGGGTAACAAAGTTAAGGTCAAGATGTGGAAGGGCATGACTATCTATTCTCTGACGTTAGAGGAGCGCGCTACGTGTCCTTCTGAGTGCAAACAGTGGGACAACTGTTACGGAGACAACATGCCATTCGGTCATAGGTTTGACCATACACAAGATGACTTCTACTACCTCTTAGAACAACAGCTTACTAAGCTAGACAAAAAACATTCCGAAGGCTTCGTGATTCGGTTACATGTTCTAGGTGACTTCTTTAGCTCGAACTATGCGAGACAGTGGGAACGATGGTTACGACAGTTCGTAAACCTAAGAGTGTTTGGTTACACCCATCACCAACAAGAGTCTGAAATTGGCTCTGTACTCAGTGACATGAACCGCTTATGGCGTGACCGTTGGCGCATACGATTCAGTGACGATACATCAACAGAGTTCAGTGCTCATGTGGGAACTGACACTAAAGCCACAGGCGGCATAATGTGTCCCGAACAGACTGATAAAACAGACAGCTGTGCTACCTGCGGATACTGCTGGACTAGTGAAAAACCCGTCGTTTTTATTGAGCATTGATATTAGCTATAGTACTATTATAAACCATCAAAGAGGTACAAATGCTTAAAGCTTTTGACCACCAAACAGTCACTACCGACTACATTAAGAATACACCTCGATGCCTGATTACGTCTGATCCTGGTACTGGTAAGACACGCAGCGTCTTAGACGCAATCGCGAACCGCGCATCACGAACCTTAGTCCTAGCTCCGCTTTCTATCTTAGAAGCAAGCTGGGCTGATGACATCGAGAAGTTCGCTCCCAAGCTTACATACGCTGTTGCATATGCTAAGAACCGTGAGAAAGCTTTCGCTAGTGATGCACAAATCGTCATCACCAACCACGATGCAGTCAAATGGATTCTAGCGAACATCCATATCCTTGATGGTTTCGACACCTTAGTAATCGATGAGTTTACTGCGTTCAAAAACAAAGACTCTCAGAGAAGCAAAGCGGTATTGAAAATATCAAAGTTGTTTAACTACCGGATCGCTATGTCTGGCACGCCAAACTCGAACACGATTCTCGACGTATGGCATCCCACACTAATTGTTGACGACGGTGAGCGACTAGGCAGAACGTTCTACTCATTCAGACAAAGCGTATGCACACCCAAGTGGAATGGTTTCGCAAACGAATGGACACAGAAAGATGGCGCTGAAGAAACAGTTGCCAGTGCTTTGTGCGACATCAATATCAGATATATGTTGGAAGAGTGCATCGATATGCCTCCCCAAACGTTCAGCACCATGTACGTCACTCTGCCTAAAAAGATCATGAAGCAGTACCAGCAGCTCAGTAATGACTCAGTGTTGTACACAGGCGCTGCAACAATCAACGCTATTCATGCGGGCAGTAAAGTGAAGAAGCTATTACAGCTGTGTACAGGTGCTGTCTATGACGAGCACGGTGACACGCAACAAATACATACCGAGCGTTACGAATTAGTTATGCAGCTGGTGCAGGAGCGAAAACAGTCACTCGTTGCATTCAACTGGAAGCACGAGCAACGCTGTTTAATTGAGCTTGCCGACAAGCTAGGTATCAAGCACGCAAGTATCAGTGGTGACACACCCGCTAACAAACGTAAAGAAGTTGTTGATCGCCTTCAAGCTGGGCAACTGCAAGTGGTGTTCTGCCACCCACAGTCTGCCGGTCATGGTCTGACTATGACTAAAGCTAAGACAATCATCTGGGCATCACCGACTTATAACGCTGAACACTACCAGCAATTCAACAGACGCATTTACCGCGCAGGTCAGACTGAGAAAACAGAAGTAATTCAGATTGCTGCGCGATACACATGGGAACCAGACGTGTATGAAAAACTAGCAGGCAAAGTCGAACGAATGGACGACTTGCTTGGGATTCTTAACAGACTTAAAGCCGCCTAATAAATGGAGTTACCAATGACCTTTGACCAATTAATAGAAGAGAAATCTCGGATAAAAGATGAACGCGCAGACATTAAAGCGCAGGACAAAATATTGTCAGCAGAGAACACACAAATTGATATTGAAATCATAGACGCGCTTAACGCACAAGGTGTCACTAAAGCAGGCAATGCTAATTACACGGCAAGCATTACGAAAGAAATCGTCCCGCACGTTACCGATTGGGATGCCTTCTACAACCACCCCGACTTTCACCTTTTCATGAACCGCGCCATGAATGCGGGGAATTGTCGAGAGCATTGGAATGCAGGCAAAGAATTGCCTGGGGTCACTCAGTTTGAAAAAACCAAAGTAAGTTTCACAAAACGATAAATAAACCAAAACGATAAAACTTGAAAAGAGAAGAGACTATGAGTAAAGCAGCAGCAGTACCAGCAGAAGTATCAAATAACCTTGTCGCCTCAACGGACTCAAAGACATTGCCAGCTCATTTACAAGCTGTCGAAGGTGTAGGCCGAGGTAATGAAAACGTTGGCGGTGCAATGGAACCACCACGCCTTCTATTAGTACAACAGATGAGCAAATGTATAGATCCGCACCACGGTAACTATATTAAGGGGTCTGCTGTAGGTGATTTTGTTAACTCAATTACCAAAAAGATCTACGGAGATGCGGTTTACGCTCTCAGCCTCTCATTCCGTACTGTCTACCAAGTTAAGCGAGACTTCAACGAGGGTGGCGGTTACAAGGGTAAGTTTGTCCTAGAGTCAGAGGCCAACGAAGTACGAAACAATCAGCCCCCCCATGAGAAGTGGGACGTTAAAGAAACTCACGAGCATTTGCTGGTTGTAAAAGACCCTAAGACTGGCGAATTAGAAACTACCCCCGTCGTCATGGAGTTTGAGTCGTCTAAGCTACCTAAATCTAGAGCTTGGAATACCACTATTGGTATGAAAGGTGGTGATCGATTTGCTTGCCTTTGGAAATTACAGGCTATCCATCAGACAAACAAAGCTGGAGCTACTTTCCAAAACTTGGATTGCTCCTATGTTGGCTGGGCACACGAAACCGACTACCTTGCTGCTGAACAAATGTACGAACTGTTTGGACCAGCACCAGCACCAGCACCAGTAGTTCTGACACCAGCTATCCAGTAAACCCTACCTTGGGGGGGCCGAAGGGGTAGTTCCCTTGTTTGCGAGCTTGATGCACTCGTGGCCATAACGCATCGCCTTAAATATGAACGAACATAGCTTTATAAAGTCGGTACACCGCTATCTTCACCCTGATGTTTACTCGTGGAAAATTCACGATACATTTACGGGAGGTGTTCCCGACGCTATGTATGTCGGACCTAAAAGCCTACTGTTCATCGAGTATAAGTATGTAAAAAAACTACCTAAGAAATTAACAACAAATGTAAGACACACACTCTCACCCCTGCAAGCCCAATGGCTTGACAGGATAAATGGACCTGCCAAAGCCGCTTTAGTCGTTGGCGTAGATAATACTGCAGTAATATTAGTTAATGACTTTTCAGCTAATATAAGTACACTCTCCGTTCTTGAAGAAGGTATTTCGCGACAGGATGTCGCTAATTGGATTTACCGTGAAACTTTTGAGGTAAAAACCTCCAACTCAGGACGAGCAAATGACTTTCTCAGACAACAAAGAACTTCCAATAGAAGTAAAAAATCTTCGTAGGATTTGGGACAGTAAAAAACTAGACATTAGATTTACTCAAGTTACAGCAGCAAAAGAACTCGGCTGGACACAGGGCGCAATTAGCCATTATCTAAATGCGCTAACAGAACTTAATCCAGCAGCAATAATTAAATTCGCAAATTTCCTAGACGTTGACCCCCGCGATATCGATCCAGACATCGAGCCGCACCTCCCGAGTGTAAGCTCCCTACGCCTTGATTACATTGCATCTGACATGTCAAAGAGGCTAAAGGGTAATCGTATACCATATCGATCAGAAGCTGCTTCTATACTAGTGCAAATCCCAAACCAAGAGCCATATGCATCTCAGTTTTTAATGAGTGATGATGGACACCTTGGGCCAGGATGGAATGAGGTTTTTGTTCGTTTGATTAGAACGTCGCAATTAAAACACCCCAGAGTGTTTGGCGTAAGACTTAAAGGTAAAAAAGACTTGCAGTTTTTTAAACCCGAAAACCTTCCAACTAACGACAAGATTAAAGAGCTTTGGTCCGTCGTATCAGTTACATACATGTAATTGCAAGTGGACATAATTACAGCGTAATAGAACTAAATAAAGCCAGTTACTGGGTAGTAATAACAATTGTTGTAAGCTACAGTAAGTCCTCAAAACAACTATTAGTAAATTAATATTCAGCAGTATTTGCGACGAGGGAGCAACGTGAAATGAAGGCAGGAATGACCGAGATTTTATTGCAACAGTACGGCCCATTTATGGATATCGATGAGTTGTCAGACTTACTAAAGGTCAAAAGACAATCAATGTACCAGAGTATTTACCACGGCAAGTTTGATGTACCTCACGCAAAACTTGGCAAGAAATACCTATTCCCTACAGAAGAGGTAGCCAACTTCTTAAACGACAAGATTCAAGTTAGCGCTTAGCAGGGTCGATGTTCGCAACTTCTTCGGGCCGCAAGTTCACGTAGCGCGAGAGTTGCTCAAGAGTAGAGTGGCCGCTGACGAGCTTCACTTCTTCAATTCTCAATCCGCTCTCGAACATCTGGCTTATCGCTTCGTGACGTAGGTCATGGAAGCGGAGGTCTTTTAGCTCTAGTTTCTTTCGCATAATCGCGAACTTGTCAGATATTGATGCAGCTTCCTTAACGGCAAACACACTACCGTCCCCGCCAAGCTCATCCTGTGCGCGCAGGAGCACCTCTCTCATGCGACCTACCATCGGTATTTTGTGAAGTTTTTTACCGCCTATTTCGCGTAAGTCTTTTCGCATTGACCGTATGATTTTTGTTTTAAAGTTTATGTCTTCCCATTTCATAGCGTGAATCTCGCCCTGTCTCATTCCAGAACTTACCGCGATATCAATCGCGTGAACAATCCAGTGTGCATGGTTGATGCGCGTACCAAAGTTAGCTTCGTGAATCAGTGCCTCATATTCCCCAGGTTCTAATCGACGATCACGCTGTGTGCTTCCCTTGATCAGCTTCTTTTTCGTCAGCCATTTAATGGCATCGGCAACAACAGACTCTGATGTCTTGATGCGTGACTCGTTAACTATTTGCTTGAAATAATACATCTGCGTTTGCAGTGTGCTTGCACCAACGACTTTTCTCCTAGCAACCGCGAACGCTATCACTTCGTCATAGGTCAGATCGTGCAGGGTCACTCCATAGAAGTGATTTCTGATTTGATTGAGTTGGGTCAGCTTGGGAATTGCTGGAGGGATACCTGCACTCGTAAGCACAGCAACTGCCTTGTCGAAAATTTGATCGATAGTCGCGGAGCGCGATTCTTGTTCATCGATCCACGTACCGTTGTCCATGCTCGCTTCTATGCGGCGTGCCCATGCTTTTGCTGTTACTTGAGTTTTAAAGGTCTTGTTTAGAGGTGGGTAGCCTTTTCGCCGTATCTCAGTGAACCACCCGTCTTTACGTTTCCTGATGTAAGCCATCTTCATTCCGTCATGAGTCCGTCATTGGCTTTCAGGATAGCATAAAACGTATACGGAACAACAACTTAAAAAGTTGGCGGAGAGGGAGGGATTCTCTACGGCTAGCAAGCTAAGATGCCTATATATAAAGGGCTATAGCCATATTTACCTTATAAATCCTAACGAAATCGGAACCCTGTAAACCCTTGTTATGTATAGATAAAGTTAGTTAGCTTATTCTTGGTTCCGTCAATGACGGAGTCAATCCTTCTTCGCTGCATAGACCTCAACGTATGCGTCACAACCAGGACAACTAAGGTTTGTAACCATGAAGTACTCGAAGTGTTCTTCTTCGATGTCATGGTCACCGCCCCAGATTAACTCACTCTGACAATGCCAGCAATTCATTTACCTCTCCCTGCGAAAACCTGACTACCAAAGAACACACTGACCACGCCACCTGTCGCAAGGAAGTACATGTTCGCCATATCACTGAGCAACACCGCTGCGTCGTTCAATCCTAAGAACGAACAAGCTGCAACCCCTGATGGGTAGAGCAGCATTCCAAATAGTGCAAACCAGACCATACTGCGCTGGGCATCTGCCTTCTCGTGGAGCACTTCAAGCTCCTGAAGCCGAGCACCGATTTGGAGTTCGTCGTCCGTAACCACGCCATCGCCGTCACTATCATATTTCGCGTACTCGCTATTTGGTTCCAGCTTCTTCGGACTCATGCGAATCGGTAACTCCCACGGTTTTTCTTCCTACTTACAACTGCCACGTTGCTGCTCTTGTTGTTCCGAGGGTTGCCGTCTTTGTGGTGAACATCTTTCTTGTCACCCTTCTTAACCTTGCCCGAGGCTAAAGCTGTGCGGCGTGCTTTGTTACGGCCAGCCCTTCTTTTCTTCTGAGCAGCTGTCTTGTGATATTTATATTCTTCTTTATAGTCTCTTCCCACAATCTGATCCTCACTCAAATATTTCTGTATTTTCAGCAACCATCTTAGGTACGCAGTACGCTGATATGTTCTCTTGCCACTTGTAGGGTTGTCTGTCTGAAGCTGACTCTCCACGCTCAACAGCGTTGGCGAACCTGTTGCACCTATAGATATCTTTGAAAAGCATCTCTTCTGAGGTGACTACTGTTCCATCAACAACAACAACCAGCAGAAATGCCATGATCATGGTTGTTTGTACATCCATATCCCCGCCACCAAGAAAACCATAAAACAAGCCCAGGCAAAAACTACAGTCCCTACCAAGTTCATTGTTTTTTTGAACTCAGCTCTGCGCTTTTTGATGATGCGAAGCTCCTTCTCATGCTGGTACTTTGACTCTGCAATCCTACTTTTTATCGCGGTGTACAGATCTGCTTGGCCCTGCATAATACAGATATCGGCAAGTTGCCTATCAAAATTAGCAAGTTGGCGTTTTGCTGACTCCATTTTCAGAGCATCTTTGTACCCCAGCTTTCCAGCCTTAGCTTTTTCGACATCGTTGTATTTTTCGTCAGCTTCTGCCCAGTTCCCTAGTATAGAATCTAGGTTGCCTTTCCCTTCTTTGACGGTGGCTATACCATCATTAAGAGCCTTTAGCGCGCTGAGTACAGCTACAACTTCCCCGATCATTTTTAATAACTACGGGTCGTCTTCTTCTTTTTCTTCTTTTTCTTTTTACCCGTGCCCTCGTTCAAATAACACTGCTTACCTTTTCCTACGTGCATCTCTTAACCCTCAAATTTGATTTGCGATTTAACTACGCGAGACAACCTTTTCAGGTAATCTTTTACGTCATCTATGTCTTCGATATTGGTGTCGATCCAAGCCTCAAGTTCTAGTTGCGGCTTCTTTAAAAGCACTTCTCTTTTGGCTTTCACTCGCTCTACTGCAGAGTCGCTCTTCGTCGCTTTATACTGCATTTATAGTCCACTCTTTTAGTAAGTAAGCTGGCTCATTTACCATGACCCTATAAAAACCAACTGCTTCAGTAGCAAATTCTAAAGAACCATCCTCGACAACCACTACATCGTTATCGAGATAAACGGTGCAAGGTATTGGCAGTGGCGACAAAACAATCTCTGATGCGCCGTCAGCCGCAACCGATTCCGCGCTCCACGAAGCAATAAGCTCGTGCTTCTGTCTTTGCTGCCATACCCCATCAACTTGGATCATGTATGCCGTAAGTGCGTCGTCTTCTTCTACGGGAGATATATCCCAAGTTGGGTTGTGAGCCTGAATCATGCCTCTTAGATCTGCTTCGCTATCCACGCTACTTTGATAGGAGATCACGCGACTTGTTTCTGTGTCGAAGGTTAGGAAAAAGCTGCTCATCTTTTTGAGCCATCTATGGTGAGACAACCGTTTTTCATTATGCTGGCCGCACCACTGTAGTACTTTCCTTCAATCGTTACGTTTACATTGTTGCCTGCTGTACTGCTCATTGCGAACCCCATCACGCTCGACATTTCTCCTTCGACAGATACCCCACTATCTGCTCTCATCCCCGTATTCCATTCCCGTCTCACTGTCCCATTAACCTTCATTCTAAAATCTGCCCGCGAGTCATCGGTAATCGTAAGCTGTCCCGTAAACGTTGCTACGAACCCACCACCTGCTGGATTAAAAGTATCCGTAACTATCGTTGTCCAGCCGGAAGAATTTCCAAAGCCGAGGGTAATGTTGCTTGCTTGTATCGCAGCGTCTTGCACGGTTACTGCGTTGCCCGCAAGTTTTAAGGTTTCGATTGCTGCGTCTTGAATGTGCGCGGTAGTGATTGAAATTGCGCCAACTTGTAAAAAGTGAACACCCGTACTCGGGTCAGGCGTAGACTCAATCGTCGAGCCACCAATATTCAGTTTATCGGTAGATATTTCACCAGCGGTAATTAATCGAGTTACCAATAAGTCCCCAGTTTCAATCGTATCTGCGTTTACAGATCCAATTTGGGCCGAGGTTATGGATGCATGGCGAATCATCGCATTATCGATATAAACACCAGGCGGAACGTATGTGCCGGACTCCGTGACACCGCTTGCCTGAACCACAAATGGCACCGTGGAAATATTGTCCCAAAAAACTGAATTTACCGCAGTCGGAATCTGACCTGTACTAGTCACTCTTGCCTGCCAAAGGTGTGGACTACCCGTCACCGTAACTTTATTGCCAGCTGCGTAGGTAGTTCCCCCCGACCAGTTAGCTGTTATGCTTGAAGCTACGGGCGGCATTATTGCGAATCTGTCAGCGTTGATAAAAAACTCGCTAGTGTTCGCGCCTGTCGCTGTAGTCGTGTTGGCTAAACCGAAACCCGCAACGTGCCCATTCGCATCGATCTTCACGGTGTACTGCCCGCGTAAACCGTGAACGTTTGACGCAGAT
>Ga0307994_1001326_pt1 | contig 15107 bp, 12 predicted proteins | sample EllFjometagen261_FD_203171 | JGI IMG/M metagenome (GOLD analysis project Ga0307994, IMG submission 203171) | Marine microbial communities from Ellis Fjord, Antarctic Ocean - #261 | ecosystem: Environmental > Aquatic > Marine > Unclassified | place: Southern Ocean | collected 2014-11-02 | reverse complement strand
AACGGTGATCTCCATACCAGTCGCGTCTAGGCCTAACTCTTTGATTTCGTCCTGCAACGCACCACCGTCTAGCGCTGGCTCATCGTCACCACCAAACAGTTTTTTGCCACTGCCTTTAACAAAGATCCACAAACCCAACAAAAAAATCTCTCATATTAAATTTATGGTTTATTACTGTCGTGGATCGCCCTCAACTGGAAGGGGAACAATTATCGAAATCAGTCTGTGCCATGGCCATCCGTAAACTGCAATCGTGCAAGGCGAGCGTACAGACCATCCTCAGCAACCAACTCATCGTGCTTACCAGAGGCAACAATGCGCCCTGCATCCAACACAACGATACGGTCCGCCTTCTTCACTGTTGCCAAACGGTGCGCGACAATTAAAGTTGTGCGGTCCGCACTCAGACTATCCACAGCTGCCTGCACCAAAACTTCGCTTTCTGCGTCCAAGGCAGATGTCGCTTCATCCAACAGCAAGACCGGCACGTCGCGCAGGATCGCACGCGCAATTGCAATCCGCTGCTTTTGACCACCCGACAACATCACACCGCGCTCACCCAGCGGGCTATCGTATCCTTCTGGGAGGCTTTGGATAAACTCATGAGCTGCAGCCGCTTTAGCCGCACTTTCAATTTGCACGTCTGTAGCATCAGGGCGACCAAACCGGATATTTTCGCGTGCCGACGTTGCAAAGATAACTGGATCTTGAGGGACCAGAGCGATGTGTTCGCGGAACGCATCGCGCCCTAGATCAGACAATGCATGACCATCTAATAGAATGCGGCCTGCTTGAGGATCATAAAAGCGCAGAATCATCTGAATAATTGTGGTCTTACCCGCACCAGACGGACCAACAAATGCAACAGTTTCACCCGGCTCAATAACCAAATCAACGTCGTCCAACGCCTTAACGCCAGGACGCGCAGGATATGAAAAGGTCACATTATCAAACTGGATACGGCCACGCACGGGTTTGGCCAAAGTAAGCGGAACATCATGATCCTGAACACTATCGACGGTCTGCAACAATTCGATCAATCGCTCTGTGGCACCTGCAGCACGCTGCAATTCACTCCAAATCTCAGAAAGTGCTGCAACCGCACCCGCCACCATGACCGCATAGATAACGAACTGGATCAACGCACCCGAACTCATAACGTCCGCGCGTACATCGTTTGCACCAATCCACAAAACGCCCAAAACTCCTGTGAAGATAAGGAAAATAACAATCATCGTCATAGCCGCACGTGTCGCGATGCGGCGTTTAGCGGAATCAAAACTTTGCTCAGTCACATCAGAAAACTGGCGGCGGCTAATTTTTTCATGGGTAAACGCTTGTACGGTTTGGACGGCCGTTAGCGCCTCAGACGCGCTACCAGAGGATGCAGCAATCCAATCTTGGTTCTCGCGACTGATCACACGCAAGCGACGGCCAAGTAGAAGGATAGGAATGATAACGGCGGGCACAATCAACAAGACCAGCGCTGTCAACTTTGCAGAGGTTAGCATCATCAAAACCAACCCTCCCGCAAATATCAGCATATTGCGCAGTGCAATCGACACCGAAGATCCAATAACGCTAAGGATCAACGTAGTATCTGTGGTGATCCGACTTAGAACCTCACCGGTCATGATGTTTTCGTAAAAGGAAGGCGACATGCCAATTACACGGTCAAAAACTGCTTTACGTATGTCTGCTACAACCCGTTCGCCCAATCGCGTCACCAGGGCGTAGCGCAGACCAGTACCCAGCGCCAACAAGGCAGCAATAGCGATAGCAGCTAGAAAATACTGATCCAGAATGGTCCCATCGGCGGTCCCAAAATTATCAATTACTCGGCGCACGGCCAGTGGCAAAGCCAGCGAAATCATTGCCGTCAAAACAAGTGCAAAAATCGCAGCCGCCATAAGCAAGCGGTAGGGCAACACGAACGGCCAAAGCGCGCTTAGACCGCTAATTTTCTTTGCTTTTTCACGCTGATCTGTGGCGCTCATACCGACAGGGGAAGGTGCCACATTGGTATGCGATGATGAGTCAGCCATGGAATTTCCTTTTTGCAACTGCAGCGCTTTTGGCAACCTGTAGTACATAGGTCAAGAACCCAGAAACCGCATCTGCATGATCGCACACGTCTATTGTGGAAAATATTGGAGCGGGTAGCGGGAATCGAACCCGCGCCTTAAGCTTGGAAGGCTCTTATGATACCATTTCACCATACCCGCGCTGTCCGATGGGTTACGTTAAAGCCAAAGGGGGGTCAAGATGCTAAGGTGCAGATTATACCTTCTAATGTTCACAAATTTCGCGGACGATTCCAGTACAATGTCAACGCAACGCTGTCACCGAAGCTAAAGGCGAACACTTCATGAAAACCCTCATCTTGGCTGTAGTCACCGCCCTTCTACCGGTTGCGGGTTTTGCGCAATCACCCGACTGCTCAGCACCCCAAAAGCAGATGGACATGAATGACTGCGCCTCGAGCGCCTATGCCTCTGCAGATGTATTGCTGAACCACACATGGAAAATCGCAATTCGCGACGCCAAAAATCGCAATAGTCGCCTAGAAAATGATGAAATCCCGAGCGAGGATGTTGCGCACAGCGCAGCGCACTTGGATCAAGTACCGCGATCAGGCATGTCTGACCGAAATCACAATTGCGCGCGATGGCTCAATCCAACCGCTCATTCAATACATCTGTCTTGAGCGCCTCGCCCTAAACCGCATTGAAGATTTGGAGTTCTTCAGGGACCTGATTGAGCCCTAGCGCAATCTACCCAACCCCGAAAACGGCACCCCGGCAAGTTGCGCCATGTGCCAGCCAAGAACCAAATTACTGCTGAGCACAGGTATATCCAGCTCAGCCTCAAGCGGCGCAATCACATCCAATGTCCGCAAATTCGTACAGGACAAAAATAACCCGTCCACCTGCGAATCTACACATAAATCGCGCGCTGCATTGATGATGGATGGCCCATCAATACGCACAACATTTTCCTCAACCTCTTCGGCAAAGCTGCCAAAAACAGGCGTGTGAACATCAGCATCCGCCAATACGTCACGCAGACGCCCCGATACCTCAGCGATATAAGGCGACAAAAATGCCAGTCGTTTGATTCCCAGACGATTGCAGGCTGCAATCAACGCGCTAACCGGTTCTGTCACGCCTTGTGTCGCAGCCCCTGCTTTCACCAAATTGGCGATGTGATTGGGACCGATCTGAGCGGTTCCAGAGGTACACCCATAACCAATCGCACTGAATTCAGCCGCTTGTGGCAGCAATGATGCCGCCCCAGATATCTCATTGGCCATCTGCTGCAACGTTTCAGAAGTCACCACCGGCGCACTGGGTACCCGCGTCACGTACAGCGGCGCATCCCCCAGAATCCTGCGCATATCGCGCTCAATTGTCTCGTCGGTTTGCAACACGATCAGCCCGATGGGCGGCGTATCATTGGGGGCTAAAGTGTAGCTGTAAACACTCATACGCTAACCAACGAAGGTCCTGAACGCGCGTTCAAGAACACCGCGCCCGTTTCAGTGATCGCGATGTTTTCTTCATGCACCATGATACGCCCATCAACGGTTTCCACCGATGGCTCAAGCGTCAGCACCATACCTGCTTCCAACACTGTTCGGTCCGTAGGTATAATCGACGGCCATTCCGTCAACTGCATCCCTAACCCGTGACCCAAACGCCCTGCATTCGCCACCGCGTCACTGTCACCAGCAACCACCCCTGCCATTGCATGGAACAAATCACACATCATCGCACCAGGTTTTGCAGCTGCCATCCCAGCATCAACAGCCTCAATCAAATTGCTATGGCCCGACTGGGCAATAGCAGACGGTGCCCCAACCGCAAAGTTGCGATCGAAATCACAGAAGTATCCGTCCCATACAGCGCCAGTATCCAACATCAGGATATCGCCCTGCACCAATGGCGCCTCAGTCGCAGGAGAAATCACGTCGTAATACCCGTCCTGACCCGCCGCTCCTGCCAGATAAGGCACCCAATCGGCCCCTTCCTCTAGTAGTAACATTTGAAAATGACGGAACACCTTTTCCAACGGCACACCTGCCTGCGCGATTTCAGGCACACGCGCAAAGGCAAGGGTTGCAATTGCACCTGCCTGCGCAATTTTGGCAATTTCAGCCTGTGATTTGATCTTGCGCAAACGCACCACGATTTCGGCATCGTCCACAATCGAAAGGCCCTGTTGCAGCGCGTTCCAGCTGTGCATAGGCATACGCACATGGGTTTCTAACCCGCTCGGCACACCAATTTTTCCATCGGTCCCTGCTACTTCGCATAAAGCATCGCGCAGCAAGCTGACGCCATCATCTTGCAAATCAGGGGACCGCCAGCTGCGGATATCCTTGATCCAACTGCGCGACATCAAAGCCACGCCAATGGATGGGATCACAGAAATCGGATCGCCAACAGCAGGGACAATCAAAAACCACGGACGCGCCGGGCTTTCCCAAAAACGGGTCAAATAACCCGTAAAATAACGCACTTCGGGTTCAGTGCTTAGCAACAAACAAGCCAAGCCTGCTTTCGCCATCATCGTTTGTGCACGGCTTAAACGATGACGATATTCGGCTTCGCCAAATCCACGTTGTGGGGCCGCGCTCATGCGGGGCCTTCGCTAAGAATACAAAGCACAAGCGCATTATTACCGATGGCTAAAGCTTCCTTCGTTGAGACCAGACCTGCCAAACCAGCGGCTCCTGACGTACTGGATGGGTATCCATGCGCCTGCGCCAAATCCGCGCCCGCAGTGCCCTCATCCTCGGTCAACGTGATGAACACATCCGCGTCACGCGCCAACCCTTTAAGCGCGATCAACGATGGTTCCTTACAATCCAAACGACCCATGTTTGAAACTGGACCTTTCGCAGTCACAAATTTACCTGCCTTAACAGAGGCCACCAAGGCTGGTGCCAACTCAGGTTCAACAACCACAATTGTTGGTTCAGCCCCCCACGCGTCACGTGCCAGGGCAGCACATGATCCGGCCAAACCGCCCACACCTGCTTGCAAAAAGATATGGGTGGGAACCTCTGGCACCTGCGCAATCGCCTCGCGCATGAGCATCAAATAGCCCTCCATCAAACGATGTGGGCGCTCGTAATACCCTGGCCATGACGTGTCCGACAGAATATCCCAGCAATTGTCATTGGCTGCCTCCAACGCAGCCGCCATGCTGTCCTCATAGATAGCACCTTCGCGCACAACCTGCGCACCCAAGCCGCGTAAACGATCAGCAAAAACTTCAGGCACCGATTCCGCAATATAGACTACGGCAGATGCCCCAAAGGCCGAAGCCCCCGCCGCGACCGACATACCATGATTGCCAGCGCTTGCTGTCACATATGTACGGCCTTTTGCCCGTCCTGCCTTGGCATCATGTGCGATCACATATGCTGCACCCAATGCCTTAAAACTGCCCAGCCCCATGCGATTGCGCTCGTCCTTGACCCAAACGGATGCAACGCCTAAATCATTGGCCAAACTGGCCACATCATGCAGCGGTGTTTCTGCTGCCTCAGGGCAACGTTGGATCAGGTCTGCAACGGATTGGTGATCGACGCTTGGGATTGGAACATCGTCCAAGCCAGATACATGTTTGCGGGGGGTGTTTTGAAAAATTTCCATGCGTCAAACGACGATGATTTGGACCAAGCGTCAAGTGATTTTACGCCCATAACAAGTCGTTCTTGGATCATGCAACGCAGTGGCCCTATCCCAACAAGGCCACCGCGGTTTTTTATACGAAGTCGATAAACTTGTTCATCGGCATTTCGCGAATACGTTGGCCGGTCGCCGCAAAGATCGCATTAGACAATGCAGCAGCAGCTGGTGGAACCATGGGTTCGCCCATGCCACGCACGTGGTCGCCGTTTTCTAAACCTGCGACCTCAATCTTTGGCGATTGATACATGCGCAAGGATTCAAACGTATCAAAGTTCTCTTGTTCAGTCATACCATCGGAATAGGTAATCTCAGACATGATAGCATGCCCCAAGGCCCAGTTAACACCGCCCTGAACCATGTTTTCAAACATGTTCGGGTCGATAACTTTACCAACCTCTGCCGCAACCCAAACGTTGTCTAGCTTTATGCCATCCTCAGTATTGGTCACCTCAACCACCTCAGCCACGGCCACACCAAAGGACATGCAGAAACCAACACCACGCCCTTTGTTGGGTGCCAAAGGCGCACCCCAATTGGATATTTCAGCAACCTTTTCCAGTACCTTACGCGATGGTTCATGCCAGCACAGACGCAAGCGTTCTTCCATAGGGTCAGCACCAGCTGCATGGATCAGCTCGTCCAAGAACACATCGTGGAAAAATCCGTTTGTGGAGGCCCCAACGGAACGCCAGCTTGAGATCGGTGCCAACTCTGGCGCGCGATAACCGGTGATACGGTAGTTGGGGATGCTCAGCGGTTGTTCCCATGCACCCGCAACAATCTGCGTATCTGGGCCTGGAAGGGACAGACCCTGACGGCCCATTTGACTGGCTACCACGGACGGCATCGCGATGCCCAAGTCCATCGTTTCGACTTGACCATTTTTAACAGTGCCGCGCCCGCGTGCCATAGCGATTTGGCGGGTGTCGTTGTGCGCCATATCTTCTTCACGTGAATAGGTCAGCTTGACCGGAACACCCGGCATTTGCATTGCAATTTCGATGGCTTCTTTAACAACACGGTCTTCAAGGCGATGGCCAAAGCTGCCTCCCATCATCAAAACATGCACGTGCACATCATCAAAATCGACGCCTGTCATCTTTGACACATTGGTCTGAACGAAACGTGGAATTTGCGTACCTGTCCATACGTCCACACGATCCGCAGACACTTCAACAACGGCACTGATAGGCTCAAGCGGTGCGTGGGCCAGATAGGGCGCGCGGTACTCGGCCTCGATCACATCTGCCCCATCCATCGCAGCAACGACATCGCCGTCATCGCGTTGGCGGCTGTCTTGTTGATCCTCGTTGAAACTATCGGACAGTGCCTGCCAATGCGCATTCATTTCGGCAGGATACGGCGCGGATCCCCACTCGATTTCAACAGCATTCGCGGCTTGAATCGCACGCCATGTGTTGTCGGCCACAACGGCAATGCTGCCCGTGATCGGGAGCACCTTTTGAACGCCGCGCATCGCTTTCGCTTCAGTGTCATCAAAGCTGACCATTTTACCGCCACGACGTGGGTTTGTGCGCACCATTGCGTGCACCATACCGTCGCGTTTGAAATCGATACCATAGGCTTGAGTGCCTGTAGATTTCGAAATTGTATCATAGCGTTGGTGTTGTTTTCCCAAAATACGCCATATGCTTGGGTCGCGCAATGTCACGTCTTCTACTGGGTCTAGCGTTGCTGCAATCGCGGCCAAGTCCTCATAGCGGATTTCAGTGCCATCAGGTGTGATAACCTTGCCGGCTTGTGTCGTCAGATCGGCAACGGCAATGCCTGTCTTTTCAGCCGCCGCAGCTTTCAGCGTTTCACGAGCGACAGCGCCAACAACACGTAGTTTTTCATATGAATCTGGCACGGTAGTTGAGCCCCCCGTGACCTGCATGCCAAGGAATTTCATCAATGAATTTATTACGGTACGCGTTGATTTCGCCGCGAATCCATCGTCGGTCGCAGCAAAAGGTGCCCCGCCGTCGCCAAAAGCTGTGTTATAATAAGCCTTGTCAGGCATGCCCGGATCAACATTGATCTGATCCAATTCAACGTCTAGTTCTTCCGCGATAAGAATAGCTTGGACTGAATACGCCCCCTGTCCGCTGTCAGCGCGTGGCGTAATTAGCATGATGCCAGACGCATCAATTTTCACATATGCTGTCAGCGCAGCTTCGCCATCTGCCAGGTCATTTAGCAACGGGTTCGCATAAGGCGTTTTGTAGCGGTAAACGCCAAATGCAACACCGCTGACAATGGCGACGGAACCAATTAAAAATGTACGGCGAAAGATTGTTTTAAGCTTTCCCATGGACTTAGGCCTCGCTTAGGTTTTTGGCAGCTGTTTTCACTGCGGCGCGGATACGGGGGTAAGTGCCACAACGGCAAAGGTTGCTGCTCATTGCGTCGTCAATTTCATCGTCAGTGGGTGCTGGTGTTTCCAGCACAAATGCAGCCGCCGCCATCATCTGACCGGACTGACAGTAACCACATTGTGCAACTTGATGTTCGACCCATGCAGATTGCACAGCGTGCATCGCATCAGGTGTACCAAGCCCCTCAATTGTAACGACTTCTCCATCAATATCTTCTGCAGCAACTTGACAGGCTTTGACAGCTTCGCCGTTCATATGAACGGTGCAAGCACCGCACTGGGCAATGCCGCAACCGTACTTAGGACCTGTGATCCCTAGTTCGTCGCGCAGCACCCAAAGAAGGGGCATATCAGGCTCAATGTCGATGTCGTGCTGGGTGCCGTTAACGGTTACTTTCATCGCAAGGTGCCTCTTAATTGGGTTATTTGAGATATATGCATCCAAGCAAAATAAACCACTCCGCAGTGGCGTCCCGAGAACTAGTTAATTGAGCGTGCGTCTCAATATTCACTACAAACTGCACAGTTAGCAAAGTGTTCTGAACATTGCCCAAATCCCAAGACAGCCAAAACAGCTGCCACAAACGCAAAACTGTGCAATTCAACCCGCGAACTTCACAGTTTGCTCACCTCATCCAAGGCAAATGCAATTCACGAATTGTTAACCCTGTTTTCAGCGCTAACCTTTATAAAAATCAGCTTAATTTAGAATTCAACAACTGCGCGGATAGACTTACCAGCATGCATCAATTCAAAGCCCTCATTGATTTGATCAAGTGTCAGCTTGTGCGTGATCATGGGGTCGATCTCGATCTTGCCATTCATATACCAATCAACAATTTTTGGAACATCTGTACGGCCTTTGGCCCCACCAAACGCAGTTCCGCGCCATGTACGACCGGTGACCAATTGAAACGGGCGTGTTGAGATTTCAGCGCCTGCTGGTGCCACGCCGATGATGATGCTCTCACCCCAACCTTTGTGTGACGCCTCTAGGGCAGTACGCATGACGCCTACGTTGCCAGTTGCATCAAACGTGTAATCTGCACCACCGCCCGTTAGTTCAACAAGATGCTCAACCAGATCGCCCTCAATTTTAGATGGGTTCACAAAATGAGTCATGCCGAAACGTTCGCCCATCTCAATACGGCCTTCATTCAGATCCACACCAACGATTTGATCCGCCCCCGCAAGACGCAAGCCTTGAAGAACGTTCAAGCCGATGCCGCCCAGACCAAAGACGATAGCCGTTGAACCAATTTCAACTTTGGCCGTGTTGATAACAGCGCCAATGCCCGTAGTTACACCACACCCGATGTAGCAGATTTTGTCGAATGGCGCATCTTTACGGACCTTCGCCAATGCGATCTCTGGAACAACTGTGTGGTTCGCGAAAGTGGAACAACCCATATAGTGGTGGATCGGTGTGCCATCCAACATAGAAAAGCGTGTGGAACCGTCTGGCAACAAGCCTTGGCCTTGTGTGCTGCGCACTTTTTGGCAAAGGTTGGTTTTTGGGTTCAGGCAGTACTCGCACTCACGACATTCTGGTGTGTAAAGCGGGATCACGTGATCGCCCACTTCCAATGATGTTACGCCTTCACCGATTTCGATTACAACGCCTGCGCCCTCATGGCCCAAAATCGCTGGGAAGATACCTTCTGGATCATCGCCTGAACGGGTAAATTCATCTGTGTGGCATAGGCCTGTCGCTTTGATTTCAACCAAAACTTCGCCTGCATGTGGACCGTCAAGGTTCACTTCCATAACTTGAAGTGGCTGACCTGCTGCGACTGCAACTGCTGCACGGGTGCGCATCATATGCGTATCTCCTGTTGATTTTTCATATAAGAACCGCCGATCCATTGCTGCAATCTTTGGCGAACACAAAGGGGTGTTGTCAACAGATTGACACCTTTAGGTGAGCAACAAGTCTGATAATTTTTCAGCAGCCGATTTTAGCATACCGACATTTTCGGTAATTTTTACCAAGTTGTTACGCTGCAAAGGGGAGTGTGTGGACAATGTAGACACAAGGCGTCCTTGGTCATCCACAATAGCCACAGCCACCGCGACCATGCCATACATGAATTCCTCATCATCCGTGGAATAACCACGCTTGCGCGTTTTGCTAAGTTCAGCCTTGAGGGCAGCAACATCGGTGATTGTTTTACTGGTGAGTTGTTCAAGTTTGTGGGTCGCAAGATAGCGATCCAAGTAACGTGGGTTCAATGAACTGAGGTACATTTTACCAGATGCGGTACAGTGCAGCGGCACTCGAGTCCCTACTGGCAACTGAATGCGCAGCGGCCATTTGGTTTCGATCCGCTCAAGGTACACCATATGTTCACGGTCTGGGACCGATATGTTGCACGTCTCGTCCATCTGCTCAACAACTTCGGTCAATATGGACAGGCGTAGGGTGCGCAGGCGTTGTGAGCTAAGCGTATTCACTGAAAGGCGGCGCAGGCGTGGGCCCGGTCCATAAGACCGACCATCGATGTCGCGCTGTAGAAAACCTTCCTCTTCGGCGGTGTTAAACAGTCGGTGCACGGTGGGTTTTGGTAGGCCCAGCGCTTCAACTAAACCTGCAGGCGTCACGGGGACGCCTGCACGCGCGACTTCTTCCAACAACAACAATAGCCGTAAGTTTGTTGGAATCTGTACTTTTAGGTCTGCCACATCGTTTGGCATTTACTCACCTTATCTGGTTGGCAACAGCCATAGTGCCAATTCAGGTGTAAGTGCAACTAAGATCCATGTTGAGATCAAAGCGATCAAGTATGGAACTGTGTATCGCAGCAGCCTGAAGTATGGCACCCCAGTGACGCCCGACGCCACATAAAGGTTAAGACCATAGGGTGGTGTAATGAAGCCAATCGATGCACCCACTAGGAAGATCACTGAGAAGTGGATCGGATCAACCCCGACTGACGCCGCAATTGGCGCCAAAATTGGTGCAAGGATGATAGTCACTGGCAGAGATTCTAGTATCATTCCTGTCACGAACACAATCGCCATGGATGTAAAAAGCACCGCATAATAGCCGCCCATACCTGTCACGAACCCACCAATAAATTCCTTTGCGCCAAGTGATGACATCACTTGTTGCATAGCCACAGAAATAGCGATCAGTGGCACAAGGATACCCGTAATTTGGGCAGAGCGGGATACGATCTGTGGCAGGCTCATCAATGTGAACCCTTTTACTACCAACATTGAAACGGCTGATTTGTTTTCAACCTTTTTGTTTTCGTCGTCGCCCATGATCTTGTTCAGTGGATAGCACAGCAAGCCTATGATGATACACACACCAACCGTTACGCCTGCGGCCTCAGTTGGAGAGGCGCGACCTGTGTAGATGCACCATAGAACCAGACTGATTGCGAAGAACCCAAGCCATGCACCGATTGCAGTTTTGATAACGCGCATTGGTGACAGTTTGATCAGGTAACCCCAGCCGTTGATAGTGCAAATGATGAACGCAGCGGTCATCATAGACAAAACCATCAAGGCACCTGGCAAAATACCCGCAATAAACAGATCAGAGATGGGCAGGTTCAAAAGGAACCCATAAACGATAAAGATGATCGATGGTGGGATGATAATCCCGACTGTACCGCCAGCCGCAGCAGTTGCGGCAGAGAAACGTTCGTCATAGCCACCTTTGACCATTTCAGGGTGAAGCATTGAACCGATTGTTGCGGTGGTCGCAGAGTTTGATCCAGAGATCGCTGCGAACAAGCCACAAGCTGAGATTGCTGCCATCGCAAGACCGCCGCGCAGCCAGCCCAAGCAGGAGTATGCAAAGTCCGATAATCGTCGCGCAATCCCCGATTGGTTAATCAAGTCCCCAGTTAGGATGAACAGTGGCATGGCCAGCAGAGCGAACCCTTTGTTAAATACATTCAGCAGTTCGTTGCCTGTGTTGTCCAGTGGAAGGTCGATGACAAAGCTACAGCCCACCACCCAGTAAAAGATAACTAGCAAGACAGGTGTACCCAGCATGAAGAACATCGTAACGGCCAGCGAAATAATCGTAATCCATGTTGCGTCGGTCATTAGACATCCCCCCCAATTACGGCTTGTTTGATAATTGCGTTACCAGATCTGAAGTTGCTAAAATCCTCTAGCCAGTTGCCGATCACACGGCCTGACATCATGGTGAACGCGATTGGCACGGTGATGTAGAACCACCATTTCATCGTGTCATCGACACCGTCAACCATTTGGAAGTTCTGGGCGGAAAGCACCGTGAACCGAAGCGAAGTGGTGATTGCCAATAGACAAAAGCCAAGCCACAGGATGGTATCCATTGACAGAACACCCATCTGGTTGCGCGGGGACATCTTTGAGCGGAATTCGCTAAAGCTGAGGTGCGTGCGCAATTTGACGTTATAGGAACAGGCGAACCACGCCATGATCATAAATAGGAACGGTGGGATGGTTGTTGATCCAGACCATTGGTTTGAAAACACAAACCGGTCGATCACACCCCAGAAAATGATTGCTGCAATCATGATATACATGGCGACTGCAATGGTGCGTTCAAAGTGACGCTCAATAAAGGGCACATACTTGAAAATGTTATGCGCAAGAATTCCGCCAAGTAGTGTGAGCACTGCACTGAACAACCACATTCCATCTTTCTTGAACGCAGTATTCATTTCCCACGAGTCACCAGACATGATGGCGGGTATAATAGCTGCTACTTCGGACCAAATTGACATATAAGGTATCCCCCCTTTTAACAGATCAAATCAGCCAACAAGGTCTTGTGCCCTGATACGACCGTCTCGAGTGTCATCGTCTTTATTATAAAAATCTACAAAAAAAGGCCGACCCGCAAAAACAGATCGGCCCAAAACTAATCTGAGTGGATTAGCCTTTCCACCAACGACGTGGTTCAACATTTTCTGGTAGAGTATCTGCAGAAATTGTACGCACTTCGTCATAGATTTCTTGGTACGTGTCACGACCGCCTGACCAGCCGTTAAGACGCTCGCGCCAGTCTTCCCACAACTGTGGTTGGAACTCTGGTGAACACATCTCTTCAGCTTTCTTGATCTCAGCGTCGGACAAGAATGCGTTACGCACGTTGTTTTGCGCGAAGATTGTACCTGGAAGCTGTGGATCAGATTGACCAACAGTTTTCACAAGTGCAGCCTCATTCGCAGCTTGAACGTGTGTTTGCGCCCAGTAAGAAGATTCCAGAACTGCGTCTTGTAGATCGCCAGAAAGGCTATCAAATACGCCAGCGTTCATTGAAGTCGCTTCTGTACCACAGAAGAAGTTCAAGTGTACGGACTGGGCAACAACTGGTGACATATTTGCGTAAGCAACAGCAGACGCCCATGTTTCTGCACCATCGATCAAGCCCTGCTTGAGACCATCAAGTGTTTCTTCCCAAGCAACTGGAACTGGATTTAAGTTCAAAGCTTTCATGGCAATACGGCCAAGCTGTGTACCTGTTACGCGGTTCTTCGTGCCTGCAAGATCTTCAACAGACGTTACTGTTGGCTTATTTTCCCAAGCGAGACCCAACTGGATGCCACGAAGTTCAGCGTGTGAGAACAACAGTTTTAGACCGTGGCGCTTTTCATAAGGCTCACGAAGCAAAGCTGCAGATGCTGGTGAATACAAGAAGTGGTATTGGTCAGCGCGGTTGCGGAACATGTAAGCGTAATCAAGTACGTTCAAGTACGGTGCACCACCGGCAGAGTTCTGTGTAGAGGCAGCATAGAAGTCTACGATGCCTTGCTGACATTTCTCAACGCAAGATGTTTGGCCACAAATTTGGTTGTCGCCGATAAACTCGATGCGAATTTCGCCGTCTGTACGTGCTTCGAGGTCACGTGCGAATTCCAACGCGCCAGCACGTTCGATCAAAAGGTTGCGTTGGTTGAAGCCGGCAGCACCAAATTTGAAAGTGTGTTTTGCTGGTTTTGAGAACCGCTTTTCATATGTGGATTCTGCTGCAGTAGCCAAGTTTGCAAGGCTCATCGCTCCCCCGAAGCCCCCTGCTGCCATGAGCGTTGAGCTCATGCCGTACTTGCCTGCTACGCGAAATAGATCGCGTCGGGATAGATTCCCGATTCTTCCTGTAATTCCCATGACATTTCTCCCTATTGTCAATTAATGAGACTTTTATTCTCAAAAAAGTGTAGTATGACAATTCCATTCTGTATAGCCTTAATTCAAACGGACGGGAGAATCCTTGTGGAAGCGGACTATATTATTGTTGGTGCAGGCTCTGCTGGCTGCGTTTTAGCCAATAGATTAAGCGCCAATCCCTTTAATAAAGTTATTTTACTAGAAGCGGGTGGTCGTGACCTAAATCCTTGGATTCACATCCCGGTTGGCTATTTTAAGACGATACACAATCCAAACGTTGACTGGTGCTATAAAACAGAAGCAGACGTGGGCCTGAATGGCCGCTCCATTGAATGGCCGCGCGGCAAGGTTCTGGGCGGTTCTTCCTCGCTTAACGGTCTTCTATATGTGCGCGGCCAGGCGCAGGACTATGATCGCTGGGCCCAAATGGGCAACGCAGGCTGGTCATGGAGCGATGTACTGCCCCTTTTTAAGAAGTCGGAAAATAACGAACGCGGTGCGAATGACTACCACGGTGACGACGGTCCATTATCTGTGTCCAACATGCGCATTCAACGCCCAATTACGGACGCATGGGTCGAAGCGGCGCAAGCGGCGGGTTATCCTTTCAACCCCGATTACAACGGCGAAACCCAAGAGGGCGTTGGCTTTTTCCAACTGACATCAAAGAACGGGCGTCGTTGTTCCACGGCTGTTGCATACCTAAACCCTGCGCGCAGCCGTTCCAATTTGCAGATCGTCACCCATGCTCAAGTGCAAAAGGTGAATATCGAAAACGGTGTGGCAACTGGTGTCACCTATAAAGAACGCAGCGGTGCCGAAGTGGTGGTGAAAGCCAACCGCGAGGTAATTCTAAGCGGTGGGTCTATTAACTCCCCTCAATTACTCATGTTGTCAGGCATCGGCGAAGCGGC
>Ga0307994_1001325_pt1 | contig 15113 bp, 17 predicted proteins | sample EllFjometagen261_FD_203171 | JGI IMG/M metagenome (GOLD analysis project Ga0307994, IMG submission 203171) | Marine microbial communities from Ellis Fjord, Antarctic Ocean - #261 | ecosystem: Environmental > Aquatic > Marine > Unclassified | place: Southern Ocean | collected 2014-11-02 | reverse complement strand
ATAATGACCACAATAATGAAAAAAAATAATAATTGAATGTAATTTTTAATTTAGATTTATTAAAATCAATTTTTTTATAAAGATAAATCCAAATGAAAGTTAGTATGAAAAACAAAGCAAGAACATGCCAATAATTATAAATGAAAGAGGCTGCTAAAGTTGCCTTATTATTTTCGTTTTCAATAACATCAAAAACTCTTGTGGTTAATCTAGACTGAGAAAATCTATAATAAATAAAATCAAAAAAATTTGTTGAGTACGCTATTGCATTTGTTGAAAAATATAACACCATCATTCCTTTTTGGAATAAAGGATTTGAATTATTTTTAAATGGAATTAAAGAAATTAGTATAAAAAATACATTAGTATATAAAATTGCTGTAGTATCAAAGGTCAAACCGATAAAGCATAAATTAATAAATTCACTAAAACTATCTATAATAATCATATTGCTATTATAAAAATAGAATAGTACTCTTGCTATAAAATAGAACAGATAAGCTAATAAAATTCTCAAAAATAGAGTTTTGTATTCTTGAATTCTATAAAACATTAAAAATGAATTTTATTTGAGCTAAATGAAAATAAATAAGCTGTTGCAATTCCAAAAAAAGCACCAAAGATAATATCAACAGGAAAATGAACTCCAACATAAATTCTACTGTAAGAAACTATTGTTGCCCATAAAAAAAGATATTTAAAATTTTTTGAATATTTTTTTAATGTGAAGTAAAAAAAAGTTGCTACGGCGAAAGTATTAGCAGCGTGAGCAGAAAAAAGCCCATATAATCCCCCACATCCTTCTTTTACAATTCTTATGAAACTGTTAATTTCATTATCATGACATGGTCTTAATCTTTGAAAAAAATCTTTAAAAAAACTACTTGTTTGATCTGTTAAGGCGATTAATATAATAACAAGAATCATATACTTTAAAAATTCTTTATTAGAAAATTTCTTATATATATAGTATATCAAAAATAAATATAAAGGAATAGAAGATTTCTTATCAGTAATTGACAACCAAATAAAATCAAAGCTATCAGACCCTAAAGAGTTTAAAAAAACAAATAATGACTTATCTATATCTACTAACGTTTCCAAAATAAAAGTTATTTAACAATTCCATATTTATCAAACAAATACACAAGGGATGTCATAGCAAAAGTTCCTAATTCGAGCTCTCTTTTGTTTATAGCATCAAAAGTGTCAATTGAAGTGTGGTGATAGTCAAAATACCTTTGTGAATCAGGTCTTAATCCAGCTAATACATTATTATCATTTTCTAAAGGAGCTATATCCGCTCCGCTCCCACCTAAAAGAAATGAATGAATCAAATACGGTTCAAATAATTTTTTCCAAGATTGAATCCTTTTGAAATTTTTCAAATTTGAAGTAAATGAAAAACCTCTTGGACTAAATCCACCTGCATCTGATTCTAGTGCGAAAATATGATTTAAATTATTTTTTTTTGAAACTTCTGAATACTTTTTAGCTCCCCTAGTTCCATTTTCTTCGTTCATAAACAACACTATTCTAATCGTTCTTTTAGGAACATAATTTATTTTATTAAAAATATTTAATATATCCATAGACTGAACAATACCTGCTCCATCGTCGTGAGAACCATCTCCTAAATCCCAAGAATCTAAATGTCCACCAACTAGTATTATTTCATCAGGATATTCAGAACCCTTTATTTCAGCTATAACATTATGAGAGACCACATCCTTATATTGTTTACACTGTTGTCTCAACAGAAACTTTAGTTTTGGATTAATGATTAATAAATCACTTAATTTTTCGGCAGCATTGGTACTTATTGCAGCTGCAGGTATCTTTTTACTATTAGGTAAATTACCATAGCTCATAGTGCCAGTATGAGGGTTGTCATCAAGCCTCAAACTCATAGACCTAACTATTACTCCGATTGCACCATACTTAACAGCTTGAGCAGCGCCATTAGTTCTTTGACTTACTGCTTCTCCATAAGCTTGAAAAGTACTAATTAAGTCAGATTGCATTGCACGATTAAAAAACACAATTTTACCATCAATATTTTTCTTACCAAGTTCTTTTAGCTCCTCAAAACTTTTAACTTCAATAACATTAGCCTTAATACCTACAGATGGTGTTGCAACCGATCCTCCAAGCGCACAAACATCAACATTAAATGTAACTCCCGGTTGCGTTTCAATTAACGCAAATTCTTTTGGACCTCTTACCCATTTTGGTACCATTAATTCTTGTAGCCAAACTTTATTAAACCCTATATTATTTAATTCTTTTTTTCCCCATTTTACCGCTCTTTCCGCATTCAATGAACCCGATAGTCTTCCACCAATTTCGTTTGAGAGATAATCTAATAGTTCATAACTGTTACTTGAGTTCATTGATGTATTAAATATTTCTTTAAGCATCTCTTCATCATTTTGAGAAAACACGTTAAATGAAAGAAAAAAAGTAAGTAAAGTAATAATTATCTTCATATTTTTATTTTTTGTTAGAGTATTTAATAACATCTTTAAGAGATATAATATTATTTTCAGTTAAAATAGATAGCCTTTCAATTACATTTCTTAATTCTCTAACATTACCAGACCAATTATATTTTTTTAATTGTGAGACAGCATCTTTATCAATGTTTTTATAAGTTAACTTATTTTCAATTGAAATATCTTTTAAAAAGTGCTGAATTAAGACTGGAATATCAGATGATCTTTCATCTAAAGAAGGTACATTAATTTCAATTACAGCCAGCCTATGGAATAAATCTTCTCTGAAATTATTTTTTTTAATTTCATTTCTTAAATCTTTATTAGTTGCTGCAATAACCCTTACATCTACAATTAAATCCCTTTCGCTTCCTACTCTTTGGATTTTATTTTCTTGTAAAGCTCTTAAAACTTTTGATTGTGCAGATAGACTCATATCTCCTATTTCGTCCAAGAAAATAGTGCCTCCATTAGCTGCTTCAAACTTCCCAATTTTATCTTTTACAGCTGAGGTAAAAGCTCCTTTAATATGCCCAAAAAGTTCGCTTTCAATAAGCTCAGAGGGAATAGCAGCGCAATTCACTTCAATAAAAGGAGCATCATTTCTTGAACTATTTAAATGTATTTGATTTGCTACCAGTTCTTTGCCAGAACCATTTGGACCTTGAATTAAAATCTTAGCATTAGTTAATGAAACTTTATCAATTAAAATTCTAACATCTTGAATCTCTTTTGATTCACCTATTATTTTAAACTTTTTTGACTTTTTTAAATTGACTCTACTTGTTTTTATAAAATTATTATTTTTTAAAGCAGCTCTAACTGAATTAAGTAATCTATTTAAATCTGGAGGCTTTGAAATATAATCAAACGCGCCTAGCCTCATTGACTCAACCGCAGTTTCAAGATCTCCATGACCTGAAATCATGATAACTGGAATTTCAGAATATTTTTTTATTATAAAATCCAAAACTTCGATACCATCTTTTTTTGGCATTTTAATATCACACAATATTAAATCCAATAAATTGGATTTAATTTTTTCAACTCCATCAACTCCGTCAATAGCTTCGAAAATTTGATATTTATCATTCTCTTCCATAAGAACTTTCTTAAGAACTCTTCTTATAGATTCTTCATCTTCAATTATTAAAATCTTTGACATACTATTTATTTTTCTATATGAACTACTCGTTGAGGAAAAGGAATTTGAATATCAAATTCTTTGAATTTTTTATAGACTAAAAATCTAATATCGCTTTCAATTAAATTAACTCTAAAACCATTATTATAAGTGAATAGTAATTGAAAATCTAGAGAACTATCTCCAAAATCCTTAAAAATAACGTGTGGAGTAGGGTTTTTCATTAAATGAGGGTGAGAGTCAGCGATTTCTAAGAGAATTTTTTTAACTAATTCTACATCTGAATCATAAGACACTCCTACCGAAACACTCCCTCTAAGTACTGTCCCGTTTTCAGTCCAATTAAACAAGGTTGAAGTTAAATATTTATGATTAGGTATAATAAGTACTTTGTTGTCAAAAGTCACTGCTCTAGTAGTTCTAATTTTAATATTTTCTACTCTTCCAACTTTACCATCTATTTCAATAATATCTCCAACATGTACAGTTTGGTCAGCTAAAATTAAAATTCCTGAAATAATATCTTGAAAAAATGTTTGAAGAGCTAAACCAACACCAACTAATAAAGCAGCTGAAGCAGCAAAAATTCCAGTTAGATTAATTCCAAAATTTTGAAAAGTAATTGAAGCAACTATTATGAAAACAAAATAATTAAGAAAAGAAAAAACAGATTTAAACTTCAACTTTCTTTCTTCATCTAACTGCTTAGTAGCTATTTTTTTAACAAGTTTTAAAAACAAATGAGTAATTAAAAAAATCATAGTGACAAGTAATATTGTCACTATAGAAAACTTAATACTATCTGTAATAAAAAATTCTTTATTAATAAACTCTACAAACTTCTTCATCTGATAATATTTTTATCTAAATATAATCAAATTGATAGTAAAAATTAAGTTCAATTTTATAAAAATATGTTAATCAATATTGAGATTATGAAAACATATCTTTTACCTTTTCAAAAAAAGACTTTTCACCCCTTTCAGGTGAGGGAGTGAAGTTTTCAGAACTTTTCATTTGTTCAAAAAACACTTTTTGTTCCTTATTTAAAATTTTAGGTGTCCAAACGTTAATATGAACTAACATATCGCCAGCACTGTAAGAATTTAAACTAGTTAAGCCTTTTCCTCTTAATCTTAAAATTTTACCAGACTGAATTCCAGATTCAAGTTTAATTCTAACACTTCCAGTAACAGTTTCTACTTCTTTAGAAATACCTAAAACAGCATCTGAAATACTTATATAAAGATCATAATGTAGATTATTACCTTCTCTTTTTAGTGTTGGATGTTCACTTTCTTGAATTAAAACAATTAAATCTCCAGCAATACCATTTCCTGCAGAATCATTTCCTTTTCCTGAAACTTTTAATTGCATCCCATCTTCAACCCCAGCTGGAATTTTAACTAATACCGTTTCATCAGAAACTATTAAACCATTAGAATCAGAGTTAGAAGGCTTCGAAGAAACTACTTGACCTGAACCACTACAACTAGGGCATGTACTCGCCGATTGCATTCTTCCTAAAATAGTATTAGTAATTCTAGTTACTTGACCAGAACCGTTACAAGAAGAACAATTTTTATAAGTTACCCCTTTAGCTTTAATCTTTCTTTTAACTTTTATTTTTTTCTCAACTCCAAGAACAATTTCTTTAAGTTCAAGACTTACTTTTATTCTTAAATTACTGCCTTTCGATCTTCTTTGTCCTCCTCCGCTAAAGCCGCCACCTCCTCCGAAAGCGCTTCCAAAAATATCGCCAAATTGACTAAATATATCATCCATATTCATACCTCCACCCCCAAAACCTCCAGATCCATCAAAAGCTGAATGTCCAAATTGATCATACTTTGATTTTTTTTCTTTATTTCCAAGAATTTCATAAGCTTCAGCAGCTTTTTTAAAACTTTCTTCTGCAGCAGAATTTCCTGGATTTTTGTCCGGATGAAATTGAATAGCCTTTTTTCTATAAGCTTTTTTTATTTCACTTTCAGATGCGGATTTACTTACACCCAATATATCATAATAGTCTTCTTTCATCAAAGTATTTTTAATTCCCTACAACTACTTTAGGGTATCTTATTATTTTATCTCCTAACTTATACCCACTTTCAATTACATCGATAATTTTACCTTTCATTTTTTTATCATCAACTGGAATTTGAGTAATGGCTTCATGAATTTCTGCATCGAAATCTTCATCTTTATCAACCTCAATTAAAATTAAACCTTGAGATTTCAAAGTACTAGAAAATTTATTTTTAATTAATGAGAAACCTTCATTAAGACCTTTTTCTTTAGATTTCTCAAATTCACTAGAAGCTCTGTTCAAGTCATCTACAACTGGCAAAAGAGCTGTCATTAACTCTTGCGAAGCAGTTTTGTATAAATCTAGTCTTTCTTTTGTGGTTCTTTTCTTATAGTTTTCAAATTCAGCAAAAAGTCTTAAGAATTTATCGTTCTCTTCTTTCAATGAAATTTCTAAGTTTTGAATTTGAACTTTTAAAGTTGGCTTTTTAATTGATTTTGATTTAGAATCACTCATCTTTTTTTTTAAAAATATTTTGCAAAAGTACTGCCAATTTTATAAAATTGTCAAAATGTCATCATATTATTTTAATAAATTTTCTAGAGCTGAATTAAGATCTTTAAATTCATATTCAAATCCTTCCTTAATAATTTTTTCACAGCTAACATTTTGACTAAAAATCATTAACTCTGACATCTTTCCCATAAGTACTTTAATAAGTTTTAATGGAACAGATGGCAATATAATACGTCTATTCAATTTTTTAGATATTTCTAACATAAAGCTTTTACTATTTACTGGATTTGGTGCAACTAAGTTGTAAATCCCTCTACTGTTTTTATCAACTAAAAACAGTATCGCACCAACAACATCAACAATATGAATCCAAGAATAAATATTTAATCCTTTACCAAACCATGTTCCAGCAAAAAATTTAGTTAACATTACTATTGGTTTTAATAACCCCCCACTTAATGATAAGACTAACCCAATTCTAATTTTAACCACTTTGATTTTATTGTTTTTAAAAAGATCACACGCATCTTCCCATTTATTTACTGTTTCTCCTAAAAAGGAATTAGAAAAATTTTTCGATTTTTCATTATGTACAATATTTGAATCCGATTTGTATAATCCAATTGCAGAAGCACAAATAAATTGTTTGACTTTACAGTTCTTATTATTTAAAATAGCTTTGTGTAATAATTCTATTGACCTTACTCTACTTTGTAAAATAGATTCTTTGGCTTTTATAGTCCAGAGTTGTGCTATAGGAGATCCTGCTAAGTTAATAATCACATCAACTCCATTAATGCAATCTTCATCAATAATATCTAACTCAGGGTTCCAATAAAAAACATTAATGTACTTATTAGATTGATCTATATTCTTATTAGTAGTTAAAATACTAACCTTGTTTCCTCTTTTTTTAATAGCATTCAAAAGTCTTTCTCCAATTAACCCAGTTGCACCAGCAATTAAAAATTTCATTATTAATATTAATTAATGATCAAAGTTAATTTGTAATTTTACTAATAACAATTGTTTGCTATGAAAATTCAAAAAATAGAAAAATCTAATATATCAAATATTGATTTTGATAATTTAACTTTTGGTGCTGTTTTTACCGATCATATGTTTGTATGTTCATTCAAAAAAGGAGAATGGTCTAATCCTGAAATAAAACCTTATCAACCAATTTCAATTAGTCCATCTGCTCGAGTTTTTCATTATGGGCAAGCTTGTTTTGAAGGAATGAAAGCTTATAAAGATCAAAATGATAAAATTTGGTTATTTAGACCAAAAGATAATCACGATAGAATAGTTAAATCATCTGAAAGATTAGCTATGCCAGGTATTCCTGAAAAAATATTTATGGAGGGTTTAACTAAGCTTATAAGCTTGGATAAAGATTGGGTGAAGCCTGGGTTAGGAAATTCACTCTATATAAGACCATTTATTTTTGCTGATCAAGCCAGCGTAATTGCTACTGAATCCGAAGAATACAAGTTTATGATAATTTGTGCTCCAGCAAATACATATTACAATGGAGATGTAAAAGTTAAAATTGAGAAATCTTTTAGTAGAGCCTCAAAAGGTGGGGTTGGATATGCTAAAGCAGCAGGAAATTATGCTGCTCAATTTTACCCAACAATTTTAGCAAGAAAAGAAGGTTTTCAACAAATCATTTGGACAGACTCCAATAATCACGAATATATAGAAGAAGCAGGAACTATGAACTTGTTTTTTAGAATTGGAGACACTTTATTAACTGCTCCTACTAGCGATAGTATTTTAGATGGAATAACAAGAAAAAGTCTAATTGAGGTTGCTAAAAAAGAAGGAATAAAAGTAGAAGTTAGACCTATCAAAGTATCTGAAATAGTTGAGGCTCAAAAAAACGGACAACTTAAAGAGATTTTTGGAAGCGGAACTGCTGTAATAGTATTACCTATTATTGGATTTGGTTATGAAAATGAAAAATATGATTTGCCAAAAATAGAAAATCCTTATTCAACTTTTCTGAAGAAAAAACTAAATGACATACAGTATAATATTTCTAACGATCCTTTTAATTGGAGAGTTGAAGCTTAACTCAATATTTTTAAAATATTAGGTTTGAAGTAATTTGGCCCCTTCAATACTTTACCGTCTTCTCTGTAAATAGGGTTTCCATCTAAGTCTAATTTACTCATATTACTTTTTTGAATTTCATCAAAAACCTCTTCAATTTTATTTTGCATACCATGTTCTATTATGGTTCCACATAATATATATAGCATATCACCAAGTGCATCTGCTACTTCAACCAAATCATTGTTTTTTGCTGCTTCTAAATATTCGTCATTTTCTTCACTCATTAAACTGTGCCTTAATTGGAGCTTGTCATGATCTAAGTCCACTGACGGAGAATCCTTGTAGCTTAACTTATATACTTCATGGAATTTTTTTACAGAATCAATTTGGTGTTTCATAATTTAATTAATGTTATTTTTGATCTAAAATAAATAAATATGTTTAGTAATGGTCAATTACTTTTCGCAATTATATTCTTTGTTCTTTTTACTATAACAATAATAATTAGTTATAAAAAAGATTTAAAAAAATTAAAAGGTTCTTACAAAGGTATAAGGTGGGTTATAATTGGTTTTCTATCCTTCGTATTCTTATTAGTTGTTTTAAAAAAATTAAGTGTGTCATGAAACAATTTTTATTAATTTTTTTGGGTGGAGGACTTGGTAGTGTGTTTCGGTATTTAATTTCCAAAATATCTATTTTCAACTATTATAAATTTCCTTCCTCAACACTAATTTCAAATGTCATCGGATGTTTTATTTTAGGACTAGTTCTAGGCTATGCAATTAAAAACAATCATTTAAACTCTCCACAAACAATCTTACTTGCAACAGGTTTTTGTGGAGGTCTAACTACTTTCTCAACATTTGCTTATGAAAATATAGAATTCATAAAAAGTGGAGAGCTTAGTCAATTATTTTTTTACACATTAATCTCGTTAGTACTTGGTTTTTCAGCTGTTTTTGTTGGTCTACAGCTTGTAAAATAACTTTTGTGGTTGATTAGGATTTGTGCAAATTAACAATTTTACCCCCCCCATTTTATTATTATAAAGAAAGTAATAGCTGTAAATTACATTATTAATAAAAATATCTAATATTTGATTATTTATTTTAATAATAATTTATCATTTCTTTAAGTTTGTTATGGATATTTTATTAAAAAGTATTCTTAATTAATAATAATTTAAAAATGATAAAGATTAAAATTAAAAATTTAATGATCACAGCCACTTTACTAAACTTTGTTATTACTATGTTCAATACAAATACCTTTTACGCACAAGATCTTGGAGCTGATTTAGTAAGCTCGTATGTATGGAGAGGAACTCAGTTTGGTTCTGGATCACATATTCAACCATGGATTTCATTAAGTAAAGGTGACTTAGAATTAGGCGCATGGGGAAGTTTTCCAATAACTGCGAAAGGAGGGGGGAATGAACTTGATTTATACGCTAGTTATTCATTTGAATCATTCAAACTTACTTTAACTAACTATACTTTTCCTTTAGAAAGGGGTTTATATAGCTCAAATGAAGGACTATTCAAGGGAAACTACTTAGAAATTTCTGGTTCTACTAAATTAGGACCAATCAACCTTATGGTTGGATATTTTACTGAAATTGAAGCACTGTATATTGAGACCTCATTTACAGCTGGTCCTGTTAAGATAGCTCTGGGATACGGAGATGATTATAAAGAACCTTGGTATGTTAAAGGAGAAGATGGTTTATGTTACCTATCGTTAGGAGGTTCAAAAGATATTAAAATTTCCGAAGATTACTCTTTACCAATATTTGGATCATTAGTATATAATCCAAACTCTGAAGCTGCATTTTTAATATTTGGAGCAAATTTTTAATACAACCTTAATTTAAAATAAAAAATTATGAAAAAAATTGAAGCAATTATTCGAAAATCAAAATTTTCAAATGTTAAAAAAGCTCTACACGATGTAGAAGTGAATTTCTTTTCCTATTGGGACGTAACTGGAGTAGGTAACGAAAAAGAAGGTCATGTTTACAGAGGGGTTACCTACAGTACAACAGATATTCAAAGAAGATATTTATCAATTGTAGTTTCTGAACCATTTGTTGAGAGAACAATAAATGCTATCATTAAATCCGCATATACTGGTGATGTAGGCGATGGTAAAATATTTATTCTTCCAGTCGAAGAAGCTTACAGGATAAGAACAAAGGAAACAGGTAAAACGTCACTAAACTAATTTAATCATGGAATTATTAACTATTAATAACGTATGGATGATGATCTGTACTGCTCTAGTATTTGTTATGCACTTAGGGTTCTCGTTTCTAGAGATTGGACTTACAAGACAAAAAAATACTATCAATATATTATTTAAAAACTTTTTTGTCATCACATCTGGATTAATCATTTACTGCTTAGTAGGATTCAATCTGATGTATCCTAGTGAATGGATAATTGAAGGAGTTCTTGGAAATATTGTTACTGGACTTGATTCATTAGTTGCTACAGATCTTTCATATAACGAAGGTTATACATACTGGACTGACTTTCTATTTCAAGGTATGTTTGCTGCAACTGCAGCTACAATAATTTCTGGAGCTGTAGCAGAGAGAATTAAAATCAATTCTTTTATATTAATTGCAATATTATATGTGGCAATTGTTTACCCAATTGTAGGTTCTTGGCAATGGGGAGGGGGTTTTTTTAGTACATTTATTTCAGAAGATTTAGGCTTCTATGATTTTGCTGGATCAACTCTAGTTCACTCTGTTGGAGGTTGGGGAGCTTTAGTTGTAATTTACTTTTTAGGTGCTAGAAAAGGTAAATTTGACTATCAAGGTAAACCATTAGCAATCCCTGGATCAAATCTTCCACTTTCTGCAGCTGGAGTATTGATTTTATGGTTTGGATGGTTTGGTTTTAACGGAGGATCTGTTCTTTCTGCAGATCCATCATTAACATCTCTTACTCTAGTAACTACTTGCTTAGCTGCTGCTTCTGGAGGAATTGGAGCCGCTGTGTTTTCTAGGGTTTTATATAAAAACCTAGATCTAACAATGTTTATGAACGGAGTTTTGGGAGGGTTAGTTAGTATTACTGCAGGAGCTGATCAAATGTTACCATCCTCAGCAATACAAATAGGTTTAATCGCTGGTGTAATTGTAGTTCTTTCGGTTGCATTGCTAGACAAGTGTAAACTTGATGACCCAGTAGGAGCAATCCCTGTTCACCTTTTCTGTGGAATGTGGGGAACTTTAGCTGTTGGAATATTTGGAAATATGGCTAGTTTTGATCAATTCATGATTCAACTTGCTTGCATTGGAATTACAGGTTTATTTTGTATTGTTTTAGCTACCATTATTACATTATTTGTCAGAGCTACAATTGGGTTAAGAGTTGATAAAAAAGAAGAGGAAAAAGGTCTTGATTTAGCAGAACATGGAACACGTGCATACGGAGACTTTTCTATAAACTAAAAAATTATAACTATTTTCATGACAAATTAAATTTCATGAAAAAAATAAACTTTATAAAACTACAATGTGTTCTTTTTTTCATATTGCAGTGTTTTTTCAACTATTCACAAAATAATATAAGCCAAGGACCATTTAAACAGTTAATAATTAGAAATGTTACTTTAATAAATGGAAATGGAGCTCCCCCAATTGGTCCTGTAGATATTGTTGTAGAAAAAAATATAATTACAAAAATTCAAACAGTTGGATATCCAGGCGTAAAAACAAACAGAAAAGGACCTAAGCTTAATGAAAATGGAATGGAAATTGATTGTTCAGGAATGTATTTACTTCCTGGACTTATTGATATGCATGGTCACATTGGAGGAATCTCGCAAGGGGCAAGTCCAGAATATGTTTTTAAACTGTGGCTGGCACATGGAATCACAACAGTAAGAGAGCCTAGCGGACGTGGGGTTGATTTCACTTTAGATTTGAAGAAAAAAAGTGAGAAAAATGAAATTATAGCTCCTAGAATTTTTTCATATACTGGTTTTGGATCTGGAACTGATATTAATAACCCCGAAGAAGCAAGAGAATGGGTTAGAAATAATGCCAAAAAAGGAGCTGATGGAATTAAGTTTTTCGGTTCTTCTCCAGACATAATGAAAGCTGCTCTGGACGAAAACAAAAAATTGGGATTAAAATCAGCATGTCATCATTCTCAAATGAGTGTAGCTAGATGGAATGTACTTAACTCTGCTAGAGCAGGGTTAACTACAATGGAACACTGGTACGGTTTGCCTGAAGCTTTATTTTCTGACAAAACAATTCAAAATTATCCTGCAAATTACAACTATCAAAACGAACAACATAGATTCGAAGAAGCAGGAAAACTCTGGGCACAAGCTGCAAAACCCTATTCAGATCACTGGAATAATGTAATGAATGAATTAATTGATTTAAACTTTACTATAGATCCAACTTTCAATATATATGAAGCTAGTAGGGATTTACATAGAGCAAGAAGAGCTGAATGGCATGAAGAATACACTTTGCCTTCACTTTGGAAATTTTATGAGCCAAGCAAGATATCACATGGATCGTTTTGGCATTATTGGGGAACTGAACAAGAGGTTGCATGGAAAAACAATTACAAACTGTGGATGACTTTTATTAATGAGTATAAAAATAGAGGAGGAAGAGTTACAGCTGGGTCAGACTCTGGATTTATTTATCAGTTATATGGATTTGCTTATATAAGAGAATTAGAATTGTTAAGAGAGGCTGGTTTTCATCCCCTAGAAGTTATAAGAGCTGCTACTCTAAATGGTGCTGAAGCATTAGGAGCTGAGAAGTTAATTGGTTCAGTTGAAGTTGGAAAAATGGCTGATTTTTTAATAATTGAAGAGAATCCTTTAGAAAATTTGAAAGTTTTATATGGAACTGGAGCAATTAAACTAAATGATGATAATAAAGTTACTAGAGTTGGTGGAGTAAAATACACAGTTAAAGATGGTATAATTTATGATTCTAAAAAACTTTTAAATCAAGTAAAACAAATGGTAAAAGTGGCTAAAGAAAAAATAGATTTTGAAATAAAACAACCAGGAATAAATTAATATTTTCTGCTTTTAAGTTTTATTAAATCATTTAAAAAGTCAATAGTTTTATTATTAAAGAATACAGGTCTCTCTACATTTACAACGTGTCCACAATCTGGAACAACTAATAGCTTTGAAAATTTTTGTTCTTTAGATAGAGTTTTAATAGATTCTAAAAACATATAATCCTCAGAGCCCATTACATAAAGGGTAGGTATCGAAAGTTCAACCTGCCTAAAAAGCTTTAACAACGGATTTAAATCTGAAGTTAATTTAAACCACCTAATAAATTCTTTCTGATAAAGTTTTTTAGCCTCACTGATAAAAAGAATTCTAGATTCCTTGTGATTTTTATAAGGCATTAATATGAAAGCAAGAAGTTTATATATCCAAATGTAAGGAACTACAGATTTAAAAATAGAGCCAACTTTCATTAAAAATTGAGATCTTAAATTAAGTTTCATAATAGCTCCACCAAGAATCATACTCTTTACCATTTTTGGATAATATTCTGCAATATGCCTAATTAATATAGTTCCAAGAGAAATTCCTATAAAATGTGAGTTTTTAATCTTTTCTTTTTTTAAAACTTCAATTATATCATTAGCAATTGAAGAAAATGTATACCTAGTTTCAAATACACTTTTAATATTATACTTAGACTTTCCATGTCCTCTTAGGTCTAATAGTAACACATTAAAATGTTTTTTATATTCACGTATTTGTTTATACCAAATAGAGGAACTGCCACCAGCTCCGTGAACAAAAGTCACCCACTCTTTAGAAAGACTATTTTTATAAATGCTATAATTAATCATATGATACTAATAAATCTTTCATTTCTATTTGTAGTTCAGCTGCTACTTTATAAGCTTCTATTAAATAATCTTCATTATTACTAGCATAAATAATTGATCTTGATGAGTTAACAAGTAATCCTACATTAACATTAGCACCATTTTTAAAAGTTTCTTTAAGACTTCCACCTTGAGCACCAACACCAGGAATAAGCAAAAAATTATCAGGAATAATTTTGCGAATATCTTTTAAATAGTCTGATTTTGTAGCACCAACAACATACATTAAATTATGAGAATTTTTCCAATTTTTAGATTTATTTAAAACTCTTTTAAATAAACTATTTTCTAAATCTGGAAAAAATTGAAAATCTTCAGCCCCTTTATTAGAGGTAAGCCCTAACAAAATAGTTTGCTTATCCTTATATTTTAAGAAAGGTTCAATTGAATCACTTCCCATATAAGGAGAAACTGTTATAGAATCAAAATCTAAAGTTTTAAAAAAAGCTTGAGCATATTTATCAGATGTGTTACCAATATCTCCTCTTTTAGCATCCGCAATTGTATAGAGGTCTGGATAATTTTGGTTAATATAATTAATTGTCTTTTCTAACGTAATCCATCCTTTGGTACCGTTAGCTTCATAAAAGGCTGTGTTAATTTTAACAGCAACAATTAACTCTTTTAAAGAGTCCAATAAACATTTATTAAATGAAAAAATTGGGTCATTTTCTTTTAACAAATGATTTGGGATTTTAGAAATATCAGAATCTAAACCTAAGCATAAAAATGATTGTTTGAGTTTAATTTGGCTATGTAAATTTTCTAGATTCATTAACGTTTTATTAAAAAACTTCTTCAGAATTCTTAAGGATCTCTGAGTTTTGTACTAATTTTAGTTCATCAACAATTTTTTGAATATCTCCATTTATAATATTTTGAAGATCATATAAAGTTAAACCTATTCTATGATCTGTTACCCTACCTTGAGGGTAATTATAGGTTCTTATTTTAGCAGACCT
>Ga0307994_1001321_pt1 | contig 15158 bp, 15 predicted proteins | sample EllFjometagen261_FD_203171 | JGI IMG/M metagenome (GOLD analysis project Ga0307994, IMG submission 203171) | Marine microbial communities from Ellis Fjord, Antarctic Ocean - #261 | ecosystem: Environmental > Aquatic > Marine > Unclassified | place: Southern Ocean | collected 2014-11-02 | reverse complement strand
AGGCTCAGCCTTTTGGTAAATCCCATGTGGTGCTTTGATTGCAGTTCAAAAGCTAATATCTGGATCAGCAGGCTGCGGCTGATATGCTTCGGTGGTGGCCTTCCAATCAAAGTCCGCCAGTGCTCCAAAAGTTCATCGCGGCCCGCTGTGTCCAATCCAGCTATATCAAGTTCCATGCCTTCACTCCCGTATGGCTTCGCTCACTGAGCAAAGCCCGAGTAGCTTCGGGCATACCAACACACAGGCTTACGGCAAATCATAAGTCCAGTCCAAATAGGGGGCTGTTAGACGTTAGTCGTGCGATGCTGAAATGGGTTTGTCTGGGTGCACCTGCGCGAGCAATCTGATGCGAGTTCTCATTAGTTTAACAGCTACAAAAATACAGTACCATTTTGGCAAATTTCACGGAATTCATTTTCTAGAAATAAGTAATCCTGATACAACCATTAAGTAGGCAAGGCCATGAGATATTGTGAGCGTTTCTCCAAGAAATGAAGCCCCCAAAATACTCGCAAAAATTGGTACAATATAGCTGTTGGTTGAAGTGAACAGAATACCTTCCCTTTTGATAAGAATGCCCCTGATGAATGTCGCAAGACCAGTGGCTATAATACCAAGCCATAAAACACTGAGAACGCTTGTCATAGGTGGCCACTGTTCTGGAAGTGAAATGAGAAATACAGGCACCGCAATAATGTTGCCAGCAAGAAATGCCGACGCAACCAACGAAAGTGGTGAAATGTTAGGCGCAGTCTGAAGTTGAACTCCGCCTGCCGCAATGCCAAGAGCAGCGAATAGTAACACTAAATAGGGAAGTAGTGATAATGTACCAGAAAAATTTGCATCCGAATTAATTGAATCAGTTCCATTACCCGCCAGAAAAATTAGTCCAATACTTCCAATGGCAAAGCCAACCCATTTGAGTGGAGTGATCGGTATTTTTAAAAAAATACGAGAAAGGACCAATACCCACAAAGGAATTGAAGCAAATGAAATAGCGGCCGCCGATGAGCTCACAAACTGTAATGCCCAGGGCAGAGCCAAAAATGGGAGAGTTGAGAAAGCTGTCCCATAAATAGTAACAAACTTCCAATGTGGCAGTGATTTCACCAGAGATTGGTTAAATACCTTCAGCGCAACTAGCAAAAATACACTAGCAAAAACAACTCTGAGAGACCCCACCGCCATCGGGCTAAAGCCGTTCATCGCTATCACCGAAAACATAAAGACCGATCCTAAACACGTGGCGAAAGCAATCAGGAGGATAATCGATGCTGTTTTTGATTTTAGTTTCATACGCTCAGCTTAAACTTTCATTCATCTATTTTAGCTCGGTATTGAATAAATTAGTCAAATTAGAGGTAATTCAAATAAATAAGGCGATCTAAAAAAGCTGACTATTTTCTCAATCTTACAGGCTGCTGATCCAGCTGGCTCTTATTAATATTATAAAGTAGTAAAAATCTAACCTAGCAATAAACTTGGCCTAGCCCGTACGACGCATTTTTTGCAAACCGAAAAAGCCAAGTAAAACTGCGAGACCAATTCCATTAAGCCATGCGGCACTTGAAAAGGCCTCCAGTGGACATAAAATGGCTAATCCAACACTAATTACTACAATACGTTCAGGCACTGGAAGATTTCGGCCCATAAATCCCACAATGCCTCCAGTAATCGCGTAAACACCCACCAAAGATTTTGCCACAGTTACCGCGATAATTCCCCCGGAACCGTAGAACAACAACGCTGGGGAAGCCGCAAAGAAAAATGGGATTAGATACGCAGGCCAAGCTATGCGGACCGCCTCTACCGCAGTCGCCATAGTCGGAGCCTTGGCCATGTTAGCCGCAACAAAGGCCGCAATAGCCACAGGAGGGGTCAGCATAGATAGCATGCCAAAATAAAGTACAAACATATGTGCGGCCATCGGCTGCAATCCCAATTCCACTAATGGTGGGGCCGCAAGAGATGCAAGCAGCAAATAAACTCCCACTGTAGGTAGCCCCATGCCCATTACAATGCACACTAGCGCAGTAACGATGAGCAGAAGAATAAGACTAGATTGGCCAAGCTGTACCAAAAAAAATCCAAGTCCAAATGACAAGCCTGAGCGCGCAACAAGTCCAATTATCATACCAGCAATTGCACAGATCAGAATAATTTCAACTGCAGCTCTGCCAGCAGAGACCAACACTCCGATTAATACCTGAAAAGTAACTCGACTGCCGTCATAGGTTTGTACCAAAGACAATGCAAGCAATACTAAAACAGCAGCTAGAGCAGCTGTCTCGGGACGCAAATTAAAGCTAAACAACCCAAGCAAAAGCACCATAAAAGGCATGAAGACGAACCAGCCTTTACGCATTATACGGCCCATCGGTGGGATCTTCTCTTCTGCAACACGAGAGATCTTTAACCGCCCTGCCTCGAGGTCTGCAAATACAAATACGCTAAAGTAGTAAAGGAGCGAAGGTATAAGAGCAGCCAACATTACATCGATATAGCTAGCCTGTAGGTTTTCGGCTAATAGGAATGCGGCGGCCCCCATGACTGGTGGCATCAACTGACCACCAGTCGAGGCCGCCGCTTCAATTGCAGCGGCCGTCTTGGGCCGATATCCACCATCTTTCATCATTGGAATGGTAATCGCTCCAGTCGAGGCCACGTTGGACACTGCACTGCCAGAGATCGATCCAAAGAAAGCGGATCCAAGGATTGCAATCTTACCGGCTCCACCACGTTTCCGACCCGCTAGTGCCAACGAAAGATCCGAAAAAAACGCTGACCCACCTGTCGCCAATAAAAGTTGAGAAAGAATTAAGAAAGGCACCACGACTGCCACCGCAATTGACAAGGCCGCACCGGCAAGTGATGCACTATCCAACATCAGAAAAGTGATTAACCTGTCAGGAGCAATCGATCGGCTTTGCAGTGGCCCTGAAAAGTTGTTTGCAAAGAGGGCGTAAAGGCAAATGCAGCCAAGAATGAAAATCAAACTCCACCCCATGGTTCTGCGCACTGCATCTAGCAATAGTACAAAGCCAGTTATCGAAACGATTAACGCTTCGGTGGGATGGTAAAACACATTTTCAGACAAAGTGGGAAAGCGCACTGTGAGCCACGCACCAAAGCAAAGCGAAGCTATCGCGGCTAACCTTGACCACCAGAGAGGCCCAGATTGGCTTGTAATGAACGCAACCGCCATGGCAAAAGCCAATGCCGCTATCAAAACCTGTTCAGAGTAGACCCGCCAGCCAATCCATAGTGGCGCACCCGAAGACCAGAGCACCGCCGTTAACGTGATCAGCGCGGCGAGAATACCGGTAATAGGTATTCCGCCCCGCATTTTTCTTTCAGTGTTCTGATATTCCACAGTCGTGTCTCCGATTATTCAATCCAGACACCCATTTCCTTATAAAATTTGATGGCACCAGGATGGTAGGTTAGGCCAAGTGGCGTACTCATCTTCTCTTTCATAAAACCGTTCCAAAATGGTCCAGCGGCCAGTAAGTCAGCTTCTTTTTCCCAAAGTGCTTTTACAGACTTGTAAACCATGTCATCGGAAACATCCTTGCCCGCAAACAGAGTGTAATCGAACACGTTCACATTTGTAGGTTTGTCGATTCCTGGCACACTGCCTGCAGGCATTTCTTGCAAATACATTTGAGGCAAAAATTTACGCGTGCGAGCTAGAGCTTCCGGAGTATTTTCGAATGATAGATACCTTATGCCAAAGGAGGCATCATATTCACGGCTATTAGCTGCGCCTACAACGACAATTGCCACGTCCGCAGAGCCTTCAGCAAAACTTGCCCACATGCGGGGAAAATTAGGCACGGCGACACCGTCAACCTGGTCAAGGTTCATATTAGCATTAGCAAAATAGCCTTTAGTCACATAATCACCCAACGCCTTATCAGCGAAGACTGGGACTCGCCTTCCCTTCAAATCCTCAACACTTTTGATGTCACTATCCTTGCGGACGATATAAGCACTGCGAAATGGCATCAGAGTGGCAACCATTTTTAGGTTTGAATTTGGGCGCCCTTCGGACATGCCCGTCCCATTAACCGCATAAGTCAACTGCACAACATTCGCGATTCCGAACTCAATCTCACCTGCGTTCACAAGGGGGATGTAATCGGCAGTATTGGCCAGTTCCTGTGGCCGGATCTGCAATTCGCCCACTTCAGAAATCGCCGCGGCCAGCGTTCTGCCTATCTGGCTGGTGCCACCGCGCGCTGTAGAACCTAGAGCCGCAAGTTCAGCGACGACAGCCGAAGCTCCTAGTGCCACCACGAGGGTAAGACTTGTAAGATATTTCAGTTTCATGTTCATTAACTCCCTTTTTGTTTAGTGTTTTTCAAATAATGGCCCATGACCAGAAAACTGGTCGTAGATCCCCATCGCCCGTAACGAATGCCAATAGGTGGCCGCATTTATCGCTATAAAAGGCTTACCGTACTCCACTTCCAACTCAGTACAGAGCTTACACATGCTCAAATTCGTGCCCACCTGCACAAAGGCATCAACATCATCACCATCCATTTCGGCTACATGAGCTCGCAGCGTGGCTTCTTCCACTTGGGCGATAGCGACTGGGCTAGAGCATTTAAGCCCACGAAATCGTACAACCTCAAATCCACAATCCTGAAAAAATAAAGTCACATTCTTGTCTGAAACTGGGAAATAGGGTGAGATTACCGCAATTTTCTTGGCACCAGTCAGGTTTAAAGCAGCTTCGCAGGCAAAAGATCCGGCCGAAACCTGCAAACCACAATGGTCCGATAATTCTTGCATTCGCTGTTCCGAAGCCGCGCGCCCATCCCAAAACATCAACGCTGACATCCCCATGATCAAATAATCAGGCTCACACGTCATACATCGATCCACAGCGGCATACAGAGTGGCACCGATGGCATCGACAAGGGCGACAAACTCTTCATCGTTTTGGACTTTCATATTCGGGATATGTATTCGGCCAAAATGGTTAGTCACGCCGCGTACGCGAAAGTCATCCATATCAGGCTGCACTATTGTATTAGTAGACGGCGCAACTACAGCAAACTTTGAGCGCCAACCGCGTGCATCTTTGGGCATAAAAAACACCTCCTGAATCATTAATAATAAGTCAAACATAGTTTTTAGTGTCCGTCAACAATTTGTCCGGACAACTCGGGAACTTGCAGAGTAAATATGTTCGCTTACTTAAGATTCACACCACCGCGTGCTAAATAGTCAATATGAAAGAAATACACTGCCATTCCATCACTTATACAGGTAACGGAACGGGAGGCTCATGAAGCTAACTTTTTAAATTTGTCCTTTAACTCTGACCGAAAAGATCACCTTTAATATTGGGCATCGCACTGAAATTTTTGGTTAGATTTTTTTGGAACTGCCCGATTTGGGAAATGTATTTTCAAGCCATGATATAGCCTTTATGGCTTCGGCCACAGCTTCGGGAACACTACTGAACTCTACCGAGCCTTGGTGTCCAATACTGAACCAACCTCGTCCATCTTCGGGATCACGGCGAAACTCATCAAACCCATAAGTATTATTTGGGCGGATAAAAATATCTACACAAATGTTGTCACCAGGCAAATTGATCGATTTAAGTACTCTATTTTTATGATCCATAAAAATTTTAGTCTCATTATTAAGGAATAGGATAAAAGACAGCCGTTGGCGGAGCAGTAGTTCATTAATTGTGGCCAGCTCAGCTACAAAAAATTTACCTACCGTTAAGGTAATCGTGTAAACGTGTATTCCTATTTGTTAAGTATCAGCTTAATCATTTTGTGACCGTAACAGCTCGGTCCACAAATTTAGTAGTCAAAACTTCATGAAACTGAATACTCGGCAAACTTGGATTCAATGAGGCGAATGCTTTAAGTTGTTTGTTCCAATGGTCTTTAGACATTTCACCGTCAATAGCAAAACCCTTTGACTGCCGCTCTTGCAGCCAAATCTGTTCGATTTCTTTTGGCGCGAGTTTGACACTTACATAATGCTCAAACGTTTGCAGAAAGGCTTCAAAACTTTCGTTTAATCGCTGTGATGCAGCTACAATTCCTTTTGCCAACAATTCAAGTTTTTCGGGTTCAGCATGTTCGTATGCTTCTGTGGTTGCTAACACGCCGTGAGGTTGCACTGGTACCAAAACTTTAAGATCAACAAAGCCAAGCAGCAATTTCAAGCTGTTGTCAGGATCATTAGTTAAAGCTAATGCTTCTTCCACACGGATCAGCGAAACATCGGCTTGCCCTGATAAAAGCTCTGCGATGCGTTCAGGAGGTGGGCCTGTGACGCGCCATTTAATATCATTATCCGTTATGGGCAATTTTGCTACAATTGACCGCGCCATGTGGTGGCTAAGAGCGCCAATACCATCAACGGCCCAAGATGCGTCTTTCAAATCAGCAGTTGATTTTATATGCGGTTGGACAACGAGATTTTGAGCCAATGCGCGCGCCATTGAGGCTATAATCCTCATGGGGTGGCCCTGCGACCGGAGCTGTAGCACTGGACCTAATCCACCATAGGCAGCATCAACTTCACCATCCAGTATTTTATTCATCGCCTTCACCCCACCAAAAGCAGGTGTCCATTCAACTATCAGGCCGGCATCTTCCCATAAGCCAAGATGGCTGGCAGCCGCGCAGGCAATATCATCCACTCCAAAAGTTGGTCCAGCGCCTGATGCTAATCGGATATGATGTTTGGCCATTTATCGCTCCTAACGGTTGCTATCCTAATTTATCGCTTCGGCATCACGCAGTGACGCAATCATTGAAGACTTTAGCACAAATTCGTGGTGACGCTTATCGTCGGCCACTATGGCGCGCATGTCGTCATGAAATAATTTACGCTCTTGGGGAGTCTTAGCAGCCATCATTTTACGATTACGGATTGATTGCTGCTGAACTGTGTCGATACAGACCTGTCGTCGCTGGCGTTCATACAACCCAAGCATAGATTCGGCTTCCGCTCCATCATAAATCTTACGGATTTTATCAACAAGGTTTATAGCATCATGTACCCCTCCATTTAGCCCCATGCCGCCCAGTGGATTATTAAGATGCGCGGAATCGCCAGCCAGTAAAGCGCGCCCGGAGAAATAACGATCGGCTACGCGCTGCTGCACACGATATGCTGTTGAATGTTCAATCTCATAGATCCCATCTTTAGGACATAATGCTTGAATGCGCGCGTCCTGCTTGATTTTGTCATACATGTCTGCTTCACTTTCGTCTGGGTCAGTGGGTACCATAATTCGCCATAGCGTTGGTGTACGCAGCAACACTACCCATTCGTCAGGGTCAGTAATGTAAGCAATGTTTGCAAGATTAGGAATGGCATCTTCAAAACGATAATCTGTTGACATTGTGAGAAACAATTCAGGTATTGTGGTGCCCTCCAGCCTGATTCCGGTACTTTTGCGTACAACGCTATTTGCACCATCTGCACCAATGACATAGCGGCCACGGTGATGGCTCTTTGAGCCGTCGGCATGTTGTACAGTAAGCGATGCCCCACCATCATCTTGAGCAATGTCGATTACCTCAGCTGCGTAATTCAGATCAATCGCGTCGTCGGTGTCCGCGAGAGCGTCCAATGCAGTTGCCAGTTTCCATTGCTCACACTGTAACCGGTAAGGGTGGTTAGTTTCATTTTTCAACAGGCTAAGATCAAAGGTAGCTACTTCGCCTTCCTGTCGGTCACGAAATTGCCAAGTTGGGCAAATCAACCCTTGATTAACAAGTGTTTTCGTAACGCCAATCTGCTCCAGCATATCAAGTGTCGGTGGGTGGAACGTCGAAGCTCGGAGGTCTTTGGGGATGCCTTCAGAACGCTCAAAAACGCTAGAAGGTATCCCATGAAGGGAAAGAAATGAAGCCAACACAAGCCCCACGGGTCCACCGCCTACAATAAGAACTGTGTCAGTATTTGATGTCATTGACATTTCCTTCGATTTTTACAATTCAAGGCGCAAATTATAGCCATATTATGCGGGAAACAACTTTTATTACATGATAACAGGTGCCTCACAACTTTTTGATCTGGCCCCCGCAGGGGCAACTGGCGAAGCCACTGTGTCGTCCCACGCTCGGGCGATGAACCGGCCACCCGTTACTCCGTCCGACAATGCTGAGCTTAGCCATACCGCACCTCGACGCATGATAGATGCTGGTAGAAGATTGCCATCCGCGCCGCGCCTATTGATGCCACCTGGGATGAAATCAGTATCTGAGGCACCACCAGGCAGATAGACATTCACAGTTACACCCGTGTTTTGAAGATCTTGCGCCCAAATACGTGATGCGGCTTCCAGTGCTGCCTTACTGGGCCCATAGGGGGCATATCCTTGGCGCACCATGGTTTGAGTGGAAGTAGATATGTTGATGATTTTTCCACAACCGCGGTTCACCATATGTTTGGCCGTGATGCGGGTAGTGAAAAACGCGCCATTTACATTGGTATCCATAATTGAGCACCAATCCTTAGGCTCAGTGTCCCAAAATCGCGTTGGTTCTATGTTAAATTTTTCTGAGACCTGACGCATGCCAAGCCCGGCATTGTTAATTAATACATCTAACTTACCAAAAGATTTTATGGCGTTAAGCACCAACGCCTCACATGCATGATTGTCAGTCAAATCGGCGACACACTGATAAATTTTCGGTTTATCTTCCAAGCCCTTTGCGATTTTTTTCAGCTTATTATAGGTGTCTGTCAAAGCACTGCTGTGCCGTCGACCTGAAATCATAACATCAGCGCCAGCCTCAACCAACGCCTGCGCCATCTCACTGCCAAGGCCACGTGATCCGCCCGTGATTAGGATGGACCTCCCCCTAAGAGATATTGAGTTCGCCACTGTCATCTTTTGCCGTCCGATCCAAGACCCATGCCTGCAAAGCTACGGCGTCTCTGCCCGATTATAGCGGCCCTCCCTACAGTAAACATTTCCTCGAAATTAGGCTTCAGCGATTTGGTTTTATACTTATAAATAAAACCAAAATTCTTTCTATGCTCAAGATAATCAGTCATATTTTAGCCCCGTTAGATTTCAAAATTTCAACAGATGCGTGTGGGCGGCGGCCAATTACTTTTTTAGATGTATCCCACATTAGGCTTTATTGAATCAGATTTACAAATTTATATGCACAAATCAACAGGTATTTCTATATTTGTTTGGACAAATTTATTCATGCAGCGCAGTGCAGCAGCAGTTCTATAGTGCTGTGCGCTAGTGCTACGGTGGTTGAGTTGCCTGACACAGACTAAACCAGTTCTTCACAAAGGCGATAAGTACAGCATAGGTTTTGCCTGCAAAAAATATTGGGTTCTTATTTGCCGCCGCTGGCCACTGCTGTTTGAGCATCCGCATGGGTGGGCATCTTTATAGCTGCTAGCCCCACTTCAGGATGGCCCAGTATTCCAATTGCAGCACTATAAGTTTCGCTTATGGAGGCGCGAGAAATAGCTCTCTTTCTGCAACATAATATTTAAACTTACATCCAACATTATTTTAATGTTTCTATTATATATAACAAATTATATTTGTTTATTGCCGTACAAATGAAAACCCAGCTGCAACCGTTATATTACCCGTTGCCAGAGAGATTATTTATTTGCAGCCCCACGATTACTATCTATCGTCATTTTATAAATAAACTGATCAGCAGGGTGCCAATTGAATGAAGCAATAATGACACCATCCTTGGTAATATAACGGCGAAGGAGTTGGAGGGCTAAAGCATCTGGACGCAGTCCGAGTTGTCGGCTTATGCGCAGCGGCATGGCGAGCGACCTAATTTCTTGCACAACCTGCTCGATTGGTTCGCCACAATGTTTTTCCAAAAGGTTAAAAAATGCTCCCCTATGCTGTTCAAGCGTATCTATCTGGTCCTCAAAACGAGACGGGATATAGCTTTCAATCATAGCGATTGATCTCCCACCGGGTTCTGTCCACCGAACGCCAGTAATGCAGAACCACTCCTCCCCTGCCTTTCCGCCCACACTTTTGGCAAGCTCATCATCAAGAACGATGCGTTTTGTGCCATGGACGACAAACCAGGTTTCCAAAGCTACTTGAAATAGCTCTTCTAAGGTTTGTATAGACTGGAGATAGCTGCGCCTTGGGTTGCTTGAGACAACTTCAGTCCCACGACCTTGAGTGCGCGAGACATAACCAAGTTCGGTTAATTTGCGCAATGCCTCTCGAACCGTAAACCTGCTGGCCTTGAATTCAAAACCAAGATCGGCTTCCGTAGGAAGTAATGATCCAACAGGATATAGCCCCCGCGACAGGCGATCTTCCAAATCCCGCTGAATTCTGCGATACCTTGGTTCACCATCTTGCACTGCAGGAACCTCTCAAAAATCAGCGTCAAAAACGACCTATATTTACACTCTAAACATCATAATTTACCACGTACGTCAATAAACAAGACCGGTGGCGCACACAGGTGGTCTATTATAAAAAGAGACAAAGATATGGACAAATATATTAAAATTTCTTAAGTTTAACGAACAAATTGAGTCTGAGTAGAGTATTTTCCATACATGTGCGCTAAACAATTTTGAAAGCTTGCCAAATGACTTGGGTTTAATTGCCATTTTATACACTGAACTTAACCCCCTAGGTCTGATTGTGGGATTAAGTAAAAATCAGGTTTAGGAAAAAACTAGGCCAGCAGAACTTGATGATTGCCCATATTCTTGGCCTACTTACGGCCCTTTAAACGGAGAACATTACCAATGCCAAACAAAGCCATGAAGTCAACTCTTGATGATGGCGGGTTCATCCTTGCACCAGGCGTATTCGATCTCATCTCGGCAAAAATTGCTGACAAAATGGATTTCCCTGCGCTATACATCACTGGATACGGCACTGTAGCATCCTATCTCGGCGTACCAGACGCAGGAATAGCGACCTACCGAGACATGATTGAGCGAATTTCTCAAATTGTAAAAATGACCAATACACCCGTTATAGCCGATGCTGATACCGGCTACGGGGGCCTGCTTAATGTGCGCGAGACTGTTCGCGGCTATGAGGCCGCGGGCGTTACGGCAATGCAGATGGAAGACCAAGAATTTCCTAAGCGCTGCGGCCACACGCTAGGACGTCGTGTCGTTCCGATGGAGGATATGGTGCGCAAGCTAGAAGTAGCATTGGATAGTCGTAGGAACGATGATTTTCTACTGATTGCGCGCACAGACTCACGAACTTCTCTGGGCTTAGATGAAGCTATCAAGCGCGGCAGAGCATACCAACAGGCTGGCGCTGATGTCATATTTGTAGAGAGTCCCGAAAGCGAAGACGAAATGAAACGCGTGCGTGACGAAATTGATGGACCGTTGTTTGCTAACATGGTGAACGGTGGACGCACGCCATTATTGTCTGCCGAAAAACTTACGGCGATGGGGTACCAGATTGCGATCCACCCAGCAGTTGGTTTTTTGGCAATCGGCCACGCGCTCAACCATGCCTATGCTGATTTGCTCCACCATGGGGAGACCACCAAAGAGGTGCCGCTTTATTCCTTTGACGAGTTTAATAAACTTATTGGCTTTGAGGATATTTGGGAGTTCGAAAAGAAGTTCATAAGCTGATACATGGAGCTCCATAAAAAATGCCATCCCTGACTGTTTCCCCAAAGGAGATTTTTATGACGGACGCAATACATAATTATGCTAATGTTTACAATAATAATGTGGGGTTTGGTCAAAACCCTGCTCTGATCATGGTTGATTTTGCACATGCATATTTTGATATTGATTGCCCACTATTCGCGGATGTTGAAGATGCGCTAGAAAGTGCACTTAGGGTTAGAGACGCCGCGCATCAGGCAGGTATTCCTGTTTTTTTGACCCGTGTCATCTATCAAAAAAATGGGTATGACGGTGGCCGGTTTTTCGAGAAAGCCAAACCGCTGGAGGCCTTCATAGAAGGCCGTGGCACAGCTGAATTTGTCAAGGGACTGGCGCCGCGCGAAAATGAAACAATCATCACCAAACAATATCCAAGCGCATTTTTTGGAACTAGCCTTGCCTCCACACTACACGCCGCAAAGTTGGATAGTGTAATTCTGACAGGTCTGACCACAAGTGGCTGTGTACGCGCTTCTTGTGTCGATTCGATGTCACATGGGTTCACAACCAGTGTCGTGAGAGAGGCATGTGGCGATCGCCACGAAGCACCGCATCAGGCTAACTTGTTTGATATGAACGCCAAATATGCTGATGTTGTTACTGAATCTGATATCTTATCCTATATGAAAACGCTGGCATGAGTACGGTTGCAATTATTGGAGCAGCCGGTGGCATTGGTCGAGTTCTTGTGGATGAGCTGAGTGCAAATGGTAGCAATGTAATTGCCTTGGATCTTCCCACTTCCCTACGCGCTCACCCTTTAAAATGTACTTCAATACCAATTGACATACTTGACATCGAAAGCATCGATCTAGCTACCAACATTGTCAGAAGCATGGATTTGGAACTTGACGGGTTGGTAAACCTTGCTGGTTACACCAAGGGTGTGAGGCCCTTGGTCGAGATAGATTTAGCCACTTTTGATGATACCATTATGGGTAATTTAAGGGGTGTTTTCACAAGTACGCGCGAGCTGCTTCCGCTTATGGCTCAAAATGGGTCGATCGTGACTGTTGCATCGGGCTTGGCACAATCCATTCGACCCGGGCATGGTGCCTATGCGATGGCGAAAGCGGGTATAATTGCAATGACGAAAACTCTAGCCATTGAGGAATCTCCACGTCTACGAGTAAACGCAGTCGCGCCAGGGCCAGTACAAACTGCCTTTTTGACCGGAGGGACAGGAGTTTCCACTGAAGATCAGGCATGTATTATCGATGTTGAAAAATTGGCGTCAGCAACACCCCTTGGGCGGATAGCCATTCCCACAGATGTAACGGGCCCAATCAGATTTTTACTCAGTGAGCAAAGCGGTTTTATGACAGGTCAGGTTCTCTGGATTAACGGAGGAGCATATATGCCATGAGTGGTACCCAGTCTAAAAATATGGGGTCGTCTTGAAAAGCTGGTCAAGATTTGCCCTTCTCTTCGAATGAAGTAATATTTAAGCATTTTTTTATTTGGTAAATTTGGGTTTGGTGCTTTTAAAGTTTTGTATCTAAATTCTATCCAAGAAAACTGGCATAAATACGTCTTTATGCCGCGTCACGTGGCATCTACCTGAATTCCCAAAGTGCATTGGTATGAGAATCCTAGAAGTATCACACAGGTCCTCCAAAAGTGTGATGCGAGTTTGTCGAGCAAGCAGGGGGTCAGAGCAAAAGGCACTGCTCCAACCTGGTTGAACCATTTGAATGGGAGAGTGAAGGGTATCGCCACAAAACACGCCAGTATAGCCCTCACAACTTGCATAAATACTCATATGGCCAGGTGTGTGACCAGCAGATAATTTCAAAACGAGACCATCAGCCAGTTGGAAACCATCAGTGACCAAATCCATTTGACCTAATTCCATGACAGGCAAGACGCTGTCCTGAAAGCAACCGTGGCCAACTAGCCCCTCACTGGCCGCTATTTCTGCCTCCCAATGGGCATATTCAGTTTGCCCGGTGATATAGCGCGCGTTTGGGAAAGTTGGTACCCACTGGCCGTTTTCAAGCTTTGTGTTCCAACCCACATGATCAGCGTGCAGATGGGTGCAAAAAACAATATGGATATCTTCTGGTTGCAACCCAGCGTCGGCCAGCGCCCTCGTCCAAGACGTATCGTTGCGTTCATGCCAATCAGATCGGGCCGGACGTTGCTTGTGATTTCCAACGCATGCATCTACTAAAATATTCTTACCATTGCGCTTTAAAAGCCAAGAACGGACGGCCAAGCGGACATTTCCATCTCTGAGTAAGTTAGGCTCCAACCAATGAAGATGGCTTTCCAATTTTTGATAATCTGATTGCGGGAAGATGATTGTGAGAGGGATGTCGAACGAACGGATATCGCATATCTCCGTTACCGTCATATCACCAATTGAAAAAGTTAACATTCTGCTACCCTCATACAAGTGCTGAAACCCGTTAGGGTTTGATTAGCTAAATTAAAAATAATTATAAAGTTATGACGCCTACGACTGTGCCACTTAATAAATTATATGGATATATTTTTTTATCTTCATACTAATAAAAACCACCCCAACGACTTTACAACCCCAACTCTAAAGGCCCGATGTGCAAGGCGCAGTGCCCGTGATCTGGGGCCCCAGAGGGCTTTGTCAGAGTAAACTTGCTTAAAGCGGGCAGGGCGACTTTGTAGCCTCGCCTGATGACAAAACATTCTCCATTCCGCTACTTTAAAACCAGCCCTGAAGTCATTCGTCTTGCAGTAATGATGTATGTTCGTTTTCCACTTTCTCTTCGTAATGTGGAGGACCTTCTTCATGAACGGGGTGTAGATGTAAGCCATGAAACGATCCGGTTTTGGTGGAACCGCTTCGGGCCAATGTTTGCATCAGAGATTGCTAGAAAAAGACGTAACCAGGCACGCAGTCATTCCAATTGGCAGTGGCACTTTGATGAGGTCTTTGTGAAGATCAACGGTGAACGGTACTACCTTTGGCGTGCTGTAGATCACGAAGGTGAAGTTCTGGAAAGTTATGTGAGTAAGCGCCGAGATCGCAAAGCTGCGTTGAAATTCATAAGAAAATCTATGAAGCGTAATGGCCAACCTAGAATTATAGTAACGGACAAACTGCGTTCCTACCGCGCAGCGATGGTTGTCATAGGAAATGCTGACCGGCAAGAAACAGGTCGCTGGTTAAACAACAGAGCTGAGAATTCTCATTTACCGTTCTGGCGACGAGAGAGGGCGATGCTAAGATTTCGCCGAGCGAAAACCTTGCAGAAGTTCGTCTCAATCCACGCTTCAGTCCAGAACCATTTCAATCAGGAACGCCATCTCTATTCACGCATCAATTTCAAGCAAACCCGTGCCACTGCTCTCGCTGAGTGGCGTCAATTATTGAGCGCATAGATTTAGGCTGCGCTAGCAATCTGATGCGAGTTCTCATTAGTTTGACACCACCCTAGGAACGATAAGAATTAGGATTTTTAGCATAGATCAGCAAGGCTGGCACCATCGATTTAGTAACTATAAACGCCAGA
>Ga0307994_1001318_pt1 | contig 15167 bp, 13 predicted proteins | sample EllFjometagen261_FD_203171 | JGI IMG/M metagenome (GOLD analysis project Ga0307994, IMG submission 203171) | Marine microbial communities from Ellis Fjord, Antarctic Ocean - #261 | ecosystem: Environmental > Aquatic > Marine > Unclassified | place: Southern Ocean | collected 2014-11-02 | reverse complement strand
CAGCATTAATAACAAGGCCAACATTCTTTATTTTCCCATCTCTAATTAGCTCCTTAGGATAATTGAATATTTCTCTCTCAGTATAATTGGATCTACAAACATATATTACAGCATCAGCATTTTTTGATATGAGTAAGGTGTCAGTTACAAGTAATGTTGGAGCTGTATCAATAACAATATAATCATATTCTTTTTTTGCTTCCGAAATAATTTTTTCAAAATTACCGTTGGATAATAACTGGGTAGCATTCGGTGGTATAATACCGGTTAGCAAAGTATGATGATGCGGTAAATGCTCAAATGTATTTAAAATAGTCGCTTTCCAATCAAAATCACTGTTATGTAGATAACTTGTTAATCCTTCTCTTGTCTTATCAATTCCTAAGTATTTGTGCAATTGAGGATTACGTAAATCTGCTCCAATTAAAAGCACCTTTTTGTCTAAACTAGAAAGCGATAAAGACATATTAAGAGCCACAAAACTTTTCCCTTCTCCTTTTATTGATGATGTTGATAATATCACTTTCCCATCAGTAGTTCCGGTATTCTGAGGTAATAAATAATTTACATTAGAAGTTAATATTCTAAATGATTCTGCTAAGGTATTTCGGTCTTGAGGGTTTTGAAATAATTTTGACTCATTATCATTTATAAGTGGAAGTTCACCAATAACAGAAGCTCCTATATTTAACTCGTCAACATCTTGTTTTAATTGAATTTTGGTATTGAACAAAAGCATCAAATAGATACTACCAAAAGGAATTAAAACACCTATCAATAATGCTCCAAGAAAAATAATTTGTTTTCTTGGTGATATTGGTTCGTCAGATGATAAAGCATATTCTATAACTTTTATTGTTGGCTCAGTAACGGCAAAACTAACCTCCGCTTCTTCTCTTTTTTGAAGCAAAAATAAATATAGACTTTCTTTTATAACCTGATTACGTTCAATCGCTCGTAAAATCTTCTCCTTTTCTGGCAGATTAGATACATCCTTGTTTAATTTTTTGCTTTGTAAGGTTAACTGTTTTTTTGTTTGCTGTAGTTGGGTTAAATAATTTTTTACTGTATGTATAATATTTGCACGATTATCACGTATTGCTCTATCTAGTTGCTTTACCGAAGGATTATTTAATCCAGCACTTATAATTAAGTTTTTACGCTCAAGTATTATGGTGTTAAAATCTGTGATTAGGAAATTTATTTTACTATTATTAATTCCGATATTTGCAGGTAACAAATCAAAATTATTATTTTTAAACGATTCATCTAATAACTGAGCTATAGCAATTTGATTTTCTAAATCCAGTAATTGTTGGTTTGACTTTGAGCTTAATTCTAAACTAAGGGATGAATTAGCAGTAATGTCAATCAGATTATTATTAAGCTTGTATAGTTGTTTTTGTATTTCAATAGAATCAAGTTCATTGGATAGCAGTATATAACGTTCATTAACAAAATCAATAGTACGCTTATGTATCATTTGTCTATCCTGCACTCCATCTTTGTTAAATACATCTATAAGCGTATTTAATATGATTTCAGAATATTCTAAATTCTCATTTTCTAGTTTGAGCAGTATAATATCACTTTCTGTACCAATTATTGATAGCAATAATTCTTTTTTTAATTGATTAACCGTATTTTTTGTAGTAGAAAAAATAACCTTATAACTTTCTGCAAGACTTGACAATGCACTTGTTTTATCCCAGCGTATATTAAAAGGCAAACTATGCGCGATTGTAAAAGTAGTATAGGTATCAAAAATGTAAATTGTATCCTTATTAATATCATTGATCTCAATGCCTTCATCATTAAAATAAATCTCAAATTCTAAATCTACTTGAATACTATCATTTGATATTAGTTGCTCAAATTTAAAAGGAAATTCAACGTGTCGTTTTTCCATAATATCTCCAACACCATAAAAGTTAGTATTAAGGTTTTGCTTTTGTACTACCTTACTTAGTATGGTGTATGATGATAATAATTCTATCTCATTTTCAAGATTTATATTATTACTACTAAACAGATCACTTGCTGAAGGTAACTCTAAGGAAGCTTCTTTTTTATCTAATATTTTTATTTTTGCAGTTGAGCTATAAATAGTATGTGAATACCTTAAGTAAAATAAAGAAAGAATTAAACATACGGTTATAGAAAAAACAAACCAACGCCAAAAAAACAAATATTTAAATATTTCTTGTTTTAAATCAAATGTATCGTCTATATTTTCTTGATTATAATTATCGTTGAGCATTGTTGTTTTATTTATTTATGATAAGAAGTGTGATACTTAACAATATGGAGGATATTGAAGCAATAGATTGTGGGCTTCCAATAAATCCTGCACTTTTTATTCGATTATAATTAGGATTAACAATAATAACATCATTATTTCTAATATAATAAGCTGAGTCATCTAAAATGTCTTTTGATGTAATATCTAATTTTCTTACAGATCGTATTCCGTTTACTTCTCTAATTAAGGTAATATCATTTCGCTTACCATTTATTGTCAAGTCACCAGCATACCCTAAAGCCTGTAGTAGAGTAAGATTATTTTCTATAAAAGTAAATGTCCCTGGCGTAGAAACTTCACCTAGTACAGTAAATTTGCCATTTAACAACCGAACCGATACTGTTGGGCTCACAAGATGCCCACCCTCTAACAACATTTTAGTAATTTTTTTTTCTAATTCTAAAATGGTTCCTTTCACTTCTATAATTCCTAATACAGGCAGATTAATAGTATAATCGGACGAAACAAGATAACCTTCAAGTTGCAATAAGTTAATATTTGTTATTGTAGTATTTAATTGATGAGGTATTCTATTATATACAATTGCAGCTTCTGGTATCATACTACGGACTTCTATCCGCAGTACATCATCTAATTGTATTGTATAGGTTTTTTTTTGTTTGCTTATATCAGTATTAGCATATTTATCTACTCCATTTAGGTAGGTTATTTGCTTTTTTGATGTACAGGAGCTTATCATCAAAATAGTAGAAAATATCAATATTAGTTTTCTCATAGTATACAATAGTATTTTTTTTCAAAGATACGATTAAAATTGAATTACTTTAAGTTACCAAAGTAGTTTAAATCTAACTTGGGATTACAAATTAACTATTTTTGCTGTCCCCCAATCAATTTGATTGTCAGCACTTTTAATATCTAAAAAATCAAAATCCGTCAACCATTTTTCTAATTTAGATTCAGCATTCTTTAAGCCACTATAGGATTTAAATTTTCTAAGCAATGATAACGACTGAATCATTGGTTGACTTGGGTCAAAATCTCTAGGATGAAAATAAGACATAATATAATCATCTTCAATGGTCCATTTTTTAAGTAAAAAATAAGGAATTACACGAAAATAACCACCACCAGAATAAATAATGGTTTTTCCTAAAATAGTTTGTGTATTTATCGGAAATTCTTTTAATTGAACTCCATTGTATTGTAAAATTGAAGGCTTTGCAGTACCATAATTGGGCAAGCCTCCATGAGCTCTTTTGGCAGGAAAAACGGATGAATCTATTTCAATTCCTAATTCAAACAACACCTCAAAGGCCCATTTGTTTTTTTCTGTAATTGAAAAGCCGGGTGCACGAAACATTTTCACTTTTTCACCTGAAATATCTTCTAAAGATTTAATAGATCTCTCAACATCCGATTGAAATTGGTTTTTATCTTGCTGATAGACTAATTGGTGCATTGTTGTATGACTACCAATTTCATAGCCTTTATCTGAAATTGCTCGAACAATTTCTGGATATTTCTCAGCAATCCAGCCCAAAACAAAAAAAGAGGCTTTGGTGTTGGTAGTTTCTAATACATCAAAAATTCTCTCCATATTTTGATGAATCCTAGATTCATAATTAACCCAATTTTTTTCAGTCTTTGTGGAATCATTATCCAAAATATGAAACCACTCTTCAATATCAAAAGTAAGTATTTTCATTAATATAATTTATTTGCAATTTTAGGACCCAAGAAATTTGCAATAGATAATGGCATAAATTTCCATAAAGTAGCTAAAAAGCTGATTTTTTTTAAACTTATTTTTTTCTTTTCTGAATAAGAAAAATATATTTTTTTTTCAATGGGCTTCCATTGTCTTTTAAATTTTAGGAGCGAACTATTATTTGTACTTCTTCCAAAAGAAAATATTTCTTTATTATTTTTAATTGAATATTTTATCATTTCCCAATATAACAATACTGATGAATATAGATTGTTATATTCACTTAAAGTTGAAAGCCAACAATCTTCAACAAATTTATTATATGTAAGAACTACTGCCCCTCCAATCACTTTATTGTTTTTATAAACAAGAAAGATCCTTACATCTCCATATCTATAATATTTTAAAAGATTTAGAAAAAAATGTTTTGAAAGACAAGGCGACCCTAAACGCAGCATATTTTTTGAATACACTTTATAAAATTCCAACATAAATTCCGTAGAAGATTGATTTTTAACTTCCAAATCATTTTTATAAGCTTTTTTGATTTTACGTCTATGATTTGACTTAAAAACTGCCATTTGTTCATCTTCAGATGCTTCTAACTTTAAATATGTTGCTATTTTTGAATCGTTAAAATATTTTGTGTAAGGTTCAAAATCCCTAATTTCAAATGATGAATTAAAAAAATGAGAAATGTTCTTAAAAATTTCTTTTTTTGTAAACGTTTCATTTTTTCTAATTATTCCTCCGTATGAAAAATGAGGTGTAGAAACAATTTTATTTTTTGAAACGAAACTATTTTGATATACACCTATAACTTCATTATTTTGTAAAATAAAATAACTTTTACCTGCCCATTTTAAGGTTTTATCAAGAAAATTAATCAAAGATGGGTTATTTGCAATGGTATAGAAATCAGGTGAATTTATTACAATAGAATTCCATTCTTCAAAATCTTTTTTAATATTAATTTCTTCTAATCTCATTATTTCCATTTAGATAAATTTTTATTAATCAATCGTTCTAAATTACAAATATCATTATGGAAATAAGGTTTTAAAAATAATATATCCTCTTCAAGAATATCAATTTTTTTTAATGAACTACTCGCTCCTTTTTCTAATATTCTTCTTGGTATCATTTTTTTTAATATCTCTCTTATTATTGTTGAAATAATATTATTTCTACTTAACAAAAATTTTGATATAAAATTATTTGGGACACCTGATTCATTATGTTTTACAGAAGTGTCTGTCACAAATTTCTCATCAACATCTAAAAATGAGTATACTTCCTTTAAAATTTTATCTGTATCTGCTTTAAGTTCTTCTTGAAAAACTATTTTTACATTTGTGAATGTAGTTAAAAAGGTTTTTACTTGCTCATAATATAGACCACATTTTTTATATCCCCAAATAAAATCCCAATTCTCTTTTAACCTATTTTCCTCTGCATCTACTCCTTCTCGAAAAGTAAGTACTTCTCTACTATCCCTTTTTAAATACATATATGCAGAGAATGCCCTTTTTATTGGATTTCTTAAAATTATAATTATTGGGATATCACCCAATTTTTTCTTAATAAGTGGTGCTGTTTTATCATGAAAAAATATTGTGTCTGGACTGGCTTCTCCCACTCTTTTATTTTCAATACCTTTGAATAGATCTTGATATTCAGGAAATTTTTTTATTGCAAATTTATCTACAGAAGTATCCCCAATTCCTTTGTGAGGAAAATTCTCATTAACTGAACTAAAATACTTTGGTTCTTTTAATGTTGGAAATGAGATCTCTGGATGCTGTTTTAAATAATAATATAACGCTGTAGTACCGCATTTTGATGCTCCTACTATTAAAAAATTGGGTTTTATCATTTTATATTAAATAATTCATTAACTAATATTACTGGTAAATATACAATATTTCTTAGAATTCGAGGGAATGTTTTTTTTGGCTCTCTCACTAATCTGTACAACCATTCTAGCTTTAACTTTCTTAAAATTTTTGGTGCTCTTTTATATGTTTTATATCCTGAATAAAAATTGAAAGCAGCACCTACGCCTATCATAAGTCCTTTATCAATATGCGGTAGTAATTTACTCATAAAAATTTCTTGTTTTGGCGCCCCTAACCCAACCCAAATAATATCAGGTTTCTTTTGATTAATAAGCTTTGCAATTTCGACATAGTCAAAATCATTTACAGCTATAAATGGGGGGCAAAATAAATCTGCATCAGTAATATTTGGATTTTTTATGTTCTCTTTTAAGCTAACTAATAATGCATGACTCTCTCCTCCAATAAAAAACTGAGATTTTCCAGTTTCTATTATTAATTTCTTGAATAAATCTGGTCCTGGATAGGCCTTTATTTTATTCCTTTTTGTAAAGTTATTTATAAGTTGTACGCTAATTGCATCGCAGACATTAAAAACGCCAGAACTAACAATCTTTAAATAGGTTCTGCTCTTAAAACTATTAATGATAATGTTTGGATTTATTAGACAACAATACCCTTTAGATTCTCTTTCAAAAAATAAATTTATTTTTTGATCGAAATCTTCTTTATTTTTGCAAAATTTTAATTTTTTTATCACTTAATTTCTTTTAAATCTCTAATTTTAAAGTTGAAAAACTTATGGTTGATATAGGTCGATATACTTTTTCAAAACACCACTGCCTTTTAGTTATGGAATAAAATATCACTTCCTGTTTTTTCCAAATCATTAACCTTAAGATTTTATTTAAAATAGCTGATTTCGATATAAATTTAATCGTTTTGTTTTTATTTCCTAGTTTATGGATTATTTCAGATACTTCATTTTCATAAAGAATAATATGCTTCCTTGACCTACTATTAGAATCCTTTCTAAATCCAGAAAGCGGAATATTAACAGACACAATGGAAGCTTCTTTGGCGAATCTTGTCCAGAGCTCGAAATCTCCAGCTAGTTTATAACCTAAATTTAGACCACCAACTTTATCCCAAAGTGATTTCTTATAGAACATGCTTTCTTGCTGTAAGTAACCAAAAACACCCTTTCTAAAAGCCCCTTTTTGAATGCTTTTTTGAGGTCTTGAAGATAAGTTGTTATACATATGTGTTAAGTCTCCTGAATTATCTAAAAAACTTGGCAAGCCTGCAATCCAATTCGTTTGTGGGAATTTTGTGAAAAAAAAGTTTATTTTATGCAAGGTCCAAGGAAAATAGATGTCATCGGCATTTAACCACGAAACTATTTCCCCTGTTGCTAGTTGCATCCCTTTTTGAATTGCTGCGTATTGACCATTATCTGCTTCAGAAATTAATATTTGAAAGTCTTCCTTCCTAGATTCTAATTTTTCCTTTGTACCATCATTAGAATTTCCATCCATTACAATTAATTCAAGGTTTTCATATTGCTGACCTAGAATAGAATCTAAAGTTTTATTAATAGTATTTACCATATTATAAACTGGTACAATTATAGATATTTTAATCATTAGTTCTAAATCTTTCTTTTGCAAAATTATATAATTTATAATCTAGTTTATTTGATTTGTAAAATGAATCTTTAAGTTCATTACTTATTTTGAACTTTGTTTTTGAAACATTTTTTTTAGCTATTTTATTATATTTAACATTTAGATGCTTAGCTAATTTATCAAGTGAGTCTTCAAATTCATCAACAAAACCGATAAAAAAATATGTGCAAATAATTTCTTTATAATTAGAATAATTACAGTTTAAGGCATTAGCTAGAAAATTATTTTCAATAAAAATAAAATCATTAATTTCTGTTTTTTCATCGATCTGATCATTTTTTCTCAAATAGTTGTAAAGTGATATTCTTAATTCTAAAGGCTCCCTTAAAAAAGTGATTATTTTAAATGTTTTATTATATTTTATTAACTGATCATTATACCGCTTTTGAACAGTGTAATTTTTATTAAAATTAAAGTGGCCTGAAATACACACGTTTTCATTAAAGTTTTTTATGTTAAGAGGTTTAGGGATATTGTTAGACCAACCTAATCGATAATCTTTAAAAACCATAAAGTTACTCCTTAAAAAGGCATTAAATGTAGATCCTGCTGTTTTCGGAATGTGATGAAATACATATATATCATTATTATCATTTTTGTGTTTGAAGAATTTTAACGCAAAAATTCTTAATGGATATAAAAAATATTGCCTTAAAAAAAATACTAATCTACTTTTCATTTTCTATGATTTTATGTTATTGTACTCTTTAGGATGTATATTAACAAACCCTAATAATTGTCCTAAGCCTTCAACCATATGTATCCAGAAGTAATATTTGTATTTAAATGAATACGGAAAAAATAACATAGGAAAAAAAATAATGATTCCAAATAAAATTTTTATGATCGCTTTTATTGATCTTTTAGTATAATGATATAATCCAAGTTTAAGCATTCTATCTTGAACAGTAACTGATGAGGAACAGCGAAAAGCCCTCTTTGTAATCCATAACAGGGAACATCTCTCTGGGGGAACAATTTCATAGGCTTTTGCTTTAATGCACTTATACATCACCTTTCCTTTTAAAGATAACTGCCTAGTCATGTAAGAATCTTCCCCTCCAGTTAGATTAAAGGTGAAATCAAAAGGCCCCTCTATCTCATCCAGCGCAGATTTTTTAACCAACGTGCAATTGGTGGGGGCATTATTAATTATATAATCTTGTTTAGCTCTTATTTTAGGTAGAAAATAATATTCAATTGAACGAGACACCTTTTTTATGAATTTAGGAGGGTTAGAACCGTATACCAAATCTGCATTATGTTTAAATCCAGTTTGTAACAACTCCAAAACACAATTATTATCTATTATCTGATCATCATCTACAAACAAACAATATTCCGTGTTTTTTGCTAATTCTACTGTTTTATTGCGAGCAAAACACAGACCTTTTTTTGGTTCATAATACCACTCTATATGAAATTTATAATTTTCATTTTTAATAACTTTTTTAGACAATCCATCATAATTATCTACTACTATAACATTGATTTTAGAAAAATCAATGTTATCAGGTAAACAGATATTATTAATTGATTCTAATAATTTAGTTACCCCTTTATTTCTATTGTAGGTGCAAATACAGAATGTGACTATATAGTTTTCCATTACCTATCTTATTAACAATTTAAAATACAATTTTAATACTTTACCAAAGTAATATATGTATTTCTTAATCATTCCATAATACACAAAAGGAGCTACTCCATGTTGTGTATAGAACATGAAATTTCTTTTTAACTCATAAAATGATCTAATCGAGAACAAAGAATCCCAAAATTTGCGTAAACTAGGGGTTTCTGTATCTCCAGTTAGTTCTGTTCTATTAAAAATCACTAATTCTAAATTTGTTTTTACTGGTATTCCATTTTCGATACATTTTAGAGTAAAATCACTATCACCATAATATTGAGGATATCGCTTTTCGTCCCACCAGATATTTCTTTCCTCCATAACAAAGCTAGGCACTAATGTCCCCATACCAGGTTGCCATTGGCAGTCCAACATTCCTTTTGTTTCCTTAATGTTTCTTATGGTATATTTTTCTCCAGTCCATTTAGAAAAATAACCGCCAGCTGACCAAACCTTATTTTTATCTGATTCGTAACATATTCTTGATCCACAAATATAATTTAATGGGTGAGTTTTCTTTAAAAAATCTGAAAGTATTTGAAAATATTCTTTATCAAGAAATACATCATCGTTCCATAGTAATACATAATCAGCACCTAAACTGTCAACCGCGTATTTTACTCCCAGATTAATACTTCCTGTCCACCATAAATCACCATCACCATTGAGAAGGTGTATATTAGGATAATTTTCGATAATCCAATTTCCGCTGCCATCTGTTGAGCCATCATTAATAACAACAATATTAAAATCAATTTTTGGGTTCCCATTATTTTTATAAAATTCTAAACCCTGTTTTAATGATTCTAAACCCTGTTTAGTGACGTCTAATCTATTATAAATAGGAATTATTATTGCTACTTTATTCATTTTATGACACTTTGTGTAAATTCTAAACCAATCATATTAAACTACTTAAAAACTTATCTTTTATACTATTTATGAAGATATTTTTTATTTATAACATTTTTATCTACAACAAACGCTAAACAGGCAATAATAGGGATTACATCATTATCTGTAAAGAAGTTTGAACCAGTGAAATAGGTTAATGTAAGAAACAAAAAGAAATATTTAATAAAAATAGTGCTCCTTGAGAAATTTAGTTTTAATATTTTATTAAAGAAAGCTATAATACTTACTACATACATAAAACCGAATGTATTAAAAGCTCCTAAGATTCCAATATCTTCTCTGTAAAACCCCATACTTTTCCAATGATTATTATGGATTTCTAAACCGTAGTCTGACCTGCCATGCTCCCAGCCGTTTCCAAATAAATAAGCAAAGAAAGCATTGTTCTTTGGCCAATATTCAAAAATATAAAACTTAGCCTCTAAGATCCTTACATACTGCATATTAAAATCCTCATTTGACTTTGTTACTAAAGATGTAAAATATGGAAATATAAATATAGAAATTAAAAAGAAGATTGGCAATAACATTATGAAATTAATAATTTGTTTATCAAATCTATTTTTATTTTTATTTAAATACATTATTATAAGTAACAGTATACAAGTGAAAATTATCTGTCTAGTTCCTGTAAGAAATATTGCAACGGCTATTATTATTAAATAAAATATTTTCGTGTAATTCGTTAAATTATTTATGGTAAGAAATGCTAAACTGAAAAGTAAGAGAACTCCATAGCGCACATCCTCAATATTTAGTCTTAATACCTCTCCTCTCGACCTTTCCAAAACTAGATCAATGTCTAAATCTTTAATTACAAACCAAATATTAGGAAAAGTATAAGCTTGAATAATCATGATTGCAGCCCAAATCCAACCAATATAAAATAAAACTTTTAAAACAAAGTCCACTTTAAAATTATAAATATGTAAAAATTTATAAATAAATATGTACAAAATAACTCTTGATATGAAAAAAGATAAAAAGAAACTTTGTCCATGAAAAAAATAAGCAGGAACTGACGCTGTAAATGTAAATAACACTATGAAACCAAAATTTTTACTAAAAGAACCTCTAACCTTTTTAGTGTTAAGTATACATAATAGCGCAAGAATACCAAGAAGTAATAATTCGAAATATTGAAATATTTTTACATCAATTGCATTAAAACTAAATATCCGTAATGAAGCCAAAAGCATAAGAATAAAAAATATCCTTAAGAGAATATGTGGATTTTTATTTAAAATTTGATGACGCATATAATGATTTTCGATTTTCTACAAAAAACTTTGAAGGCTCTACAAGTTGCCATTTTAAATTAATATTTTAACTGTATTCATAATATTTGATTGCTAAGTTGCTCCAAAATTTGTAATTGTTTTGTATTTAGATTTTCAATTCTATCATCATCATTTTTTCTTATAAAATTTATATCTTTATTTTTATAGCTTTTAAAGAACTCTGAATCTCTTTGTTTACTTTCAAGTTTAGACATAGCCTTAATATCAGATTTTTTTATAGCCAATAATAACTTTTCTTTATCTAATGGCAAGTTACAGAATTTCAATACTTTCATCATTTCTAAGTATGTGTTGTTTTTAAGCTCCTCATAATTCAGAATTAATATATTATCTTGTTTTCCTCTATTGCTCCAATCGTTAATATGATTTACCCACGTTCCATATGGGCCACCCCCATGATTAACAAAAGAATTAAAAAAGCTGTCTAGATTTGAGATAGTATCAGGATTACGTTTTTTTCTCCAATAAAAATATGATACTAGAACATCTTTAATGTTTCTTTTTATATAAATGATCCTTGGATAGTTTGAGTTAAAAGTGAAATGACTTTTTATAAATCGTTGTTTTTTAATTCTATTAAGATGCTTATTATTGCTAATATGAATATCCGGTATTAAGTTATTGATATTATTAAAATCAACATTATCATAAAGATAATTTGCAATCAAAAACCTAAGCCATGTATTCCCTGATTTTGGGAAAGAAACTAAAAAAATATCATCTTTACGAATTTTAGCATATTTACCTGGAATGGGTTTATTTAAAAGTAGTTTTATTATATTTCTTATTGTCATTTTATAAAAATTTGATAGTTGAAATGTTTAGTTTTCTTTTTACAAAAATATATTTTATAATATTTTCTAAGGTTAAGCAAATTGCGAAAGAAATTGATGCCCCTATAATTCCGAATTTAGGTATAAGTAATAAACTTAGAATAAGACTAAATGGAAGCATTAATAAAATAATTTTACTTGTAAGTTTCTCATATCCTAAATTAATCAACAATAATCCTGTGTAACCAGTAATAATATTAAATAATTGAGCAAGTACAATTATTATTAAACAGTTGTAAGATTGAATAAATTCTTCACCCCAAATTGCTAAAAATGATTTACCAAATACTGCGAAAAAAATTAAAATTAAAGTAGATAAATAAAATAGATTTTTGGAGAATTTTTGAAGTAATTTTTCTAATTGATACTTATTATCCTCAGCAATTAGTTTAATAATAATAGGGCTGAATATCTTAGAAATAACCAAATGTATTAGTGATATAATACTTCCTAACTTAAAAGCGATTGAAAAAAGCCCTACATTTTTAGTATCAATGAAATAATCTATTATAAACAGATTGAAACTACTGTATAAAAAAAGTGATAAACTAACAATAAAAAAAGGAAATGTTTTGTTTAAGTTGTTACTTAAATTTAAAGATAATTTTTTTATTGGGTTTTGATAAAACCAAACAAAAATTACTAATGTACCAACTACGACATTTGATAAAATAAAAAAATAAAAAATAGTTAATAGTTCTAATTGAATTTCAAAAACGAATGAAAAACCAAGCATAATTAATATGATGGATGGAACCAAAAAAACTTTAAAAAAAGTGCTTAGTACAACTTGCAACTTACCATTGAAAGCAAAACTAAAGTATCTGATAATTGAAATAGGAATAATACCCAAAGCAGCAACTTTAAGTGGTTTCGATAATTGAATATTGTTTAATACTTTACTAATATCTTCAGAATATAAATGTAAAATGAAAGTAAAAAACATTCCAATTAGAACGATATAAATGAGTAATGAAACTAGTTTATTATTTAAGTCAATTAATTTATTTGTAGATTTAGATTCTGCTACTAATTTAACTATATATAAGCCAGAACCTAGTAGTGAGATTAAAACAAAAATTGTTACAATTTGATTAGTTAAACTAAAAATACCAATACCCATAGCTCCAAATGTTCTTGAAATAAAAATTGAGATAATATATGAAAAAATTAATCCTAATATTTGAATAGGAAAAGCTCCTGTAAATATTTTCATAATTAAATAAAAGTTTTCTTCTTTTTTAAGAGCACTTAATTTTGATTTTATATATCCCATATTTTTTATCCTAAAAAAAATCTATTATTAATTCCATTTTGAATGCTCATGTAAAATCCGCTGCAAAAAAGTAGAACCACTACGTGGTTGAGAAATAAGAAAAATAAACTTATTATTCATTTTAATAATATTTAATACCTCAAAAAACCAGTTAATTATTTGTTAGATTTAATGATGCGTCAAAAGCATTATAAATTTTAATTTCAAGAATAGCAAAAATCCTATCTATTTTTCTTTTTTCCAAACTACTCAGTTTTTGAAATGGTTTTGCTAGATGTTTTTTTTTATATCCTTTGTCTCCTATTTTACTTTTAAAGTCATTTTCAGATAAATAACTGGATCCTGAAGGCTTATTTAGTTTATTTAAGTCTACATATTCCATATATTCTTTAGGAATTTTTTTAATTTCAGTGATAGGGTCTAGAACTAAATTTTCATAAAACAAAGTCACATAATTTTGATAAACTTTTAATAAGTAGGCATTACTACAATACCAATCTAAAATTCTTTTTTCTAATTCAGTTCCAAATTTATCTATATTTAAAAATAAATTTATTTTATTAGGAGTATCCAAAAATTCTCTAATAAAAAAACTAGAATTCATATATGGATAATAAATATGTCCCCATTTATTTCTCATACATGAAAAGGCCTGACCAATAGGATGTCTAAAAATAATTATAGGGAAAATTTTCAATTCTGAAAACTGATCTATAAAATATGAGCCTTCTGTAAATTTATAAACGATTCTATTTTTTGAAAAACCAAAATTTTGATCTATAAATGCATACTTACCATTCTCAAAATATTTTAAGTAAGTTTTTAAATGGTTTATATCGTTATCTTCAAAATCAAATAACTGATTTAAATCTCTTGAAGGTATTTCCTTTTTTTTAAAATTTACTGTTCGGCTCCAGTATTTACGTGGAAAATGCTCAAATGGCTGATCAATTGATCTAGTAGAATTATCGATAAACAATCCTTGCAAATAAGTTGTAGCTCCTCTTCTGGTACCAATGATTGCTATTGACTTATGTTTTTTCTTGTAAAAAAGGAACTTAGGTAAAAATGCTTTTATTGATGCTTTTAATAAGTTGATCTTTATCATTTTACTAAAAACCATTTGTTTAACAACTCTTCTTTATTATACATCATGTCTTTTTTTGTATTCAAGTCAATCACTTTAAAGCCCGCATGCTCACAAATAGCTTGTCCTGCAGCTGTATCCCACTCCATAGTAGGTGCAAATCGCGGGTAACAGTCTGCTGTGCCTTCAGCCACCATACAAAGTTTTAATGAACTCCCTTTCGAGATTAAATTAACAGTTCCATGTTTTGCTTTCATTTCAGTAACATAGCCTTCCGTTTCCGCAGACATGTGCGACCTACTTGCTACAATAGTAAATGTTTTATCTTCTCTCTCCAGTGGTAGTTTATCTGCAGTCTCTAAAATATTTTCTATGCTGTAGCTCTTTAAATCTATATTTATTTTAAAAGAACCTAAGGCTAAGGTAGAAAAATACAAATCCCCTAAAGCAGGGACAAAAATAACTCCCAATACCGTTTTTTGTTCTGCAACCAAAGCGATATTAACAGTAAACTCTCCATTGCGTTTAATAAACTCTTTGGTTCCGTCTATCGGATCTAAAATCCATAATTGCTTCCAATTTTTTCTTTCTTTAAAAGGTATTGCTTTGCCTTCTTCTGAAA
>Ga0307994_1001314_pt1 | contig 15242 bp, 12 predicted proteins | sample EllFjometagen261_FD_203171 | JGI IMG/M metagenome (GOLD analysis project Ga0307994, IMG submission 203171) | Marine microbial communities from Ellis Fjord, Antarctic Ocean - #261 | ecosystem: Environmental > Aquatic > Marine > Unclassified | place: Southern Ocean | collected 2014-11-02 | reverse complement strand
ACCGACGGAGCCCATGGTGAGGCGGCATACCGACCTCGGAAAGAACGACGCGCCCGGCGACGATTTTGCGACGGCTGATGCCCGGAACTCGATGCCCTCTTGACGAGAGGCGCTGTTAAAGAACGATCGCTGGCGCGGCCTTTGCCTAGGCCTTGGGCTGCTCTTGGTACCGCAGAGTATGTTCTTATGTCCGGTTTAGGGAAACAGGTTGATCGCGCCGGATGACTGGGGTTGGGTGGATTTCTGAAGGGCGGCTTCAGCTAGAACCCGATGTCGACGCTGAAGCCAGGACCGGACGAAATTTTCGCCTTGCCACCATGGGCGGCAACGACGGCTGCGACCAAGGCAAGGCCAAGTCCATGCCCTGGCGTGGATCGGCTTCCGTCCGCGCGGGTGAACCTGTTGAACAGCGCGTCGATCTGACCGGATGCTACCCCAGGCCCATTGTCGGATACCGCAAGGCGGATACTGTCATCGGCGCAGCCCAAAGAGATGCGTACCACCGTACCCTCCGGCGTGTGCTGAACGGCATTGTCGAGCAGGTTGGTGATCATCTGCTGGAGCAGGCGGCGATCTCCGGGCATGGTCACACCGAGGGCAATATCGGTCACCACCTCGTGACCGCTTGCTTCCATTGAAGGGCGATAGGCCTCAGCCATGTCGGTCACGACAGTGCTAAGATCGACCGTCTGAAAATGCGCGCGCGCTGCCATGCCTTCAACTTCGGCGATCCGCAGGAGGGCGGAGAATACCTCGAGCAGCTCGGTGGCTTCGGCCGCTGCCGCTTCGATTGCGCCGCGTTGCAGGTCGCCATGTGGCTCCCGCAGCGCCTCATCGAGACGGTTCTGCAACCGGGTTAGCGGGGTGCGAAGATCGTGCGCGACGTCGCTTGATACCTGGCGCAGGTTCTCCATGAGCCCGCCGATACGGTCGAGCATCAGGTTGAGGGTCTCAGCCACACCGTCAAACTCGTCGCCGCTTCCCGACAGCGGCACGCGCCGGGATAGATCACCTGCGATGATTGCCGAAGCAGTGTGATCGATCCGGGCGAGGCGACGCCGCGTAACGATACCGACCACCCACGCCGCCGTGATGCCGAGCAACAGCATCGTCCCGAACGCGCCAAGGAACAGTTTGATGAAGCTATTATCCATCTCGTCGATGGCAGCCCGATCTGCGGCTACCAGCAGGCGGTGGCCTTCCGGCAAGGCCGTGGTCAGCGACTGCGCGATGCGCTCCTGACCATCTGCGCGGTAAGGCAGGAGTTCGACATATCCGGGTTTGGCCGGAACAATCGTATCCAGTGTGCCGGCAAGAGGTTCACCCGCTGCGTCGACCAGCAAGTAGCCAAGACTTGCGGTGCTGCTCGCTGCCTCGCGCCGCCGAATGGCGGCCGCTATCCCATCAGGCCCGTCCTGTCCTTCGTCGATCAGCGCCTGCGTTTCGATGGCGATGCGATGATCGAGTTGTAGTTCAAGCGCTTCATGTGTGGTTTCAAAAGCGACCACGCCGATCGCGAGCGTCGCAAGCGAAAAGCCAAACGCCACCGCAGCAACCAGCCCGAAGGTTCCGCGCCACCAGCGCTTCATCCGCCGTCCCTAATGAGATAGCCGGCGCCGCGAACGGTTTCGATCGGGTCGCTGTCAAACCCGGCATTCAGCTTTGATCGCAGCCTGCTGAGATGGGTTTCGACGATATTGGTCTTGGGGTCGAAGTCGAAATCCCAGACCCGTTCGAGCAGCATGGTGCGGGTCATGATACGCCCGGGATGCCGCATCAGCTCGGCCAGGAGCGTGAATTCACGGGGCTGGAGCACCACTTTGCGACCAGCGCGCGTCACGGTGCGGCGGTGCAGATCGAGCACGATGTCGCCCGCAATCAGCCGCGCGGGCTCCTGTGATGCAGAGGGCCGACGGCCAAGCGCATGCAGTCTTGCGGCCAGCTCGCTAAAGGCGAAGGGCTTGCCCAGATAATCATCCGCGCCGCCCTCCAGCCCCTCGACCCGGTCGGCAATGCCGCTGACGGCCGTGAGCATCAGCACCGGGGTCGTGTTCCCGGCAGCACGTAAGGCCCTTACCAGTCCCAGCCCGTCGAGGCCCGGCAGCATCCGATCGACCACCATCGCATCGAAGCCGCCATCGGTCGCCTGAAACAGCCCGTCACGGCCATCGCCGCTGGTCACCACCTGGTGGCCCAACTCGGCAAGGCCGCGAGCGATGAACTGGCTGGTGTCGGCGTCGTCCTCGACGATCAGGATTCTCATGCTGCTATTCTAGCGGCTGCTTGTCCGTGCGCCAGCCACCACCCAACGCCCGAAACAAAGCCACCTGTGCCTGCGCAGCCGCGAGATCGGATTGCGCCAGCGCCAGCTGTGCCTGGGCCAACGTGCGGTCCGCATCGATCCGCAGCAGCGGGGCAGCGTCGCCAAGCCGCACCCGGGCCTCCGCGCGGCGAGCATAAGCCTGTCCCTGATCGCGCGCCTCGATCAGCACGCGGTTGCGGCGCACTTCGGCATCGTAAGCCGCCAGCGCCGTCTCGACTTCGCGCAAGGCGCGGAGCACGGCGACATCCCATGCCGCGAAAGCTGCGCGTTCGGTCGCTTCGGCCTGTGCGATTTTGGCGCGCACCGGAGCCTGATTGGGGAATGACCAGCTGACCAGCGGGGAAGCGGTTGCAACTAGCCCGCCGCTCAACAGCCCGATCGCGCCGCCAAGATTGACGCGCGGGTAAAGGTCTGCGCGCGCCACCCCGATCCGTGCGGTGGCGGCAACAAGGCGGCGTTCGGCCTCACGAACGTCAGGGCGGCGAAGCAGCAGCGCGGTTCCATCGCCAACGGGCACGGCATCGCGCAAGCGCGGCGGCGCTGCGCAGGTTACGGGATTGGTCCGGGCGTCTGCTGGCGGGCGTCCGGCCAGCGTGGCAAGCCTATACCGTGCATTCGCCTGCGCCGCTTCCAGCGGAGCAATCGCCGCCCGCGTGGTCGCGACAAGGTTTGCAGCCTGCGCCACCTCGAGCGGAGAGACCTCCCCCGCCGCAAGCTGGCTGTTGGTGATCCGCAATGCGCGTTCCAGCAGCCTGACTTGCTCGCTCACCATCGCAATGCCGCCGGTGGCACCGCACAGATCGACATAGGCCTGGACCGTATCGGCCACCACAGCGACCCGCACGCCATCCATCGCAGCGGCCTGCGCGTCGGCATCAGCGCGAGCCGCAAGCGCCGCAGAACGCAGCCTACCGAACAAATCGGCATCCCAGCTGGCGGTGGCAGCAAGATCATAATCGGTGGTGGGCACATTGCCCGAGGCGCTGGGCTGATTGGCGGAGTTGTCGATGCCGAGACCGCTCTCGATGGTCGTCTGAGGCAAGCGGGCGGCATCGGACAGCCGCTGTGCTGCGCGAGCACCATCTAGATTGGCATAGGCAACCCTCAGGTCGGCATTGGCCGCGAGACTGGCTTCAACCAGCTGATCCAGGACCGGATCGTCATAGAGGCGCCACCAATCGTCAGGCACAGGCGCGATCGCTGCAACCGGCAGGCTGGCGAACGGCGCGGCGGCAAGATCGCGGTTGATTCCTGGCGCAGGCGGCAAAGGCGCTGTCACACAGGCGGCTGTCATCAGCGTCACTAACGGGACAAGCCGCTTCATGCCGCCGCCTCCACCAAATCAGGCTCGGGCGCGGGACGGTCCTTGCCAAAGCGGGCATAGAGCGCAGGCATCAGGAACAGGTTGAGTATGGTCGAGGAGATTAGCCCGCCCAGAATGACAATGGCCATCGGGTGTTCGATCTCGTGGCCCGGCTTGTCGCCCGCAATCACCAGCGGCACCAGCGCGAGGCCGGCGCACAGCGCGGTCATCAGGATTGGCACCAGACGCTCCTGCGCGCCGCGAAGGATCAATGCCGGGCCGAATTCCTCGCCTTCGAACCGGCGCAAGTGATCGTAGTGCGAAAGCAGCATGATACCGTTGCGCGCCGAAATGCCGATCACGGTGACAAAGCCGACCAGCGATCCCAGCGACAGCACCCCGCCGGTCAGCGCAACCCCGATGACCCCGCCGACCAGCGCGAACGGCAGGCTGAGGCCAACCAGAGCCGTGATCCGCGCAGACCGGAATTCGAGCCATACCAGCAACAGGATACCGACCAGACAGGCGAGCCCTACCGTCCACAGCCGTTCACGCGATTCGGTGAGTGCAGCATATTCGCCGAGGATTTCGGGATGGTAGCCGGTCGCAAATGGCACCTCCTGCACGGCCGTTTCCACAGAGCGTGCGACAGCGCCAAGATCGGCATCGCTGGCGATATTGAGCGTGACGTCGAGGCGGCGCTGGCCATCCTCACGCTTAATCTCGTTGGGCGCGGGCACGATCACCACATCGGCGACGTCGCGCAGGCGCACCGGCGCGCCGACAGGCGTCTGAATCATCAGATCGGCAAGGGCGTGCTGGTCACCGCGAATGGCAGGCTCGCCCCACAAGGCGACATCGAACGCCTTCTGGTCGCGATAGATTTCGCCCAGCTTCTCGCCCGCCACCAAGGTCTGCGCCTGTCGGCGCACTTCGCCCGGCGTCAGGCCGAGGGTGACAAGATCGGCCGAACGCGGGCGGATCTGGATTTGCGGGACAAGCACCTGCTGTTCGACCTTGAGATCGGTAACGCCGGGGATTGCCGCAACCTTGGCCCTAAGTCGCTCGGCAGTGGCGCGGAGTTCGGCCTGATCGGGGCCATAGATGCGCACGACAACGGTTGCACCGGCACCCGATAGCACCTCCTTGATGCGTTCGCGCAGATAGGTAAGCACATCGCGGTAGAGGCCGGGGTAACCATCAACCACCTCCTTGATGCGGGCGACGCTGGAGTCATAGTCAACGCCGTCGTCTAGGCTGATCCACAGCTCGGTGAAGTTAGGCCCAACCACCTCGTCAGCGGCTTCGGCCCGGCCGATATGCGCGCCGAAATTGCGCACGCCTGGGATTGCCCGCAGCTCTTTGGAAGCACGGATTGTGATGCGATCCATCGCCTCAATCCCGATGCCCGGCTTCTCGACAAAGTGCATCAGGAAGTCGGTCTCACGGAAATCGGGCAGGAACTGGTCCTTGAACCCGGCATAGCCGATGCCGGACAGCAGCAATCCGCCCGCGACGATCCCCATCGCAAGTCCGGGGCGGGCGACCAGTCGCGGGAGAACGCCAAGATAGCGCCGCTTGAGCGAGGCGACGAGGCGTGTGTCGCGCTCCTCCTTCACCGGCGCATTGGGCAGCAGCATCAGGCACATCGCCGGGGTGACGACCAGCGCCACCATCAGCGAGGCGGCAATCGCCAGCACATAGGCAATCGCCAGCGGGCGGAAAAACGTGCCGGCGACCCCGCCGAGGAAGAAGATCGGCAGGAACACCAGCATCACGATCAGCGAGGCGAACACCACTGCCGTGCGCACTTCCAAAGAAGCAGACAGCACCACATTGAAGGCCGAGCGCGGATTGCCTGCGTCCCGGTTCAACCGCAGTCGCCGCGCGATGTTCTCGACGTCGATGATCGCATCATCGACCACCTCGCCCAAAGCAATCACCAGCCCGGCTATCACCATCGTGTTGATCGTCGCCCCACTCCATAGCAGCACGAGGCCAGCAGCCAGCAGGGACAGCGGGATCGCTACCAAGCTGATCGTCGCTTGCCGCCAATCGCGGGTGAAGGCGAACAGCACGATCGCAACCAGCAAGCAGCCGATCATCAGCGCGCGGGTGAGGTTATCGATCGACTTCTCAATGAAGGTCGCTGGGCGGAAGATCGTGGTGTCGATCTTCACATCCTGAAGGCCGGGGCGAAGCTGATCGACAGCCGCCTCGACATCGCGGGTCAGCTGCAGCGTGTTGCCGGTGGGCTGCTTCTCGACGATCAGCATGATCCCCGGACCATCATCGATAATGGCGTTGCCGATGGGCGCAGCAAAGCCATCGGTCACCCGCGCGACATCGCCCACCCGAACTGGCGCGTCACCCGCGATCTTTATGACGGTGCGCGCCAGATCCTCGGATGTCTGGATGGCGCCGGCCTGCTGCACGGGCAGCCGTTGGTTCGGCGTATCGACAAATCCGCCCCCGCCTACCAGCACCGCATCGCCAGTCGCGGTGCGCAACTCGGCCAGTGTAACGCCCGAAGCTTGCAGCCGGTCGGGGTCGGCCAGAACCTGAAGCTGGCGGTCGCGAAAGCCCCACACGGCGACGTTGGCGACGCCCGGCACAGACATCAGCTTGGGCCGGATCGTCCAGCGCACCAGCTCGGACAGTTCCATTTGGTCGAGTTTCTTCGACGAGATGCCAATTTTGAGCGCACGACTGGTGGATGACAGCGGCGGCAGCATCACGGGCGGGCGCGCAGCAGATGGAAGGCGGCCTTGCACCTGCGTCACACGCTCCTGCACCAGCTGCCGGGCTCGGATGACGTCCGTGCCGCGCTCAAACAGGATTGTTACCGATGACAGGCCCAGCACCGATTTGGACCGCAAGGTGGCCAGATCAGGCACGCCGTTGACCGCGGTTTCGATCGGAACGGTGATCAGGCTTTCGACCTCCTCGGTCGAAAGGCCTGGCGCTTCGGTCTGGATTTCAACGATGGGCGGGGCGAATTCCGGGAAGACATCGAGCGGGACATCGGCGGTCGCGCGCAAGCCAAGCACCACCAGCAGCGCCGCCATCGCGAGCACCAGCACCCGCTGCTTCAATGCAGATTTTACCAGCCAGGACAGCATCAGTGAGCAACCCCGAACTCGGTGCCGAACAGCTCAGCCGCTCCGGTCGTGACCACCACGGTGCCGGGCTCAAGTCCGCGCGAGAGAACTGCGCGCCCATCTTCGCTCGCTGCCACTTCGATCCGCTGGCGCACGTATGTATCTGGAGCAGTCTTGGCATAGACCCATTCGCCCCCGTAGATGTCGCGTAAGATCGCGGAAGCAGGCAAAGATAGCCCTTGGCGCTCACCGCCAGCAACCGGCAACGTGACGCTGACTCGCTGGCCGACCCGGTAGGCACGATCGCGATTGTCGAGAGCGAAATACAGATCGACCGTGCCCGCAACCGCGTTGGCCGATGGCGGCGCATCGACGGGCCGCGCCGAACGCTTTGCACCATCGGCGCCAAGCGGAGCGACAAGGACGCTCTGCCCTTTTTGGATAGCGGCAAGGTCGGTCCCGAAAACAGGGACACGCACCCAGACGTAGCGCTGATTGGTGAGCGTGCCGACCGCAGGGCCAAGCAAGCGTCGCTGCGATGCGGCGACATCGGCGGCCGCCTTGGCTGTTGCAAGGGCGGCAGCAGCCTCATCTTGCGCGCGTATGCTGCCCGCTTCTTCATCGACCAGTTGGGTGGCCCGGTTATAAGCGATCCGTGCCAATTGAAGCTGGGCGCGTGCCCGCGCAACTTCGCCATTGGCGGCTGTCTGCTGCGCTGCAAGCTGCTGCAAGTTGCTGGCCGCGTTGATCGGCGCGCCGCCGGAAGCAGCCGGAATGACGATCTCCCCGCTGGTCATGCGGGTTTCAAGCACACTGCCGCTACTGGCCCGCTCTGTCATAATCCCAAGACGCTTCTGCGCCTCAGGGGTCAGCGTAAGGCGGACAAGCTCGGTCTCATGAGCAATCGCCTCGCTGTGAACCGGCGGCTTTGTGCCTGGCGCAGACTCGCTGCCGCAAGCGGTCAACAACAGGGCTGCAAGAGTGGCGAAGCAGATACAATTTGAGCGCATCCTTCCCCCATAATGCGCGGTCATTGGGGCATGGTTGACGCTGCTATACAATTTCCCAATGTTGAGGGGTCATTGCAGCCATGCTGCTATTGCTGGCTGATCGTCCGCTGATTGCCCAGCCAAAGGTAGCTTTGGGGTCGGTTTGCCACTTTCCAGTTTCGGCGGAAAAGTGATCGAAGCTGCCAGTCCGGTTCAAGCGCTGACCTAATCTGCGGCGAACGCAGGGCCGGGGATGCCAGATGCCCTTATCGGCCTTCTTGATCCAGACGGATCGCTTCCTCCAAAAAGCGTTGCGGGTCTCGCACGTACTGCGCTGCCGGTGATTGCATGATTGTTCTCATGACAGCCTCACGGCTCGGCTGAATGATGGCACCCTCTGGCGTCGCAAGGACGCTATCGAAATGGCGCGCGAAGTCGCAGATCCCGCCGACCAATGGCAAAGACAGGTCCGCTACATTGAGGCGGAACTGGATCCCCTCAATGGCCTGCCCGTCGATGCTGACCTGAATGTCGTCCACTTTCTCGTCGCCCCAAATCCGCAGGCCGTCAGACCAAGACGGTTTCTCTGGAAGGAGCCTGCCGAGTTTCGAGAACACCACCTCCTCATTATCCGCCGAAAAACCGAGAACGGTCTCATCGAGTTGCGCGCGGCTCATCCGCACTGCGGCAACCCCTGCGACGCGCGCTGCAGATGCAGGAATGAGATCGATGACGAACTGCCACACTGCCATCATTAAAACATAGCGCATAGCTCAGCTGCAGCAACAGGTTGAGTTGCCGCGTTGTCCGTGGCTGCCCTCCCTCTGCCGACGAGCCGCGCCGAACTGCCTCACAAGATTGGGAGTGTTCCCGCTGTAACCCCTTCGCAGGGACAAAGGGGCGGCCCGGCGTGGCGCTGAAGCGCCTGACCGGCCCTGCCTTCGTCTTACCTGCTCGAGGGCGGGAACGTCTCTTCCACACACACAGGAACACCTGCCGAAACCTATCGGCGGCCGCCCCTTAGTCAAGGATCGCGGTCCCCCCAATTTTCAGCGGGGAGGCTGTGTCGCTGCGCGCCAGCCACCCCGCAGAAAATCGGTTCCCCCACGCCCGCCATGGCGGCGGCGAGACGAGCTCGCCGTCCATGACACGGTTCGTCCGGCCCGATGGGTTTTTGGCTGTTCCCAAAGTGGGGACGATTTCGAAACTCGGAGGCTTTTATGACTGTTTTCAATTCGTTCGCAGATCTGGCTCAGGCTCGGATCAATCTCGCCGATGCTCGTGAAGGGATTACGGAATCCTACGACGGGGCGTTTCTCGAACACAGCGATCTCGCCAAGCTCAACATCATCGATGAACCGATCGCTGCAGAGATGCCGGACCCCGACATGGCGCGCCGCGCCGTGGAGATGGCAATCGGAACGATCTTCGATGTCCTCAAGGACACGCGCATGGAGGAGTTCGCGCAGCAACTCGCCTGGGGCATGGTCAACTCGTTCCACATGACCGCACGCCTGGCTGAAGGACGCGAGGACGATGCTGCAAAGAAGTTGGGCGAAATGGCACGCCACTTCGATCCTTCGGAAATCTACGCTGTCGAGCTCGAGGAAACACAACAGCTCTGCCAGACACTGCAAGGGTGTCGCGAAGCGCTCGAGGCGATGCGCGATCATGCAGCGGACGTCTACCGGGTCGAAACCGGTCGTCCATTCACGGCCGCACGGGGATCGCAAGTCAGCAAGAACGGGGTTACCGCCAGCCAGGTGCAGGCACGCGATTTCCTCGCAGCACGCGCCAAGGATCGCAGAGCGCAATTCCAGCCCGATGGCCCGCTGGTGATCGTGTCAGGTGGCCAGAAGGATTGGCACGATTTCGCGATGATCTGGGCTATCCTCGACGACATCAAGTCGCGGATCCCGAACATGGTCCTGGGCACGACCGGCATGCGCAAGGGCGTCGACGCCATGGCGGGTGCATGGGCGCAGCAGAACGGGGTCAACACAATCCTGTTCGTTCCCGACCAGCGCCACGGTAACCGCGCTCCGTTCCTGCGCAACGAGAGCATCGTCAAGCTGAACCCGGTCGAAGCGATCATCGGGGAAGGATCGGGCATCCAGTCGAACCTTGCACAGCGCCTCCGTCAGGCAGGCGTGCCGCTGCATATCCGCCGCATCAGTGATCAGGCGCAGGTACGGTCGCGCAACCTTGGGTGAGCGCTTTTCGGAAGGCTCCGGCTTATGCCGGGGCCTTCCGCTCTTCTTTTGCGCGAGGGGCGGGCTCTGGGGGCATCGAACCCCCTTCGCCCGCTGACGCGAGCATCGCGATCCCTGAGTTTATCAGCCGCGCTTGTACCTTGGCTCGGCGCAACTTGCCCATGCTCGATGCTTCGCATCTTGCGGGCATCGCTGCCGCGCCAACTGCTACACCCGGACAATGGGTCGACCGGTTATGCCCGGGCTGAGAACCAGAACCACCTGCCGGCATTCAGCCACAAGCTCAGGGAGTGAGAAAGGAAAGGGGGATGGAGGTGACGAGCAGCGACAGGAGGCAAAGATGCTCGTCACATTCCGCGTCAAGAATATCGAGACAAGGCTCCATTCGAAACCGGCTCAGATCCGCCCGCCAGAGCTCGCCGCGCTGATGCGCAGACTGCACACCGCCAACAGTACAATCGATGCAGATCCAGGCGAATTCCTGGCCGCGCCCCTGAACTTCGAGATCAATGCCAACGCGCTTGCGATCGCCGAGTTCGCATCATGCTTCGACCATCGTCCGGAGATGATCGCGATCGTCGAGGAAGCGCAGTTTCTTGGGCGAATGCTGCGGATCGAGCACCCGCAATGCGATGCGCCGATCACGATGCGCGTTAGTGAACACATCGCTTTGGTAGGTGACATCACCATGAGCAGCGACCTTGCGGCTAAGATGCTCACCTCTCTTGGCCGCCATGCAAATGAATCTGGCCAATTGTGCCTGCAGAAGCTCGCGACAGCGCTCGAAGATCACCGGACTTACGCGGCTTTCGTCAAGGCAGGAATCACTCCGCTCTTCGAGAGCCTCGCGTTCATCGCCGCCACCGATTGTGGAGAGCAACATCCGCTGCTCGAATGGAGCTAATGACGAACCAGCCACCAGTTCACGAGCAGCCGGGAATCGGCTCAACTCGACGCCATGTTTAACCCTCGATCTGCAACCAGCCTCCTGCAGGATCGAGGTGGAAAAGGGTGCCCGGCACGTTGCCGCGGTGCCCTTTTTTCATACCGCTGGGGTTACGCTAATGCCGCACAGCCACGAGCCAGGACATAGCTTTCGCGAAGTCGCTGGGAACGCATGCCTCCTGCCGCAGGCACGTCCACCACCATCGCCATGAGCACCCCGCCAGCATACTGGTCAACCACTAATTTCCCGACCGAGAAGCCGTGCTGCGCCGGCTTCCGCACCATCGAAAAATTAGCGGTCAAGCCTCCGCTTCGCTCCGGTGACCAGCACACTGACGGGGCGCTGTTTCATGGCATGGCGGACGAGCCGCCAAGCGCCAGGAGGCAAGGTCATGTGCTACACAACGGAAAGCTACGAAGAAGACGTTTCAGTGCTTCGTCAGATCAACCCAAACATCATCGCCCTTGATGAAAAAACGCTCGAAGCTGAGCGGCGCTCGTACCACACATTCTTCGACGTCCATGTCGTCGAGACCCGGGACGGGTACATCCTCATAGAGGAAGGAGACTATGGCGAGCTGCCGATGCACCTGATCGACCAGATCGTCTACACCGCGACCGGCAAGATGGCCGATGAATTCTGAGGAGACAGGGCGGTGTCATCGCCGCCCAACTCGACAAAAACCAGACCTCACCCGCCAAGCTTCTCGAGGGTAGAAATCGCCACCTTTGGCTTCACTTTGACGGCCAGTTCCAGAAGGGCAATCGCCGTATCCTGACCGACCTTCTTGATCAGCCGATTTAGCTCTCGCTCTGCTTCCTCACGCTCAAGCTCTGCAAGCTTCTGCCTGCGCTCTTCCAGCTCCTTTTCCGCTGCTGCCAGGGCAGATCGTTCGCGTTCAAGTTTCGACACCATTGCGCATTCCTCCAAGCCTTGAAAGACCATGCGAAGATGCACCAATCGCAGGGTCTGTTCGAGGCATTTTTTTGCTTGCTGCTCTCGCGCCGCTTCGCCTCGATACAGGCGATACTTGGACGACGACCTTGATCGAACGTGGTGCCAATGACCTGAACCAGCGGTTCACAGAGGCAGGCCAAACGTCTGTGGTCAGTTCGCGAGTCAGGCTCGCGGCCACACTCCCTCGGAAAACCAGTTGGGCCAGTGATCCCCCTATGGCACTGGACCTAGCACAGGGCACAAGTTCCTGATTTTTGCACACCGTACACGCCCAAGCGTACAGGTTTCAATTCAACTCGTTGAACATTATAGTGATGACTGTAAAAGCCGAAGCGCGATTGACATCTGTCACGATGGCTATTCAGTCCGATCCGGCGCGAGGCCCAATCTTCAGAAAGATATATTGAACGTTAGTTCAACAACGGTCCGTCTCACAGGTCATCACGCACGACGAAAGCTTCCTTCAAAGACCTCGATCCTCTGGGACAGCGAGGTCCCCGGTTTCGGCCTGAGGGTCCTTCCTACCGGCAAGCGAAGCTGGTTCATTCGCTTCCGTGATCGTCTCATCCGCCGCTCCACCACCATCGGCCATCCTCCCGAAATGACTGTCGCCACCGCGCGGCGCATCGCTCGCCAGAAGGCAGCCGAAGCACGGCTTGTTGGCTTGCCAACGCCCCAGCCGCGACCGGCTGGCGAGGGTGTGACGTTTGCGCAGGTTGCGGACGAACTCATGTTCGCGCTCGCCCGGAGGTGGAAGCCTGCCACGGCGTATAGCAACCAGCAGTATCTGAAACGTAAGATCCTGCCATTCTTCGGCGACATGCCTATAGCGTCCATCGTTCGATCCGATGTCTTGCGCTGGCGTGACAACTTCGCAAGCCTAGGCGGGGCATTCAATCGAAGCCTACCGGTGCTTTCGGTACTGATGCAGGAAGCCGAAGTCTTTGACTACCGTCGGCAGGGGGCAAACCCCTGCAAGGGTATTGCCCGCTACAAGCGCAAGCGGATGGAACGGTTCCTCTCCATCGCCGAGTATCGTCGCCTGTTTGAGGTCCTGAGCAGCGCGGAAGTGGAAATGCCGGTAGCTGTTCCCTTGATCCGGCTGCTTGTTCTAACCGGCGCGCGGGTGGGAGAGATTGCCGGAATGCGGTGGGAGTGGGTGAAGGGCACGCGCGTGTTTCTGCCTGACAGCAAAACCGGTGCCAAGGTGATTTATCTGAGCGCCCCCGCACGTTCCGTCCTCGACAGTCTTGGTTGTAAGGGCAGGGGGTTGGTCTTCCCGTCCTCCCGTACTATCGGCAAACCGTTCAATATCTCCCCAACCTGGCAGGTGCTACGCCGACGCGCCGGGCTGCTCGACGTGCGGTTGCACGATCTTCGCCACAGCTTTGCCTCGCTGGCAATTCGTGACGGGATTTCGTTGACAGTCATCAGCCGACTGCTTGGCCACGCTCTTCCGGAAACGACCGAACGTTATGCCCACCTCGCCGACGATAGCGTTAGCGACGCAGCGAGGCGCGTCTGCCGAGCCATTGCCACTGGGCTGGGAGGTAGAGCATGAACGCGCGTACCCTGTCCTCGCTCGTAGACGAGGAACTTGCGGCGATTGGCCAAGTTCCTGTACGCTCATCGGAAAGGCGCGGAAGGATCACGCGATGGTGCCCGCGTCAGTCCGGCTTCGGAACCCGCTGCTATCCCGGTGGGCGCAGAGTCTACGTTGTCCAAGCCTTGATGGCCGGACGCGTGCGGACCGTGACGATCGCCGATGCTCGGCTCATCACCGAAACGCTTGCACGCAACATTGCAAGACGGGTCCTTCTGCGCGCCCAGGTTGACGAGAATCCCGCTGACGCCCATTTCAAGGGGAGGACGGTGCCAACCTACTTGGCGTTTCTCGAGCGCTACTGGCAGAGCGTGGCATCGCGTTGGAAACCCTCGACTGTTGCAAGCAACGTCTACTATCGCAATCATCTACGCCGTGCCTTCGTCAAACGCTACCTTGATAAGATCACGCCTGCCGAAGTACGAACCTGGTTTGCCAGCCTCACGGTAGATGCAGGTCCGGCGGCCGCAAATCGTGCATTCGAGTTATTGCGCGCGATGTTCAACAAGGCCGAGGAGTGGGGTGTGTTGCCGGAAGGCAGCAACCCGTGCGCCGGTATCCAGCGCAACAAACTGCGCAAGCACGAGTGCCTCCTTAGCGGCGACGAACTTGGAAAGCTCGGGGAGGCGCTATGCAATGAGGAGCGGAATGCGCCAGTTGCGGTAAGTGCACTGCGGCTGATTGTGCTGACCGGCTGCCGCAAGAGTGAGATCGTCAACTTGTGCTGGAGTGAGGTGCGCGGGGCGCGTCTCTTGCTCCACGATGCCAAGACTGGCCCCCGCACGGTTTGGCTTGGGGAGGATGCACAGGCAGTCCTCGCTATGCAGCCGCGTGACCTATCTGACGATCGAGTTTTCGGCGCGCTGAAAGTCGCGTCCGTCGACAATTGTTTCAGGCGCGTGCGAGCGGCAGCCGGGCTGGACCACGTCCGTGTGCACGACTTGCGGCACAGCTTTGCCAGTCGCGCCGCAGCCATGTCGGAAACGCTGCCCATGATCGCCAAGCTGCTTGGCCATGTCGATGTCTCGATGACCGCGCGCTATGCGCATCTGGATGATGCGCAGGTGATGGAAGCGTGTGAACGGACCGGGGATTTGTTCATCCAGTCTGGGTTTGCTTCGCTATGAGCGGGTGACGGAGACGGTTGGGCAAGAAGCCGTTCGGCAAATTGGACAAACCCGCCGGACGGCAACCCGCCTTGGAACGGGACGTTACGCCGCATCCCGCTATATTGAAGGGCGAAGAATAGGCTTCCAGCTTTGACCGCAACTGCGGACTGACCGGAAAGTCCGGTTTGCAACGGTCAAATCGCAGAAGCTGTCGTTTGTTTAACTCGCTGATCCAGGCGTCGCCATGTCAGGTAGTCAGGTTGATTGTCGCGATGACACATCTCCTTGTCGCGGCGCAAAAAGTTCTGAGCGTCGTCGAGCAGATGGTGCAAGTCGGACACCGGTACTGTTTGAGAGCTTTTGAATTGAGAACGAAACCAAAAATCGTGGAGAACATCCGCGCTTTTCAAAAAACGAGATGGCGTAGTTGCTGCGACGTTCTATCGTCACGGGATGGCGAAAAAGATTACCGATAATCAGCTGATCGGCGAGTTGGGCGAGGCCGCAGTCCGCAAGCGTTTCCTGTCAATGGGCTTCCAATTCGATTCCCGCAGCCGACTGGAGGCGGGCATCGACGGCCTGGCGGAAGTCATGATTGATGGCGAACCGACAGCGCGCATGATCGCGGTGCAGATCAAGTCGACTCGGGCGGGAAAATACACGTCGGAAACGGACGCCGGGTTTACCTATTTGTTGGA
>Ga0307994_1001313_pt1 | contig 15250 bp, 13 predicted proteins | sample EllFjometagen261_FD_203171 | JGI IMG/M metagenome (GOLD analysis project Ga0307994, IMG submission 203171) | Marine microbial communities from Ellis Fjord, Antarctic Ocean - #261 | ecosystem: Environmental > Aquatic > Marine > Unclassified | place: Southern Ocean | collected 2014-11-02 | reverse complement strand
AATTAGAAAATAAAAAACCCAATCCTAGCAGACCTAGCAGCCCATATCTCAATGCAATTTGGGTAAAGGCATCCCATGAACCGATATCTAACCGTTCGTATACATAAATATACTGGAAGGCTCCAATCCCAAATGGATTCTCAAGGAAGAACAGAATCGCATTCGCTGATGGTGTAAATCGGCGATCAAAAACAATGTCATTCTCAACTTTAATCTTATATTGCTCAAGCACAAATTCCTGAACTATGCCAAGAAAGAAAAGAACTAGCATTAATAAAATAACTCGATACTGCCAAGTTAGAACGGTAGACAGCAGAAAGGCTGTTACGACAATACCAGCCGTAGACAGAGTTGATAAAACGACCACAGCGTAAAACATGCAAACAAAATCTGGCCTCTTTAATCGTTTGAGTCTGATATATAAGGCAACGTTAATCAATATTTGATAAAACCCTGGTTCGCTGGCAAATCCTGAGTTCCGCATCACCAAATCGGGGTTTAGCAGGACATTAAGAACAATAAAAGTGCGATGCGTACTTTCTCTGAAGTTATACTCAGGCGCAGAATATGCAATTTCAGGAAATAGAAAGAACAATAGATATACTACCGAAGAAGGTATTGACAGATACAGTATAATTTTCTCATATACATCAAAGAGATCGGCCTCAGATGTAGATTGAGAAAGCACAAAACCGAAAATCAAAAACGTTGGGATTGCCAAAAAAGAAAGTGTAACGAAGCCGCGATCTACGGATTGAAAAAGATCATAAAGCGTCATCGGTAAAACCAACGCGATGAAGCATAAAATCATAGTGACAGCTGATCTATTGTAGAACTTTACTGTAAAAAGTAGTGTAATTAAGCTAGCTAAAGTAAATGCAACTGTTGCAATCTCACCAAAAATTGGACTGGTTGTAACAAACAGGCAAATCGCAAGAAATACAAATCTTCCTTTGGAAATTTGTTTTTCTGTACCGCTTCTAAATTTGGTGCTTTTGTTTGGATTCATAAGTGCCGTACCACCAGCTGCTGCCATGGCATGCCCTTTCTTTTTAGCTGTCTGATGTAGAAGAAAAATACCAACAACGAAGTGACGAAGGTGCAAAGTCCGAGGGCGTAAATTACACCCAAGATCTCCATAAATATGAAGCCAATGATTATCGAAATGATCTTGAGCGGTAAGACCAATACCTGGATCCACGCCAATTCTTTTTCTAAACCGATGACAGGAGAAATGAGCATCGGTAAAATGAATATAGACTGAAAAAGTTGAACGCCTATATATGCGCCAAACTCTAGATTGTATTCGGCAAATTCAGGCCCCCAAGCGGAAGTGATGAGATTTATATTGAGTATGAACATTATACACAAAATTAGTGATGAAATGACAATGGCGAGCCAATAAGTCCTTGTAAGTCTCAGAAATTCATCATTGTTACCCTTGGCGTACAAAATAGCAAGTCTCGCCACCAGAGTAGAGGTTGCCATATTTATGAATACAGCGACAACTGTTCCCGTTCGGACGATCGGCTGATAAATGCCGATGACCTCGTTGCTGGTAATAGTGGACAATACCAGAAGATCAATCCACCCTGCAAACCCTGTCATGATAGCAAGCAGCCAAAAATGCTTGCCACTGTGGAACATGCTCAAGAAAGACAGATGCTGAGAGATTGGTGAGAGTAAACTGTAGTTGACAGTTGATCTCCAGGCTCGCAATATTGCAAATAGAGCAACGATGGAAACTATACTATATATAAGAGCGATAAGCTCTGATTTAATTGGACTGAATGATGTCATGCTAAAGATGACTATTAGGAAGACTAATGGAACGAAAACAGCCTGCCAAAATACGGCGATATTGACATGTTGCCAACCGCGCATTGCTTCTGCGATGACCCAAATTATTGAAATGGTGATTACTGTGGGGGCAAATAAAGCAATATAAGGTAGCAATGGCTTGTTTACGTATGCGATTACACCCACCAAAATCACTGACACGATGGTGCTTGCTTGAGTAACCAATTTGAGAGATGACTGCAAAAATTTGGTTGCTTCGGCCGGGTCATTTTTGGCGCAATACTTTGCGATTTCTCTGAGCGCTAGCTGATCTTGGCCGAGCTTTGCGATTGCTGATGCGATCATCACATATGCAAATGCTAACTGAAAGGCGCCATTAATCTCTACGCCATATTGACGCACAATATAGATACTTACCAAAAGGGTTGATAGAACACCAATCGAGCGCACAGAAATTGCTTTAAATGAACTTGCAACTTCATGGAGTAGGTATTTCGACACAAATCATCCCGCTTGAAATTTTAGAACTTAGTCTTCGAAAGCCTGATTTCACGAAACTTTGTTGTAGTTCAATGATAAATTTGGCCAACGCCATGGCCCCATATATGGGGCAATTTGGTAGGCCGATTGATGGCCTCGGGCAAGGACGAACGGTCGTGGTTAGGCGGGATGGATTTGCCAGGTTGATAGCCCGGAAAGCTATCAATGTGCATAGTTTCCCTTGGGTGTGTGCCATTTTTGTCGAGACTGATGCGATGTGACATTCGTTGTTCCATCTTTGACGCTGTGCGGTGCTCGTTTGCCGCCATGGCCGTTTCGGGCCAACTGCTCTGCTTCAGGCCTTGTGCTGATGAGACATGATAATATTCTCGAGAATGCCGACCGTCTCTGCTATCGCCCGGTCGAAGGCCATGTGCGCATCATAGAAGCGCTTGCCGTTCTCGCCGAGCGTGGCACGGTCGGGCGACGGCATCCGAGTGAGACCGATCATAGCCGCTGCCATCTGCGCCACATCCTCGGGCGAGCAGACTCTGGCGGCGCCGGATCGCTGCAGCAGCGCGCCGGCCTCGCCCTTCAGGCCGGCGATTATCGGTTTGCCGCACGACAGATAGTGCTGCATCTTGGACGGTAGTGTGATGTCGTATAGTGGGTCGTCCTTGAGATGCATCACCAGCACATCGGCCTGGTCGAATACCCGGTCCATCGCGGCGCGCTCCAAAAGCCCGTGGAAGGAGACGCCTTCGGGGGCGACCTGCCCGGCGAGCGCCGTCAGCATCTCGGCTTCGATGCCGTGACCGAACAGGTGAAGGTGCAATTCGGGGCATGACTGGCGCGCCTCGGCCACGGCCTTGATCACCGTTGCCAGCCCCTGCGCCTGACCCAGATTGCCGCCATAGACTAGGTTGAACCGTCCGGCGAAGGCGGGTAGCGCCGCCGACTGGCCCGCGTGCGCATCGTCGATCGCTGCGGGTTGATATGTCGACCAGTTGAAGATTCGTGTGAGTTTACCTGCCGGCACGCCGCGCGCGATGAGTTGGGCACGCATCCCGTCGGATTGCGGGATGAGGTGGGTGGCGCGGCGATAGACGAAATTGCACAATACACGCAGCACACGGTCGATTCGGCCCCCTGCCATGCCGGACGCCACGACGCTGTCGGGCCACAGATCCTGAATCTCGACCACCATCGGCTTACGATGCACCATGCAGAACAGCGCCGCCGCAAGCCCCGGGGTGATCGGCGGGTGATAGACATAGACCGCATCATAGCGCCGCCCGCGCCACAGGCCAAAGATTAACGCACTTACAAAAAAGCTCAGATAATTGGCCATCCGGCCCAACGCCGAGCGGTCATGCGAGGGGAAGATGCACAGCCGGTGCACCGGAAGGCGGCGCAGCGTTTCCTGGGCATATGGCCGGATGCGATAGCCCGGATAGACCTTGCCGCCGGGATAGTTGGGAAATGCAGTGGCCACCTCGACATCGTGCCCGCATGCCGCGATGGCCGCCGCGAAATCGGCACCCTTGAAGGCGGGTTCAGGATCGAACCATTGCGTCAGATAGAGAATGCGCACGCCGGTTCTCCGTAAGCGCTAACAGGCGACGCCGCCATCACAAATAATCATGCATCCGGATTCCATCCCACTGGTTAGACAGCTTGGTGGTCCCTAGGATGAGCTTGACCACCCGCTCTGACGTGTTGGCGATTTGGTAATCCTGCGGCACTACCTTGGCGATCCCCGCTGCCTTGCGCTCGGCATGCATGATGATGGCCGCTTCAATACCCGCCAGCATGGTTGCGCGATCGAGGCCGGTAGCGATGATGTTACCGGTATCGAGCGCCTCGGGCCGCTCGATGGCATCGCGCGGGGTAATCGCAGGAAAATCGAGCAGCGAGCTTTCCTCGGCAATCGTGCCGCTATCCGATATGGCGCACATGGCATGCATCTGCAGATGATTATAATCATGGAAGCCAAAGGGTTTGAGGTAGCGCACGCGCGGATTGAGCGTCGCGTCTTCGAGTGCCTCCAGACGCTTGCGGGTCCGCGGGTGGGTCGAGACGATTACCGGGACATCATATTGCGTCGCCAGCGCATTGAGCGTTTCAACCAGTGACTTCAGACGCTCCCTGCTGTCGACGTTTTCCTCGCGGTGCATCGATACAATGAAATACTGGCCATCGGTCAGTTCAAGTTGCGACAGGATAGCCGACGCGTCAATTTGGCTGCGATAATGCTCGAGTACTTCGCGCATCGGCGAACCCGTCAGGTAAACCCGCCGATGGGCCATGCCTTCGCTTAGCAGGTGGCGGCGGGCATGCTCGGTATAAACTAGGTTAAAGTCCGAGATATGATCGACCAGCCTGCGGTTGGTTTCTTCGGGTACATTGCGGTCGAAGCTGCGGTTGCCGGCTTCCATGTGATAGATTGGAATCTTCAGCCGTCGCGCCATGATCGCCGAAATGGCGCTGTTGGTGTCGCCGAGCACCAGCAGGGCATCGGGCCGGTCTGCCTTCAGCACCTTTTCGGTCTCGATCAAAATACCACCAAGCACCGCACCCAGGCTGGATGTATCGACGCCGAGGAAATGATCGGGTTTGCGCACGCCGAGGTCGTCGAAGAACACCTGGTTGAGCTCAAAGTCCCAGTTCTGCCCGGTGTGCACGATGCGGTGGTCGCAATGCCGGTCGAGCCGCGCCATCACTCGCGACAGCCGGATGATCTCGGGACGGGTGCCGAGCACGGTCGTGACCTTCAGCTTGCTCATGCGTGATCTGCCTCTTGGAAAACGGGGTCAGAAAAGGTGTCAGGATCCGCCGGATCGAACAGACGGTGCGCCCAGAAAAACGTCGTCACCTCGTTGTCGCTGCTGTTCTCGATATGGTGCGTGTGCAGCGGCAACATATCGATCGCCACGGGCTCGCCGCCGCTGACCTCGAACGTATGCACCTCGTTGGTCAGCACCTTGCGGATGCGAATCGTCGCCTTGCCCCCAACGACCAGAAAGCGCTCGACTAGATCGGTATGGAAATGGTCGCCGCGAATCTTGCCGGGGTAGGTGGTCGAGATGAAGCTTTGCGAGGCGCCCAGCCCCTTTGCAGTTTCGAACAGGGTGCCGCGGTGATCCGATTTGGGGGCCATCGGCTTGGGGTAATGCGCGGGATAGCCGCCGGTCCGGTAGCTATTGAACAGCGCCAGATCGAAACCGTCGGCAAAATCGGGGAAGATATCGGCCTGGTAGCTGGCATGAAATGCGCTGAGCTTGTCGTATAGCGCCGAAATGCTAATGGGACGACCGGCGGGTACGATTTCGCCGGTTTCGCCATGCAACGCAGCGTTGATCGCTAGGTTCGCTGCAGCGCCGGCATGGAGTAGCTCGACCTTGCCTTCGGGGTTGATCTGCGGCCTGACGCCTCTCCAAAGTTGATCGATCAATGTCGCGGTCACATTGTTATAATAGGGCCGCGCGCATTCGCCAAAGATGTGCGGCAGCACCAGATTGGTGTAGCGCGGGAACACCTGTTCAAGCAGCTCGCCGGCGATGCGCTTGGATCGGCCATAGAATGAATCGAAGAGGGCATGCGTGCTGTTGGCATAGACCACATGCGGGCTGCTGCCGGAGGCCTTGCAGGCCGCAATGAGACGCTGTGAAATCTGCGGGTTTGCCGCTTCAACGACGGCTTCCTCGCCGCGATTGACCCCAGCGAAGTGCAGGATGGCGTCGGCACCATTTACCGCGCCTGATAGATGCGCTGCGTCTTCAAAGCCCGCATGGTCGATCAGCACAAGATCATAGGGTGCAGGCTTGCCGCCATAGCGGGCCGCGCAGTTTTGCGCGTGCAGCCTGCCGGCCACGTGCCAGCCCAGCAAACCGCCGGCACCAGTGACCACGATCCTCATGCTGCGGCTGCCTTGCTCCAGGTCGAAAGTTCGTCGCGCACTTCGGGCAGCGATAGCAGTAGCTCCTTGACGCCCTCGATGTCGAGTTGCTCGGCGTTGTGCGAATGATAATCGTCGAAGGTAACTGTGTCCTTTTCACCTTCGCTGACGAAGCTGGCGTAATTGAGATCGCGTTCGTCGAGCTGCAGTCGCCAGTAATCCTGCATTTCCTGTGCAGAGGCGAGCTCTTGGGCGCTGGCCAGCGTTTCATACAGTTTTTCCGCGTGACGCCAGCCGATAACCTTCACAGGATGATCGGGCACGCCGAACAGTTCGATCAGCGCCTGCACCAGATCGGCGATGGTCGATGCCGCCGCCTTCTTAATGAACAGATCGCCCTGGCGGGCATTGTCGAACGCAAAACGGACCAGATCGACGCTGTCGCGCAATGGCATCAGGAAGCGCGTCATCTTTGGCTCAGTCACTGTGATGGGGCGGCCCAGCTTGATCTGCCGGATGAACAGTGGGATTACAGATCCGCGCGAATACATGACATTGCCGTAACGAACGCAGCTAATGGTAGTGGAGGCCGCGCTGCCGATCTCGCGTGCTGCGGCCTGCGCAATCTTTTCCATCATCGCCTTGGTAAGGCCCATCGCATTGATCGGCATCACCGCCTTGTCGGTGGAGAGGCAAACCAAGCTGGTGACCCGCTGCTCGATCGCTGCACGGATAACGTTTTCAGACCCGATGATGTTGGTGCGCACTGCTTCCATCGGAAAGAATTCGCACGAAGGAACCTGCTTCAGCGCCGCGGCATGAAACACGGCGTCAACGCCAGCTATAGCACGGTCCACGCTACTGCGGTCGCGAATGTCGCCAATATAAAACTTGATTCGTGGGTCGTTAAGCTGCGTACGTAGGGCGTCTTGCTTTTCTTCGTCCCGGCTCAAAATGCGAACTTGCTCGACATCGTTTTCCAGAAGGCCAGCTAACATCGTTTTGCCAAATGAACCCGTGCCGCCGGTTATCAGTACTGTGGATACGGGCATAAAAGTATCGGCCTTTTTTTGTTACACAGCGCGCCCATTACGGGTCGTGCGGGCTTGTAGCCATGCTCTGGAAAGGAGGCAAGTCTAACCTGTCGAGCAAAAGAGCGGAGATGCTCTTGGCTCAAAACTCGTGTGGCTGCTGGGCCGACGTCATGCGGCGCCGTCGAAGGGCCCACCCCCCAATCAGTTCAGTTCAAGAGATACAGCTTCGTGCAAACATTTGTGAAATCTTCCGGATCACGGTAATCGCCAGCCTCCAGACCGGTTTCACACAGATTACGCTCTTCTGATCGTTCGCTGCGTTGAAGACCCGCCCTGCTAACGCTTCGGGCGAGCCGGTCGACAATGGGGGAAGACCCATTCACGCGGTCATGCGGGGGCTGACGATACTTGGCAGCACCGTCGTCACCTGCACGCCTTTGCTGGCCATAAGGTTGCCCTGCCCCGACAGTAAGGCGGTGAACCCCGCCATGGCTGAGCTTTGGGCATAACTGCTCGCGTGGCCGCCGCTAAAAGCCACCGAACTGATGTCGATCGCGGTGCCTGAGCCTAACGCGGGCGAAATGGTTGGCGAGAATCTCTATGGGCAAGATAGGACCTTCGATGTTGCTGGGCATCACCCAAGCGGCTGTGTCCGGGTCGGTCTCTGCGCTAGGATCCGGTCCAATCGTCGAAGCCGAGGAGCAGCAACAGGGTGCCAAAATCCGCAACGATTTCCAGAACCGCGAATGCTGCATCAGCAGGATACGGCAGGTGCCCTCAGGGTGTTGGGCGTGTTGTAAAGCACTTGGACCGGTTCGAACTGGCACAGATCGCGACCGCCTCAGATAATTGCGACCCACCCAGCCATGCCATTGGGATTCCATTTTGGCGCCTCAAAAACTGCAGGCGTGTAGCGTTGTGAGCTTGTTCACTGCCTTTGCGGATGAGCGGAGGTGGATGATGTCAGGACAGCCTTGGTATCTTTGATCTTTTAGATCGATACGAGGCGATGAGCCCGGCCGGCGATCCTTTTGAGCGGCTTGCGGCGATCGTCGACTTCGAGGTGTTCCGAGGCCCGTTGATTGCCGCGCTGCGCCGGAGTGCTCGCGGCAAGAGCGGCAGGCCACCGTTCGATCCAGTGAAGATGTTAGATATCCTGGTGCTGAAGGCGCTTTACTCGCTGTCGGCCGAGGCGACAGAGTTCCACATCAAGGACCGGCTGTCGTTTCAGCGGTTCCTTGGGCTCGGGCGCGATGGGACGGTGCCGGACGCACCCACTTTCTGTCTGTTCCGCGAGCGCCTGGTACAGGCCAAGGGAATCGACAAGCTTTTCGCGCGGTTCGATGCGGTACTAACCGACCGGGGCTACCTAGCGGTGAGCGGCCAGATCATCGATGCCACCGTCGTGCCAGCAACCAAGCAGCTCAACACCGACGAGGAGGAGGCGGCAATCAAGGATAGCCGGATCCCCGAGCGCTGGAAAGGCAAGCCGGCGAAGATCTGGCAGAAGGACCTCGATGCGCGCTGGAGTGTAAATTACACCGAAGCGAATGGAGGAAGGAGCCCATCCCAAGGCGTTCAAATTGATCGTGCTTACCATAGCTATGATCGGCTACAAAAACCATATCGGCGTCAACCGGGCGCATGGACTGATCCGCACCTGAGACGCCCGCGCCGCCAATGCCCATGATGGGGCAACGCTACCAGACCTTTGTCCGCAAGCAGAGCATGGGCCCTGGCGTCTTGGCCGATACCGCCTATTGCCCGAAGAAGAACGAGGCCTTCCTCGAGCGCGGCATGTTCAAGGGCAACATCGACCAAAGACGGATGCCCCGCCGGCCGCTGCCCGACCAGATCGCCCGGGCCATCGCCAGGCGCTCCGCCGTACGCCCGGCAGTCGAGCACGTGTTCACCGGACAGAAACGCTGCATAGCCCTAGTCATCCGAACGATTGGCACCGCAAGCGCGCGCATCAGATCGGTATGGCGAATCAGGCCCATAATTTCCAGCGCCTCGCTTGGCTCAAGGGGCGAGGTGCGCCTGCCTAGCAGAAAAACGAGGCGCAGAGCGACGCACGGAGCCACAAAACCAAGGAAATGCGGCTGAAAAGATCCGCCCTCAGGGCCCAATGGCCAACCTCAGCTTGCCCCTGCCTGTGTCAGGCCCAGAACAGCCGGTTCTGCGAGGTGTCCAGTTCACGACGGTCATCGATTATTCCGCGTGTTTTTTCCCGCGAGGTTTGCTCTCCTCCCACTGGTTCCTAGCTACAGGCATAGGCTTAAATGTGGTCAACAACGTTTGCAGTCTGTCTCGCGAATTGCCGCATTAATTCGGCGTTACCTCAGGCCTATCTCCGGGCCTTCAGCGCCTCGGCAATCGCCTTGACATCCTGCGATCGGCCCTTGGGCACTATCATGACATGCGAGGTATTTGCGATGATGATCAGGTCACTGATTCCCGATGCCGTGACGGTGATACCGTCGGCGTGGATATGATTGTTGCGGCTGTCGAGTGCGATCACCTCGCCTGACAGGGTGTTGCCATTGGCATCGGGCGCACCGATCTCAGCCATCGCATCCCAGCTTCCGACATCGGACCAGCCGCAGGACACCGGAACGACCACTACTCGGTCGGTGCGTTCCATCACCGCGTAATCGATCGAATTCGACGGGCAGGCGGCAAATTGCTTTGCGAGTGGCTGGATCAGCCGCGCGCCTAGATCAAGGCCGTCCAAAGCTTGGTGTGCGGCGTGGTGTATTTCGGGCGCATGCGCTGCAAGTTCTTCCAAGTAACGGTCAGCGCGCATCAGGAAAATGCCAGCATTCCACGCATGGTTGCCTTGTGCCAGCATCGCCTCGGCCTCGTCGCGCGGCGGCTTCTCGATGAAGCGGGTGACTTTGCGGGTCCCGGGACTGGCCGCCAATGGATCTCCCATCTGGATATAGCCGAAGCCAGTTTCGGGGCCGGTCGGATTGATGCCGAAGGTCACCAGCCAGCCCACCTGGGCTGCGTGCAGGGCGGTGTCGACGGCAGCAAGAAAGCCGGAAAGGTCGGCGATGACATGGTCGCTGGGCATCACCAGCATCACCGCATCGCCGCTGCCCGCCGCGATTGCCGCCAAAGCGATCGCTGGCGCGGTGTTGCGCGCGCTGGGTTCCAGGATGATCCGCGCGTCTGCCAGTGCAGCGTGGCCAAGTTCCGCCTCCATCAGTGCGCTGTGATGCTTTGCGCCGATGACCAGCGCCGGGCCAAAGCGGGTGGCGTCGGAGATGCGGGCCAATGTGTCAGCAAACATCGAACTATCCGACGCCAGCGCGAGAAACTGCTTAGGCCGCTCTGAAACTGAAAGCGGCCATAACCGGGTTCCCGACCCACCGGAAAGGATGACGGGGATGATCTTGTTCATGCCGTTAACTGCCATTCTAGAGTGTGCGGGCGATGAGCAGGCGCGCGCCGCTGCTGGCCTCGAAGGAAAAGCTGGGATCGATGGCTAGGCATTCGCCTGCGGCCACGCGGACAAGCGCACTGCCTGCCTCTGCCGTGATGTAGCCTTCGATGGGAACCACGATTAACGGCCCACTGCCTGGTAGGGTTTCGCTCGGATTGCCGGTCAGCCGCACTTGAAATAGCGGGCCATCGACCAGGGTCTGATCTGCGTCGAAATCGACATGCCCCTCAAGGGCGTGGCAATAGGGCACCGCCGTCGCTACCTCGACGCCATCGTCGAGATGCAGTTCGCGCGAACGGCCATAGTCATACAATCGATACGTAACGTCGGCATTCTGCTGAATTTCGATCAGGCAGACACCCGCGCCGATGGCGTGCACAGTGCCCGCAGGAATGTAGAAGAAATCTCCGCGCTGCACCGGCTTCCAGTCGATCAGGCCCTCGATGCTGCCGTCCAGAGCCGCTGACCGAAGCTCGTCGCTCGACAATTCGCGCAGCGTGCCGATCCCGACGCTCGCGCCTGGCTCGGCATCGAGCACCAGCCAGCATTCTTCCTTGCCGCTCGCGAGCCGCCTCGACTGCGCCTGAGCATCGTTAGGATGCACTTGGATGGAGAGCTTCTCGCTGGTGAAGAGATACTTGACCATCAACGGCAGTGCCGGCTCGTCCTCGGCCTCAAACCAGATTTCGCCAATCTTGGACTTTCCGTAATTGACGAAAGGCGACGGTAGTAGTGCCTTGCCCCAGGGCTTGTTCACATACCGCGCGGCGAGCTTGTACACAGGGGTACTGATAACCATCGCCGTAACATCCATCAAACGGAGAAGAGGCATAAAGCCAGAGTTTTTATCGATCAGTAATACACAAGCCGGTCACCTATGCATACGAATCACTCGACAGATAGGTTTCTACGAAACGCTCGCTCGGATAACGGCTACCTCCTAAAAAAGGTTCCATATGTTTTTCAATCTCTAATATCGATATATCGAAGTTAAGCATTGTCATTACAATGTTCTCAATTGCCTTTGATTTTTCGATCGCGCGAATTTCTTCGTTATCGGTGAGCATTGGTTGTCCTCTCTATAATTATATCTGGTCAGTGGGTGCAGTCGAATATGTCGCACATAGAATCATTATTCTACCGTAACTGACTTGGCCAGGTTGCGCGGCTGATCGACATCGGTGCCCTTGGCGACCGCGACGTGATAGGCCAGCAGCTGGACCGGCACGGCATAGACGAGCGGCGCGATCAGCGGGTGGACCTTGGGCATCTCGATCGTGGCAAGGCACCCCTCGCCTGCTTCGGCGAGGCCTTCGGCATCCGAGATCAGCACCACCTTGCCGCCGCGCGCGCGCACCTCCTGCATGTTGCTCACCGTCTTTTCGAACAGCGGGCCCGAGGGCGCGATGACGATGATCGGCACCGCCTCGTCGATCAGCGCGATGGGGCCGTGCTTCATCTCGCCTGCGGCATAGCCTTCGGCGTGGATGTAGCTGATTTCCTTGAGCTTGAGCGCGCCTTCCAGCGCCAGCGCATAGTCCGGCCCACGCCCCAGATACAGCACGTCGCGCGCCTGTGCGATGGTGTGCGCCATTGCCTCGATCGCGGCATCATGTGCCAGCGCCGCGTTGATCGCAGCGGGCGCCTCGATCAGATGGCGCACGATCTCGGCCTCTTCAGCCTGGCTGAGGCGCCCCTTGGCGCGCGCAAGATTGACCGCAAGCGCCGCCATCACCGCCAGCTGGCAGGTGAACGCCTTGGTCGAGGCCACCCCGATCTCGGGGCCCGCGTGCGTCGGCAGCAACAGATCGACCTCGCGCGCCATTGAGCTGGTGGGAACGTTGATGATGCCCGCGGTGGTCACCCCGCCCGCCTTCATGTGGCGCAGGGCCGCCAGCGTATCGGCGGTCTCGCCCGATTGCGAGACGACCACGCCCAGCATTCCGGGCGAGAGCACCGGATCGCGATACCGGTATTCCGACGCGACATCGACCTCGACGGGGACGCGCGCCAATTGCTCGATCCAGTACTTGCCGATCATGCCGACATAGGACGCAGTGCCGCAGGCGATGATCGTGACCCGGTCGATGTCGGACAGCTCGAAGTCCATCTGCGGCAGCGCCACCTGCTGTTCGACCGAGCGGATATAGCTTTGCAGCGTCTGCGCCACGACCACCGGCTGCTCGAAGATTTCCTTCTGCATGAAATGGCGGTGGTTGCCCTTGTCGATCAACGCGCCGGTGACGCCCGACAACGTGACCTCGCGCTCGACCGGAGCATTGTCGGCGTCAAAGACCTGCGCGCCGTCGCGGGTCAGCACCACCCAGTCGCCCTCTTCGAGATAGGCGATGCGCTGGGTCAGTGGAGCAAGCGCCAGCGCGTCCGAACCAAGATAGGTCTCGCCCTCGCCATAGCCCAGCACCAGAGGCGAACCCAGCCGCGCGCCGATCAGCATATCCGGATACTGGCGGAACGCGATGGCGAGCGCGAAGGCGCCGCGCAGCTGCGGCAGCACCGCCTTGACCGCGTCCTGCGGGCTGTCGCCGGCCTCGATCCGCTCGCTCAGCAGATGCGCGACGACCTCGGAGTCGGTCTCGCTCTCGAAACGGCGACCGCGTGCGATCAGCGCATCGCGCAGCTGCTTGAAGTTCTCGATGATGCCGTTGTGCACCAGCGCCACTTCGTCCGTGGCATGTGGGTGCGCGTTCGATGTCGTCGGCGCGCCGTGCGTCGCCCAGCGGGTGTGCGCGATGCCGACATGGCCGGGCGCAGGATCCTGTGCCAGCACATCGACCAGATTGCGCAACTTGCCCTGCGCGCGCCTGCGCACGAGCTGGCCGTCGTGCACCGTGCAGACCCCCGCGGAGTCATATCCGCGGTATTCCATCCGCTTCAGGCCATCGACCAGATCGCCCACGACATCGCGCCGGGCGAGGATTCCAACAATACCGCACATGGATCAAGGTACCTTTCAAAGCTGATAGGCAATGCGGATACCCCGCATCTTTTTAGAGTGAGACATAACGGGCTTCAGTTTGTCGAGCGAAAGCGTAAGCCAAATGGAGGTGGTCAATGAAATTATCGAAGGGTTTAATTTCATCAACACTATATCTCGCAGGTAACATTTCTATTTTATCGGACAAGTGAAGGTCGCAAAAACAAAGGGCGTCGGTTGTGGCTGCAGAAAGTTACTCATGACTGTATCGGCGCCTAGACCTAGCATTTATTCTGCTGTCGGCTTATCATTTCACCCGCGACGCCGGCGCTTACCGCGCATAGCGTAGTGGAAACAATCGGCCCAGCCGGGCTTGACCAGCTGCTCCGCGCGAACAAGACGCAGTTCGCCATCGGCGACGTCGCGGCTGACCGCACTGCCCGCTGCAACGATGGCATCGCGCCCGATCTTGACCGGGGCGATCAGCGAACTGTTCGATCCGATGAACGCGTTCTCACCGATCACGGTCTGGTATTTGAAATAGCCGTCGTAATTGCAGGTGATCGTGCCCGCGCCGATATTGGCGTTGGCACCGATGGTGGCATCGCCCAGATAGGTCAGGTGGCTGGCCTTGGCGCCGGGGCCGAGCACGGCCTTCTTCATCTCGACGAAATTGCCGACCTTCGCGCCTTCCTGCATCTGCGCACCGGGGCGCAGCCGCGCGAAAGGGCCGACCGAACAGCCACTGGCGATGGTCGCGCCTTCGAGATGGCTGAACGCGTGGATGACGACCTTGTCGGCGATGGTGACACCGGGGCCGAATATGACATTGGGTTCGATGACAACGTCGCGGCCGATAACGGTATCGTAAGCGAACCACACCGTTTCGGGCGCAATCAGCGTTGCGCCATCGGCCATCGCCTGCGCGCGGCGGCGTGCCTGCCAGATGGCCTCTGCTTCGGCGAGCTCGGCGCGGCTGTTGATCCCGATCAGCTCGTCGGGGTCGGTCTCGACCACCACCGCGCGGTCGCCGTCCTGGATCGCCAGCATCACGATATCCGGGAGATAATACTCGCCTGCCGCATTGTTATTACCGACGCGGTCGAGCAGCGACCACAGATCGGCGGTGCGCACCGCGGTGACGCCCGAATTGCACAGCTTGACGCCGCGCTCGTGATGGCTCGCGTCCTTGAACTCGACCATCTTGGCGATATTGCCCGAAGCATCGGCGATGATCCGGCCATAGGCCTTGGCGTCATCGGGCGTGAAGCCCAGCACCGCAACGCGTGGGCCATCCGCTGCGGAAAGCCGATCGGTCAGGCGGCGAATGGTGTCGGGTTGCAGGAACGGCGTATCGCCGAAGCACACGATTGCGATGCCATCGAAATCGGCCAGCGCCTCCCGCGCCTGCAACGCGGCATGCGCGGTGCCCAGTTGTTCGGCCTGGTGGGCGATGGCGACGCCGCGCGGCGCAACCGATGCCTCCACCTGCTCGCGTCGTGCTCCCACAACGACGACCTGGCGCGCGGCCCCCGCCGCGCTCAGGCTTTCCAGCAGGTGATGCAGCATCGGCAGCCCGGCAACAGGGTGTAGCACCTTGTGCAGATCGGACTTCATCCGTGTGCCCTGGCCCGCCGCCAAAATGATTGCAGCCA
>Ga0307994_1001310_pt1 | contig 15262 bp, 8 predicted proteins | sample EllFjometagen261_FD_203171 | JGI IMG/M metagenome (GOLD analysis project Ga0307994, IMG submission 203171) | Marine microbial communities from Ellis Fjord, Antarctic Ocean - #261 | ecosystem: Environmental > Aquatic > Marine > Unclassified | place: Southern Ocean | collected 2014-11-02 | reverse complement strand
GCATTAAACACTAAGATTGGTTATGAAAAATCAGCTAAGATTGCTAAAACTGCTCATCAGAATGGTACAACTTTAAAAGAAGAAAGCATTAATTTAGGCTACCTCACTGCTGAAGAATTTGACGAATGGGTACGTCCAGAAGATATGTGTGGAGGATTATAATTTATAGAATAGATATTTAATAAAAAAAGCCGAGCATTTGCTCGGCTTTTTTATTCTATTTCTAAATTCTTAATTTAAAGTAAAATTAATAGGAATTGTAAACATAACTCTTACGGATATTCCCCTTTGTCTTCCCGGCTTATATTTAGGTAATGACTTCACTACTCTAACCGCTTCAGCATCCAAATTTTTATCAACTCCTCTAACTATTTTTACATTTGTAACAGAACCAGATTTATCTACAATAAAACTTACATATACCTTTCCTGTAATATTATATTCCTTTGCAATAGCTGGATACTTGACATGTTTTTGAATATACTTCATTAGCCCTAAATCCCCTCCAGGAAATACTGGCATATTCTCTACAACCATAAAGAACTCATCATCATCTTCCTCAATAATTTCAATCTCCTCATCTTCATCAGATTCTGTATCTTCAATCTCAATCTCATCCTCAATTATCACATCATCTTCTACAATTTCAATTATTTCTGGCGGTGGCGGTGGTGGCGGTGGTGGCTTTACTTCCTGCTTAGTAATTGGAATAATTTCTTCTTCCAAATCATCAAGGCTTAAAGCCCCTAAATTATAGGCTATTTTTTCATACGTTTTGTACTCAAAAGCACCAAGCACCACTAATAAAGCAATAACTAAACCTATCTGCAAAAACAAGCCTCTTTTTCTTTCTAAATTTACTTCTGGATTCTTTTTTGGTTCCATAATATTTTTTTTATCCTACTAATTCCTGATATGCTGAAGCGTCAAGTAAATCATCTAATTCAGAAACATCTGAAATAGCAATTTTAACAACCCAACCTTCTCCATAAGGATCTGTATTAATTAATTCTGGTTCATCCTCTAACTTTATATTAAACGATAAAACCTCTCCATTTATTGGCATAAATAAATCAGAAACTGTTTTAACAGCCTCAATTGATCCAAAAACTTCTTCTTTTTCAAGCTCTTCACCTTCCGTATCTACATCAACAAAAACGATATCTCCTAGCTCACCTTGAGCAAACTCAGTAATACCAATATAGGCATTACCTCCTTCAACTCTTAACCATTCATGGTCCTTACTATATTTTAATTCCTTTGGAAATTCCATTTAATTATTTTTTTTCAAAAATACATTTTTTTGTTGGGTAACAAAATTATCCGGCCAAGGTAAATCTCAAACTAAATCCTGCATTAGTAATTGCTCCTGGAAAAGTAGTTGAAATAAATGGATTTGTAACCACTCTATCATAAAATAACTTAATATTTAGCCTCTGATTCATTACATAATCGGCTGAAAATTTAATACTAATTATCTGTTGCCCCATAGTTAATTGCTGCTGATCCTCAATCACTTTTCGAATAACTGTTTTATTATTTCGAATATTAAAGTCTAATTTCAAATCCAAATCACTTGACATTTTTTTTCCTCTACCACCAGACAAGAAATTAAATTCAACATCTTTAAATCTATACCCAACTCCCACAATATACTCTTGCGATCCCGTTTCAGTAATTTGATTATTAGCTAAGGAAAGTGCTAAAACCCTACTTCTTTTTATCTCTACCTTTGTAAGTAAGCTATTTTTCCAAGTCATATCCACCTTAAATAACGGGCTGAATTGTTCATTAATTGTTACTTGAGAAATTTCTTTCTGAACATGATAACTCATATTATTAAAATTAATCTCATTTGTAAAACCATCTTTATTTACATCCTTATAATTCAAATTAGTTTGATACGAACTTATCGAATAAGTAGAACGATAAGCATGACTAACACTAAATTGTTTAAAGTTCTTTTTAATGTATGGGATCTTGATAAAACCATCATATGTAATACGCCAATTTGGCAATGGAATTGCTGGGAAAGCAGTTAACTTTGAGTTAGAGGGATCTCTTCCACTGTAAGCTGCCAAAAATGCTGGAATCATTACTTCTTGTGAGGTCGCTCCATACCCTCCTATTAAAGTAGCTAAAGTATCGCCAGGGTAAGTGACATATTCAGTAGGGTAACCCGTAACAGGATCTATTCCTCCATTAAAATTAGGATTATTAACAGCTAATTGTTTTGCAATATCATTTCTGTAATTCCTGAAATTATTAAAAACAGTTGACTCATCATTATCGTTATCGCTTTTAAAAGCCGTACCTAATGAGATGAATGAAATACTAAAACTACCTGTTTCTGTAGGACTAAAAGAGTTAAAACTCTCAATATCATCATCCCATCTATAGTATTCTGTATGATTATCTGAAGTTGTTTTATTAGCTGTTAACTCAATTCTAAATTGTTTAATAGGCTCTACTGTACTTCTTAACGTTAGATTAGTTGATGTATTTGTCTTATACATAGTATTTAAATCAGTACTATTAGTAATCCATCCTTTTTGACCTCCAAGTTGCCTTATGTCGGACTGACTACCAAAAACAAAAGGCAAGCCTGGAGAAAGGCTGGACCAATCTTGCCCCAAAACTTTCGATTGATTAAGATACCCTGGCAAAAAAGTCCCTTGATTCTCAGAATAATTAACAGACACATTTTTTACTCCAAGTGCAAAACGCGTAATATGTTTTAAAAATTCAAATTTCTTTTTCGCATCATCACCCTCTTGCTCTTGCCTATTCCTTACGCTATTTTCTCCACCTCTATTTCTTCTACTTCCTTGGTTGAGTTTTTTAAAATAAGGCACCTTATTATATAAGGTTGTTAAATTAACTTGCCCATTATATTGTTTTGAATTTGAATTTTGAATATTGTGCCCAAGGTGTGAAATTGCAGGAAGTGATGCTGTCCAATCATAACTTGCGTTATATCTAGTATTTAACGATATAAAGTTTACAATAGGTATTTTATTTAAGGGAACTTGATAGTTCATGCCAAATGTTTGATGATAGTTTGTCGCTCTACCATAGTCCCAAACATTTTTCCAAATAGCATCAATCTTATCCTTGTAAAAAGGATCTGATTTATCTAACTTTCCTGCTGGTTCATCAATATTTGCTTGTTGATTTACAGAAAAATCTAACTTTAATGTTCGGGTTAAATCATATTTAAATTCGTAAGACCTATTCCAATGAAAAAACTTATTATAAGTAGGAAAAATAAGCATATTGGAATTACTTAAATTTCTCATTTTAGTTTCATTATAATTTCTATCAATATTAGTTCTGAAAGAGAACGATTTAGGCATAGTATTAAAATTAAAATCTTTAATCAACCTAAAGTAAGCTGATTTTGGAAATTTAATTTTTGAAAACGGCTTTATATTTTTTGGTTGAGTATTAAAGTTATAGGTTAATGCTCCCCTATAATTTACAGTACGGTTATATTCAGTATTAATATTTCTAATTTTAGTTTCATTTTTTGAATAAGAAACTGTAACATTCTCTATATCATATAGCTTAGATTTTTTTGCCTTCTGACCTTTTTTCTGAACTTTAGTTTTTCTCACATTTGTAAAATTTATGCTTTTTCTTGACACATAATCCTGTACAATATTTTTTAAATCATTTTTTTCAACTTTATTATCTAACGCTTCTAATGATTCCGTTAACAAAAGATCAGGATCAAGAGGATTATACTGAGGGTTTTTTATTGCTTGAGACCTACCTATATACATAGGGATTTTTAATCCGTAATTTTCAGGGAAAACTTTATCTACATTTAGAGTAGATGAAAAATCATATTGATAAGCATTGTATTTTTGCCTTTCATTTACTTTTTTCTCAATACTTCCAAAGCCTATCGTACTCATATTACCAGACAAAGTAACATTCCCAAAGTCAGCTAAGCGAGTAGTAACTCTACTATTTGCAGCCCAACCCCCTTGTTCATCAAAATCAGTTAATCTCAATTCATTCACCCATATTTGACCACATTTTGATAAGCCATCATCCGTATCTTCTATTGATTTTTTCTTTGGATTTCTAACCCCAATCATGATTGTTTTTACTTGAGCTAAATTAGGATTACCGACTACTGTAACTTTACCTCCACTAGCAAATGTTATATAGGGTGAAGACACATCAGTATTGTTATGGTTTCTTTCCTGTTTTGCCTTTTTAAAAATTTCAAATGCAATATCAATTTCATTTTGTAAAGGCCAAATACTATTTGGACTTGTAGTACCATGAGCAGTTGGTTTTAGAGCAATTTCATATTCATAATAATTTGAAGTAAAATCTGTTCCTAACCTTAAAAAACAACTTAAATCTCCATCTTTTAAATTATCTTCCTCCCCCTCTGCATGCACAAACATTTTTATACGCTTATAAGTTCTTAAGTCAATATCTGATGTTTTATAAGTCGCTCTAGAATCCCCATCTTTTAGATTACAGATTTTAAGCACTAAAGATTGTTCATTCTGTTGCCTTAATGATGTAGTAGTATTGTCTACTTCCTGTTCTATACCTGGAGGCAACACATAGTTAACTGGCGAACGATTACCATTCTCTTCAATATTCACAGCTGACACATCAAAGGTAGTTTCACCATCATCATCACTAGGAAGATATTCACCTGGCTCAGTTAATGAAAAATTATATCTTCTCCACTCGCCTCTTACAAGATCAAAAGTTGCAAAACGACAAATAATTGGTTGATAAAAATCAGTAAGCACTAATCTCATAAAACGAATAGATTTAAAATCTCTAATCCCACCTACAGCTTTATCTGGCTGATAAACAGGAACTCTAAATTGATACCATTTAATATTTCTTGTTTGTCCGTTTTCTGTTTTCACAGTAGTTTCCAATACATCTGAAATATAATTATGCCCAACAATCATTTCTTCTGGGTCTAACCTAACTTTATATTGAAAATAACTTTCTGTTTCACTAAGAGTATGATCTCTGTTTAAGTCTTCCGTATTGGGTTGAGAAGATGCAGCTGTAGGATAACTTTCAGGGGAATTATCTGTGGTAACTGAATTTCCTTCCGTATTATTAAAATTCTTATACCTTTCTAAAATTGCTATTGATTTAGTATCAAAATCACTTCCTCTAAAATAATGAAAATCATCAGCAGATGGATCCCTCACTGCATTACCATATGCTGAAGAGGTTGCTCCATAAGTAGTAAGTAATTGTTGGACATAAACTGAATCAAAGAAAAGTTTCTCATCAGCATTTTTTAATCCATCCATACCAACATCTTGATATTCTCTAGCAGTAGGGTCGTTATCAAATGCTTCAACAATGGAAAAATTTGTTGGCACCCTACCCCAAGCAGTAGTATCTACATCCTCAACTATTGCTGAAGTTGGTAATCCGTTTTCAAAACTTTTGTATCCATCACGCAATACATCCTCAGAAACATTACCTAGATGCAAGTACATATCTCCACCCGAATGATTGGCTAGCCCATCTTCTTCATTAAAAGGATCCATCATCCAAAATTCAATAAATTCAATATTGGCTGATTCAAAATCATTAGTTTCTAACTTTCGCATTATTCCTCCCCAACTAGTTGAAGGACTAATCAATTTACCATATTCATCAATACCATTGACAGTATAATTGTTTGGACCTCTTTCTTCAGGGTAATAAGCAAGGTCTAACACAGAAAGGTTTGTTATTTGACTACCTAAATTAGGATCTTTATTTGGAAATACCTCTGTTTCTAAAACCTCACGGGAATAATGATAAGATTGTTGAGCAATCGTGTTTCCATTTGCTAAAGACAAATTTTTATTTACATTTGGAGGTGTAATAGATGTGTTTCTAAAAAATAAGGGGTCAATTGTATACCAAGCTAATTTTGCTCTTTTAAAACCTAGTATCAAATTATTATTTTCATCAGCATTTTCAAATAAATTCTCTTGACCTTGCGGAATACTAGCCAACTTCCACGCTCCCATATTTTTTACATCAATTGAAGTTCTACTTGACTCGAAATCATCAATGTATGAAACGCCATCCTTACCAACAGCACTATGGTGTCCAGGAATAAGATGTGCAAATTCTGCAGTTGCAATAAATCTTGATTTTGCCTTTGTTTCAATAAGAGGTAACTTATCAATTGCAGTAGTTAACCAGGGTAATTCAGTTTGATAATTGGCATCTAAGCCCCAAATCGTGTTAGATATTGGCTCATCTCCAGAATTTATTTTTGTTGTATATGGTCGTTCAGTAAGATTCAACATAGTTGCTCCAATTATGAAATCCTTATTTATTTCATAATCAGCATGTAAACCAATTAACGTTTTATTCTGAATACCAAACATAGAATTATTCTCTAAAGAAATTTTGATAGGCACACCTGAACTTAATATTCCATCATTAATAATGGTGACACGCCCCAACATATAGTCCACAGTATAATCCTGATTTTCAACCAATTTTTGAGAGCCTGCAGTTACCGTGACTGATCCTTCTGGAACATTCATTGCATTCAAACGAATTTCAGCTCCAGATGACGACTGATATGTACCTTTTAATCTGAATTTATTTTTTTCAGGAAATTGTTGCGCAACTGTTAAGCTAGAGTCATACAAAATCTGATAGGAGTATTTATCTGCAATAGTTGGATTAGTAAATTTAGAAGCTAAATGATTTCCAAATGGTTCTCTTACAGGAAAAATTATCCTACCATTTGATGATTTTACTGTAACACCTTCTATAAAATCAAATACACCATCAGATTGAACATCCATCTGCTTATTCAATCTATCTAAATTTAATAATTTGATTAAAGGTACTCCCTTAATATTTTGTTCTTCTGGCTCACTTAAATAATTTGTTAAAGCCCCCGACTCTTCAGTGTTTTCATAAACTACATCTAATATAAAACCATCTTCACTCATTTGGTAAGCTCCAATAGCATAAATATTTTTCATCATTAAATCCCAGTTTGGTAAAGATGGTCTGAAATTTGTTCCCTTTAACAATTTTAGAATTAGTGTATTTGGTGCGGTAGGCCCTGTTGTGCTTAATTCTCCAACTTGGAAAGTCTCACTACCTACAGTATATTGAAAAGCAATTGCTAATACCTCATCATTATTCAAAGCTTGATTAAGTGAAATATAACCCAACTGTCTATGAAAAGAATATTCCGATTCTGACAGTTTTCTTGCTCTTTCTAATTTTTCAAAATCAGTTCCGTTTGACAATGAAGTAGATTGCAATGAGCTATTAACTTCATTGATATTCCGTATTCCAGCAAATTGTGTAGTCAGTGAAGTAAACATATCATTTGCAACAATATTATCAGGGAAATTACTACTGTTTGGAAAAGTGAATGCTGTATTATAAATATCACCATTTGTTTCTCCTAAATCTAAGAACGAAACAATATTTCTTGTGTCACTTGTAGTTCCTGTTTTATTGGTTACCCATACCTCAATTTTAGTAATATTTATTCCGGAATTTATAAATGGTAAATTTTTTAATGCTTCATCATATTGATCTTTAAAATAATGGGCTAAGAAATAATGTTTATTGGCCTCATATTGATCAGCATACACATCAAATTCTGATGTTTGCGCCCCACCACTCACTTCAATTTCTGATTTTGTACTTTTTTGCTGAGATAAAATACCGGTAATAGTTGTTCGTCCAAACTGCAACTGAGTTTTAAAACCAAAAAGAGATTGACTACCAGTAATTAATGTTCCATTTAAGGGTAGACTTACATTTCCTATTTCAATTTTTTTTATAATCTCATCTTCATATCCAGTATATTCCAATTTCATTTGATTCTCAAAATCAAAAGTACTTTCGGTATTGAAGTTAGTAGTTAGTTTTAGTTTATCCCCAATTTTACCAATCACATTCATTTGTATCTTTTCTTGAAAATCAAATGAAGTTGTTTTTCTTTGCTCTTCAGGTAAAGAAGGATTGTCTAATCTATTAATTTTTAAACCAAAGATAAGTTCAGCAGAACCTTGAGGACGAATATCAACAGAATTACCTCCAAAAATTTTATCAAAAGCCTGACCAGGAATAAATAATTTAGGCAAGCCCAAAGCTGAAGTCTGATTACCTGCACGTTCTTTTGATTTATCATTCCAATAATCAGCAATAGAATTTTTCATTTTATATTGCTGATATTCTTTAAAGCCCAAAGTAGTCGACCTTCCTAACTTAATCCCTCCTATTTTATGCTGTAGAGTATATTGATTATTCAGAATATCATAATTAACGTGCGATTTAATATTGCCAGGTGTATTCATAAACATACCTCCGCTTTGATTACCAAAAAAAGGATACGCCAAAGTGGAGTCAGAAGATTGCCCCAACAGATGAGTATTTGCAAAAATTAATGCAAAAACTAATACAAGTAAATTATGATTTCTATTGGTTTTCAATTCCTAATACAGTAATTACATTTGGCTTAATGCCGTTCTCACTAAATCCTCAACAGTTACAATTTCAGGGTTTGATCTTAATACTTTATCTATCTTGCTTTCAGCCCCTTTTTTAGCAAATCCTAAAGCTAGTAGTGCAGATAACGCCTCTTCTTTAATAGTATTGTCTATAGTATCAAACAATAAATCAGAGGTAGGCATTCCTTTAGCGACCTTATCTTTTAAGTCAATAATAATTCTTTGAGCTGTTTTCGCACCAATTCCTTTTACACTCTGCACCGCTTTTACATCAGCAGTAGTAATATGATGAATAATCTCTTGGGGAGAATAGGTTGATAGTATTACCTGAGCTGTACTTGGACCAACCCCAGAAACAGAAATTAAATTTTGGAATAAATGACGTTCACTTTCTTCAAAAAAACCAAATAAAGTATGCGAATCCTCCTTTACTGAAAGATGAGTATATAACTTACACAACTCACCATCAATAGCTGAGAATGTTTGCAATGAGATTTTGATTTTATACCCAACCCCATTCACATCTACAACTACATAAGTTGGTGTTTTTTCTACTAGTTTTCCGTGTATATGTGTTATCATTTTTTTATTTGAGCATCAACAACCGACAAGGTTACCATATTAATAATTTCCCGTACTGTACAGCCTAACTGCAAGATATGTACTGGCTTTTTCATACCGACTAAAACAGGACCAATTGAATCAGCCTCTGCAACTTCTTGTATTAATTTATATGCTAAATTACCTGATTCAAGATTAGGGAAAATCAAAGTATTTGCTTGTTCCTCTGCTAATACTGAAAATGGAAAAATTCTTGCTGTTTTCTCCGTATCTAAAGCAAAATCAGCTTGTATCTCTCCATCTACTATCATATTAGGATTTCTTTCTTTCAGAAGAGCAGTTGCTTTTGCCATTTTTGAAGATCCTTCAGTTCTTGTAGATCCAAAATTAGAATACGATAACAAAGCTAACCTTGGTGTTATATTGAATTTTTTAACTGTTTTAGCAATCATTTCACTCATATCAACTAATTCTTCAGTTGTAGGATTCGTATTGATAGTTGTATCTGCTAAAAATAACGTTCCTTTCTTAGTATTCATAATATACATTCCGGCTACTTTCTTCACATCATCCCGCTTTCCAATAACTTCAAGCGCAGGTTTAATTGTAGTTCTATAATTCCTAGAAATTCCAGAAATCAAGGCGTCTGCCTCTCCAGTTTCCACCATCATTGATCCAAAATAATTACGCTCACGCATTAACTTTCTAGCTTCAAACTGAGTAAGCCCTTTTCTTTTTCTTTTTTCCCAAAGAATATCACCATACTCATCTCTCTTCTTTTTTTGTGATTCATCTTTAGGATCAATAATAATTAAATTTTCAAATTCAATAGAGAATTCAGTTATCAAATCAATAATTTTCTGTTTTCTCCCTAATAAAATTGGAATTGCAATCCCCTCATCACTAACCTGTTGAGCAGCCTTTAATATTTTATAATGTTCAGCCTCAGCAAAAACAACTCTTTTCGGATTTCGCTTTGCTCTAGCGGTTAAAGTTCTAATTAACTTATTATCTAAACCCAATCGTTTTTTTAAACTTTCACGGTACTTATTCCAATCTGGAATTTCCAACTTTGCTACCCCACTTCTTATTGCCGACATAGCAACTGCAGGAGCTACAGCAGTAATCAATCTAGGATCTAAAGGTTTAGGAATAATGTATTCGGAACCAAAAGACAAAGTATTATCATCATAGGCCAAATTAATTTCATCCAATACCGTTTCCTTAGCCAAATTAGCAATTGCCTTTACGGCTGCCAACTTCATATTTTCATTTATCTCAGTTGCTCGAACATCTAGGGCTCCTCTAAAAATATACGGAAAACCTAATACATTATTTACCTGATTAGGATGATCAGATCTTCCTGTTGCCATAATAATATCATCACGAGAAGCCATTGCTTCTTTGTAAGAAATTTCAGGATCAGGATTAGCTAAAGCAAATACAATTGGGCGTTTTGCCATAGACTGAACCATTTCTGTTGTTACAATGTTTGCTACTGAAAGACCTAAGAAAACATCTGCATTTTTCATAGCTTCATCAAGCGTATCACATCTTCTGTTAGTTGCAAAAATAGCCTTATTACCTTCTAGCCCTTCTCTGCTTTGTTTGATAACTCCTTTGCTATCCAACATAACAATATTTTCCTTTTTTACTCCTAAGGATAAATATAATTTTGAACAGGACATAGCTGCAGCTCCAGCTCCATTAACCACAATTTTAATTTTTGAAATATCTTTTTTGGCAATTTCTAAGGCATTCAACAAAGCTGCTGCCGAAATAATAGCTGTCCCATGCTGATCGTCATGCATTACCGGAATATCAAGTTCTTCTTTTAATCTTCTTTCAATTTCAAAACATTCTGGAGCTTTTATATCTTCTAGGTTAATTCCACCAAAAGTAGGGGCTATAGCTTTTACTGTTTGAACAAATGTATCAATGTCACTTGCATCCACTTCAATATCAAAAACATCAATATCAGCAAAAATCTTAAACAACAATCCCTTCCCTTCCATTACTGGTTTTGATGCCTCAGGCCCTATATCTCCTAAACCTAACACTGCTGTTCCGTTTGAAATTACAGCAACCAAATTTCCCTTAGCTGTGTATTTATATACATCATCTTTTTTTTTCGCAATCTGCTTACAAGGTTCAGCAACTCCAGGGGAGTAGGCTAAAGAAAGCTCTCTTTGCGAACTATGTTGTTTGGTAGGTACGACCTCAATCTTACCCGGTCTTCCTTCTGCATGATAAGCTAACGCCTCTTTCTTACTTATTTTTTCTGCCATATTCCTCTACTTGTATAAGTAGGCAAATTTAATGATTTGAATATATTTAGCACCATAAAAAAGAAAACCCTGCGCTTTCGAACAGGGTTTTAATTTATTATTTAAAGAATTATTTATTTAACTATCAATTTTTTGATTGAAACAACTTCACCATTCACAATTAAATTTCCAAAGTAAATTCCTTTATTCATATCTGATAAATCAAGTTTTTGAACCCCATCTTGACTAAGTAAAATCTCTTTTACATTATTTCCTAAAATATCAATCAATTTGAGAGTTGCCGCATTACCATTAAAAGTAAAGTAAACCATTTCACTAGCAGGGTTAGGATAGAAATCACTAACTATTACGGATTTTACTTGAGATATGGAAGTAGAAGATTCATTATAAGTTATTGTAATACAGGTCTTATCTGTAATATCTGACTCAGGATAGAAACAATATTCAATAACTGCAGAAGCAGGATCACAATAAGCATCATAGTATCCACCAAAATCAATATCATCTCCTTCTCCAGGAAGTAAATTATTTGATGAAGAAGATATATAGGTAGTTGAACCATAACAATTACTACCCCAACAGAAAAAGTTATCCGTTCCAGCAGTAGTGTCTATTATTACCTTCTGGCATAATACGTTAAGAGTATCACCTGATATATTTTTTACTGTTAGTGAAGAATAATGTGTTTGTAAGCAAGCATTAGTTGTTGGAGCAAAATTACTACCAGTCACTACTAAAGACTGAGAATATGTTGAATAAAAAATTAACATACTGATTGTAATTGTAAGAATTCGTTTCATAATTATAATTTTAACAAAAATATAAAAAAAATTACACTCTATCAATATAGAATGCTATATATTACAAATAACTGAACGCGTAAGATTATTATTTAATGAGCATTTTAAAAAGTTAAAAAAACCTATTCTTTTTATATATTTGCAGACTTAATCAATTAAATTAAACATTATGAAAAAAATATTACTTTCTATCTTTGCACTTACAACGCTAGTAGTAACTGCTCAAAACGTAAGTACAACTCCTGAAAACAGAAATGTTGTACTAGAAGAATTTACAGGAATCCATTGTGGATACTGCCCTGATGGACATTTATTAGCTCAACAATTACATGATAATAATCCTGGAGATATTGTTTTAATTAATATTCATGTCGGTAGTTATGCTGCTCCTTCTGCTGGAGAGCCAGATTTCAGAACATCATTTGGAACTGCAATTGATGGACAAGCGGATGTAGCTGGATATCCTGCAGGAACAATTAACAGACACTTATTTGCTGGTATGCAACAAGCAAATGGAACTGCAATGAGCAGAGGGGATTGGTCATCTGCTTCTAGTCTAGTATTACCAGAGGCATCACCAGTAAATATATGGTCAGAAGCTATTGTTGATATGGGAACAAACACAGTAACCGTTAATGTTGAAGTGTACTATACAGGATCACAAACAATAACATCAAACAAATTAAATGTAGCTGTATTACAGAATAATGTTGAAGGACCTCAATCAGGAGGATCAGCTAACCCAGGATCTATTTTACCAAATGGTAACTACAACCATAACCATATGTTACGTCATTTGATAACTGGACAATGGGGAGATCAATTAGATACAATTGCTCAAGGTACATTAATAACAAGAGCTTATACTTGGACTATACCAAACGATTTAAATGGAGTTGAACTAGATCCAACAAACTTTGAGGTTGTCGCGTTTATATCTGAAGACCAACAAGAAATAATTAGTGGTGATTATTCTAGCATGTCGTGGAACTTCCCAAACACAGAAGATGTATATTCTTCAGAAGGATTAGCAACTGATTTATCATGCAACGCCTTAGATGCTACAGATCTTACAATTACATTTAAAAATTACGGAAACGCACCTTTAACTTCAGTAGATATTGATTATTCTATTAATGGAGGAGCTTCAACTACATACCCATGGACTGGTAATCTAGCTTCATCAGGTACAGAAACTGTAACAATTCCAAATACAGTTATTACTTCTCCACTAATATCAAATACTGCTACTTTTATATTGTCGAATCCAAATGGTGTTGTAGATCCAAATCCAACAAATAATACTGCAATAGTAACATTTTCAGGAGTAGGATCAGGAGCAGCTGGAAATGCATCAATAAATATAACAACAGATAATTATGGATCAGAAACAACATGGAATCTTAAAAATAGTGGAGGGGCTATTATAGCAGATGGTGGACCATACGCTGATGGAACATCTGCTCAAGCTCCTGTAGCTGTAACTCTAGATGGTAGTGAATGCTATACATTAACTGTTCTAGATAGTTACGGAGACGGGATGGATTCTGGATTTGGTGTAGGAAGCTATTCAATTATCGATCAAAACGGAATGACTCTTACTTCAGGAGGTCAATTTACAACTGAAGACATAGGGTATTTCTTAACTGGATTAGCTACTTCATCAAGCAATATTAATAACGATTCAGAATTAGCTGTTTATCCTAACCCAGTAAAAAATGCTCTAACTATTACAGGAGATTATTCATCAGCTAATATTTATGATGTATTTGGAAAACTAGTGTTAACTTCAGAAACACAAAAAACAATTGATGTTTCTACTTTAAGCAATGGCGTTTACTTTGTAAACATCAATACTGAAAATACAATTACTGTTAAGAAAATTACTATTACTAAGTAATTCTTAACAACATATAATGCAATAAAAAACCCTGAAATATTTCAGGGTTTTTTATTATATCATAATTCAGCTATTATTATTAAATTAGCCAAAAATAAAACACAAGTAAAATGAGAAAACTATTTCTATCCCTTTTCACAACAATACTAGTTTCAACTCTCAGTATTGCTCAAAACAGAACTTTACCTTCAATAGATGTAAAAACACTTGAAGGAAGTAGTATTAATATTACTGCACTAGAAAATAATGGCAAGCCAATTGTAATAAGTTTTTGGGCTACTTGGTGTAAGCCTTGTAAAAAAGAACTGAATACTATTGCAGAGGTTTATGAAGATTGGCAAGATGAAACAGGAGTAAAATTAGTTGCTATTTCAATTGATAATTCAAGATCAATGGCTAAAGTAGCCCCTTATGTTAATGCATCCGACTGGGATTATGAAGTTTACATAGATCCAAATGGAGATTTAAAGAGAGCTATGGGAATTTCAACGGTACCTCACACTTTTTTACTAAACAGTAAAAAAGAAATAGTTTGGCAACACAAAGGGTATGTTGATGGTGATGAAGATGAATTATTTGAACAAATCAAAAAACTAGCACACTAATGCTTAAAAAAATAACATATACTTTTATTGTATCCTTTTTAACGCTTAATAGTTTCGCACAAAATAATAGTGGGGAAATTCATGGGGATTTTGATTTAAATATGCAAAGCTACCAAGAGGATGAAATTATTGGAGCAAAAGCAGCTGATGAAATTATTCTTAATAACGCTTACTTAAATATTAATTACACAAAAGGTAATTTTGCTGCTGGCTTGCGTTACGAAAGCTACCTGAATGCACTTATGGATTTTGATGATAATTATAAAGGAAATGGGATTCCATTCCGATATGCATCTTACACTATTGATGGACTTGAAGTAACTGTAGGTAATTATTACGAACAAGTTGGGAGTGGATTAATCTTTAGAAGTTATGAGAATAAAGGCTTAGGGGCCGATAACGCAATGGATGGAATTCGCTTAAAATACAGTCCATTAAAAGGAATTTATTTAAAATCATTTATTGGAAAGAGTAGAACTTATTTCACCTATGCTGAGGGTATAATTAGAGGAGCTGATGCTGAAGTAAATCTTAATGAAGCCTTAAATCTAAAAACAAAAACAAGGATAATTATTGGACAAGGGCTTGTAAGTAGATTTCAAGCAGACATCAACCCAAA
>Ga0307994_1001306_pt1 | contig 15326 bp, 14 predicted proteins | sample EllFjometagen261_FD_203171 | JGI IMG/M metagenome (GOLD analysis project Ga0307994, IMG submission 203171) | Marine microbial communities from Ellis Fjord, Antarctic Ocean - #261 | ecosystem: Environmental > Aquatic > Marine > Unclassified | place: Southern Ocean | collected 2014-11-02 | reverse complement strand
ATACAAGAGGGTCTCATCTGCTACGCGAGTAAACCGTTCGGTAACCTTCGCGTCTGGTGATAAGAAGAAGTAATGGCGAAGCGCGCCTCGAAAACTCTGCTGTGGGTGATAGTTCGTTGTTTCCACTGCCAGAGTATCCCCTTCGTAGTAACCAATCGAATCGCCCAGCCACTTCGGAATATCTGAATGCTCATCTCCGCGCATCCGAATGATGCGAGCATCATGGTTCATCTCGGCCATGATCATCACATAGTCTTCAGTCTGCACGATTTGGCTGTGATTGTTATACAAAACGGGCAACATCGGCGGGCCACCGGAGGAGCCAAAACCCACTAAACAACGCTCACCTAAAGGCCGTGCCTCAGGCCCAGCAAATGGACCCGGCCCGGATGCCCGAGCGCCGAATATCGCGCGCTGGGCGCCTTCCGCCCATGGCAGACGGCCGTTCTCCGGCTCAACTAGAATCGATGTGCGAATCTCGCCATTGATTGTGGCCATGCGCTCGCCTGGATCCATCCAAAAAGTGTTATAGCCTCCGACATCAGGCTCACCATCGCTTGGTGCAGTGGTCAGGTCTTCGAGATAGCTATCACCAGTCTGGCCAATTCTTGCCGCCTCTTCCTCTGTAATAGTGAGCTGTCCATTGAACTGCTCGCCACGCTCTAGCATCGTTACCGTGGCAATGCTGTAGACGCCCTGTAGATCTGGCGCGCCAAAGTTCAATCGAGGCGCCACGTAATTCTGTGCGATCGCTATCTGACCAAACGCCACAACAACCCCACTACTCAGAATCGCGCTCGCTAATTTCAGTCTATTCATGTTCTTTGCTCCCCTGTCTCACTTACACAGACAGCGATCTACTGCCTGTTCAATTCTTTATGAATTCTAACATTCACACGCATTTACAGATACATAGGAGAGAGGTAGATAGGCGAAACGACGCTAGAGGCGTGCCAAAGGGCGGCATCAGTCGCAATACCCATCAACTTTTCGCCCATTATCTGCTTTAATTAGCCAATCTCATTCCCTCAGATATGAACAATTATCAGGTGAACACCAGAATGCCCGTGCGCCAAATGGCACAGTTCATTTGGTACAACTACAGGAGCAACTCATGCAATTCCTAAAACACTTTAGCCTCGTCAGAAAGGTCGCCGCACTCGCGGTCTTCACCTCATTCATCAACACCGCACAGGCCGACATCCTGAACGAAGTCGAGCACGGCTACGCTGACAATAATGGTGTGAAAATCCACTATGCAACCGTCGGTGAAGGACCACTCGTAGTCATGATTCACGGTTTCCCTGATTTCTGGTATAGCTGGCGCCATCAAATGGAGGGACTAAAAGACAATTTTAAGGTGGTTGCGATTGATCAGCGCGGCTATAACCTCAGCGGCCAACCCGAAGCTCAAAGCAGCTACGCCATGAGAAACCTAATTGGCGACGTTGCAGCCGTCATTCGACACTTCGGCGAAGAAAAAGCCAACATCGTTGGCCATGACTGGGGGGGTAGCGTTTCCTGGCAATTCGCCTTTGCCCTTCCCGAGATGGTGGAGAATCTAGTCATACTGAACCTTCCTCATCCCAATGGCATGGCCAGAGAATTTGCGAACAATCAGGAGCAGCAGGATAATAGCGGCTATGCCAACGCCTTCATTGCCGGCAAACCGACTGACCCAGATATCTTCTTTGGCCAGCCGATGAATCCGCAGACCCTTTCGGGCTGGGTGACAGATCCGGTAGCGCGAGAGAAGTACGTAGAAGCATTCGCGCGCTCCAGCTTCGATGGCATGCTCGCTTACTACAAGCAGAACTATCCGCGCGGCGATAGCTCGAATGCCGCACCCAGTGCTCCAAGGCTAAATATGCCTGTGCTCATATTTCATGGCCTAGAGGACACCGCGCTGCATTCCGATGGATTGAACAACACGTGGGACTGGATAGACGCTGACACAACCATCGTTACTGCCCCTGGAGCGAGCCATTTCGTGCAACAAGACGCCGCAGAATTGGTAACCAACACCCTAAAGTGGTGGCTGATGGCGCGCCAATAGCGAGCCAATATTGATATCTGAAGGCTAATTTATCCGATAATCGCGAAAAAAAGCGTTATTTTCGACACGAGGCAGTAATTATTTTTGGCTGAATTTCGGCCAAAAAACAGGCCTCGTGAAAAACGAAATACGGTCTTCTTGAATTACTCAGCCAGAAACCGGCCAAATTTCCTGCATCGAGAATGGCTGCAGGCTACTACGAAATCTCTCAGGAATACCGAGCACGGGCAGCTTTGACGAAATCGAAACTAGCCCCCTGGTGAGGCGATGCATCCAAGGCTTCTCAAATCCCGGCGAATAAATTATTAATAATTTATTATATAACAATAGCTTACCAGCCATTATTAACGAAGACTAGGTGGCTATTCTCGTAGAACCGGTGCCGGCATGCGGAGCATCCGTATCGATCAGGAGCATCGTAGCGATGGCGTCAAACGCTGACTTGGGGAGTCCCCTGGCTGATACGCAGGGAGGTGCTAGCGGTGGAGACGGTAGTCCGAGCGGGCCACTATCCCAGTGAATACCAAAGTGACCGGACGCTTTAGTCGATGGCCTGAAGAGCAACTCCGCTATGAATTTAGCGAAGAAGACTTTACACTGTACCCTCAGGTCTGGAAAGGCGAAATGGGCCTGAATCGCTATACTGAGTAATTGTGTGAATATGTCTGTTATGAAGGTAACCAACCCTTCTCAGGTATTCTCGCTGGAACCCGTCGCCAATAATTGGACGGGCAGACAGTTCAGGGCAATGTCGAGGTAGTGCGGTAACAGAGAACGAAGTTTCGCCACAGAGCAGAAGAAGAATCGTAAACAGATTCCTATTTCGCAATTTTGAACGTTAAAGAGCAATATATTTTTATATATCGAGGGTTACATGAGTAAAGGTACAGTTAAGTGGTTTAATGCAGACAAAGGTTTCGGTTTCATCACTCCAGCGGAAGGTGGTAACGATCTATTCGTTCACTACTCAGAAATTAAAAGTGACGGCGGTTTCGCCACGCTAAATGATGGCCAAGAAGTAGAGTACGAAGTTGGGCAAGGTCAGAAAGGACCTTGTGCAAACAAAGTAGTCCCTCTCTAAGTATTGCCAGATAAGCTTTAAATAAGCTCCCGACCCTTCGCGGTCGGGAGCCTAGTTTTTTGCCCTTCCCCTACCTCCTCTCGTTTTATTGCTACCGGCGATAGGTGTATATTTTCTCTCGCGCCCAATATTTCGTAATCTGAAACTAGTTCCACGCTAGACTGTCAACTTCTTAGACTGCTACTCACCTTGCCCGCCACAACAGCGCAGGCGATACGCGGCAGGTAGAACAATTGGAATCGGCGCTCAGCGACTATCAATTCGCAGCGGATTCACTGAGACAGAACTATTGGACCTGCAGGAGAACATGCCAACTCTTACTAGCCCCCAGATGCACTGCATTCAACAAGACGCCCAGTTCAAGCTATTCAAATTTCAATAAATCAGTGCGCGCCTACAAAGCACGCTGCAAAGCCGCCAAAATCAGTTTTTAGAACGTTATCGCAGTCTCTTGGACGAAGCTCTCAATAAAATCTATACCGAGGGTCAATCCAACTTTATATTTTGACACTGAGAGTATTGGGGCATCCGGTTTCGCCTATAATGTCACCTTCGAAGTCACGGCGAAGCTCAATAACTTATAGCTGACCTGAGCGCAGCGACACAATAGAACAACCTACTATGATTAAGAAACACGATTCCAACGCTGAGTACTATTTTGAGGAAGGCTGCCACATTATAGAAACATCTAACTCAGCTGATGACGAAGACGTTTCGATAGCTCAAGCAAGAGTTGAAAAAGGCCAAGCAACTAAGTGGCATTACTTGGAGAACACTAGCGAGCGCTACGTAATATTGTCAGGTTCCGGACTCGTCGAGGTGGGGACTGCAGAACCGTGTAATGTCACAACAGGTGACGTGATCATAGTTCCCGCAAATACCCGTCAGCGTATCAAAAATATTGGCAAGAATGATTTACTGTTTCTAGCAATCTGCTCACCCCGATTTCAGAAAAAAAACTACCACGAGGGCTCAATTTAGCCCCCTCTATTTAGCCCTCTAGAACATGGCTGCCTAGCCGAAAACCCCTTGACAGGCAAAGGTTTACCTGTAGACTGCGCGTAGCTTGAAAGTAAGCAATTATTTATTCTCCCCATTTCGAAGTCTTCCTAGTAACACCTCGTCATAAAGTTTATAAGTACGCCGAATTTCTAGCACGACCCCTGCTTGTCAGGATTATACTATTTAAAATTTAGGTAACAAAAATGTCTGAGAAAATTACTGGTACAGTGAAATGGTTTAACGAGAATAAAGGTTTCGGCTTTATCGAACGTGAAGGCGGCCCTGACGTATTTGCACATTTCAGTGCAATTCAAAGCGCGGGTTACAAGACTCTTGCTGAAGGTCAGCGCGTTGAGTTCGTCGTAACTGATGGTCAGAAAGGACCACAGGCTGAAGAAATCGTCGCTGTTTAAATCTACAGCCGCCGAACTAGCGCCTGTCGCTAGCAACGCCATTTAGATTTAACAAGCACAAAGGGCAGGTCCGCGAGGACTTGCCCTTTTTTAGTTTGAGATACTCTAGAACTAAACTGCGCAATCCGACGTAATAACAGGCGCAGTAGTAAGTAGTTTTGAAAGAGTGAAAGAAAGCCCAATGACACTCTTCGAATTTCTAATGGCACTGGCTTCGGGTTTGAACCGGCTAGTAACGGATGAATTAACTAATGTGAAAAGCGCGGCTTCTCTCTACTCTACTTGATTTGTTTCCCGTATTATTGTCACCCCTACGTCAGGCTTTATACCGATACACTATGAAAATACTTTTTGCCCTATCACTTCTGCTTGCCCTTGGTTCCGCTAGCGCAGCCGATGTCCGTCTGCCTGATCTAAGCGGCGTTACGGATAAAGGCTTCACGATTGAAATCTATAGCGAACTTTCGCCCCTTAGCATCAACACAATGCACAGTTGGCATATACGCGTATTGGATCGCGATGACCAAATCCTAGAGCTAGAGGAGTTGAACGTATTCGGTGGTATGCCTGAGCACGATCATGGCCTTCCGACACAGCCTCAAGTAACAAGGCGACTCGACAATGGCGATTACTTGCTCGAGGGCGTGCGATTTCACATGCAGGGGCACTGGGAACTGCAGATTGAGTTTCAATATGCTGGCGTTGACGACACGGCTATTATCGATTTTGACCTGCAATGAAGAAAGATCTGCTGCTGCCGCTATTCGCTAGTATCGCCCTGATCTTTGCCGTTGGCTGGAACTACTTGTCTATTCCTGGGGTACCGGATTGGAGCGAGGAAGAACTCAGATTAATCGCCTCACTTTCTTTGGATTCCCTTCCACCGCTGCCGCTTGATCCTAGTAATCTAGTAGCTGAGGATCCTGCAGCAGCAGAATTTGGTCATCGCCTCTACTTCGATACTCGTCTTAGCAGCAATGCACAGGTTGCCTGCGCGACCTGCCACAAACCTGAGCTAATGTTTACCGATGGACTAGCCCTCGCCGTTGGCGTCGGTATCGGGCCCATGCATACGCCCAGCCTAGTTGGGCTCGCCTATAGCCCGTGGTTCTATTGGGACGGAAGGAAAGATAGCCAGTGGGCACAGGCTCTTGCGCCGTTGGAAGCAAAGCATGAGCAAGCAACCGATCGGGTGCAGCTACTCCGCCTCATTTCCAACGATGCCGTCTATCGAGGCATGTATGAAGAGGTATTCGGGGCTTTGAGCCTGCCCGCGATGTTGCCAGAATCTGGCTCGCCAGACGGTGATGCGCAGCAGCAGGCAAGCTGGAATGCGCTCGAGCCAGAAACACAGACAGACATATCTCGATTCTTTGCTAACTTAGGCAAGGCAATTGCTGCCTTTGAGCGCAAGATACTCCCGGGCCGCTCCCGCTTCGATGACTACGCCACAGCAGTAGTCGCCGGCTCCGATGAAGACAACACTCTAAACAATTCAGAAAAATCCGGCTTAAAGTTATTCATCGGAAAAGGCCAGTGCGTAACTTGTCACAATGGGCCGTTGTTCACCAATCATGAATTTCATAACACAGGTGTGCTGGCGGTAGGCCGCCAAATGCCATCCATGGGTCGATACGATGGAGTACGAATCTCTCAAGAGGATTCTTTTAATTGTCTAGGCGAGTTCAGCGATGCCGCCGCTGAGGAATGTACAGAGCTACGTTTTGCGCGCGATGCTAACGATTTAGTCGGCGCGTTGAAAACACCCACCCTTCGAAACATCTCTGTGACAGCACCCTATATGCATGGCGGGCAGATGACGGATCTTGCACAGGTAGTGAATCACTACAACAAACCACCAAGCTCCATGCTTAGTCACAACGAAGCGAAGCCTCTTGGCTTACGCACAGTAGAGAAAATTCAGCTCGTGGATTTCCTAAAGACGCTTAGCGCGCCCTTGGCTATCGAGCAAAAATGGCTAGTGGCCCCGGACTACTAACGCCTGAGCTTAGACAGTAGATTAAAAAACTACGCTAGAAGCTGCGTTATCCCAAGTAGCCGTGTTGCGCTAACTGAACACGAATACCATCTGGATCAGTAAAATACAGCTGATCGCCTCCACTGGTTCGGTTCGTCGCATCGCGATTAACATCCGCATCGATGCCATGATCCTGTAATTTCTCTGCAAGGGCATCAGGGTTGTAGTCATCCACACCAATACACATGTGATGCATGCCTCCTGGATTAGGAAGGTTGTACAGACCCAGAAAACTTTCGCTGCCTAGGCCCATATTCAAACCACCGTTGGCAGGCCGCGAGATAATTTCCATACCTAGCACACGGTTGTAGAAATCCGCTGAACGGTTCACATCATTTACTGAGAGCGAGACGTGATTCATCGATCTGCCGATGGCCACAGGTGCCGCCGTCTGTGCTGAGGCGCAAGGCACTGCCGATGCAGTGGTAGCAACAAGCAGGGAAGCAACCAACTCTCTTCGCGTCATCTTCTTCTGCTCGAATTTTTCGACTAGATGTTCAATTGCGTTTAGGTTGTTCATCTTCATTGCCCTTATTCTTGGTCGAGGTAGATTACTTTGTAACAACCGCACTGTTTACTGCGCAGCGCGGCATTTCTCAGTCTTAATCAGGTAACGCAAACACCCAAATTACACCACCTTGAGGTACATAGTGGCTTTCACCCTTCGCCATATTGAGCAAGTTCTGTTCGCGCTGTGCATCAACTCCCCACCCGGACTGAACGGCGACATATTGTTTGCCATCTAAGGTATAGGTAACCGGCACTCCGGTGATACCGGAATTGGTGCGTTGCTTCCACAAAATCTCACCCGTCCTCGAGTCGAAGGCGCGAAAGTAGCGATCGTTAGTGCCACCCATGAATACGAGATCGCCCGCAGTAGCCAACACTGGGCCCCAATTTTGACTTTCGAATGTCGTGGTCCATGCACGCTCACCAGTATCTACGTTCCAGGCTTGTAGCTCACCAATGTGATCGGTGCCAGGTCGCACAAAAAAGCCGCCATTCTCGGAAGTGCCACGCCCCATATATGATCGACCGGGACTGTATTGAATCTCTTCTCCGACCATGGTGGAGCAGACATTGTCGTTCGCAGGAATGAACATCAATCGCGACTCTGGATCGAACGCCGCAGGAGGCCAATCCTTTCCACCCCAAAGCGATGGGCAGAAACTCGCCTCATAGCCGGTACCCGGCTTCTTAGTCATATCGTATTCGGGTCGCCCGGTAACCGGATCGATGCTGGTAAACACGTCTTGATAGACATAGGGGTTTGCGTCGACGAAGTTAATCGCATCGGCTTCGCGCTCGAGATACCAAAGATAGCCATTGCGGCCCGCATGAACCATGCCATTTACGCTACGACCATCGCGCTCGAAGTCGATTAGTATTGGCGCGGAGACCTCGTCCCAGTCCCATGAGTCGTTCCAGTGGTATTGATGGTGATTCTTGAGCTCGCCCGTCGTAACGTCCAAAGCGATAACAGAAGAAGAATAGAGGTTGTCGCCCGGGCGCGTATCGCCCATCCAAGGGCCTCCATTACCAGTACCCCAGTAGGCGAGGTTTAATTCGGGATCGAAGGAACCCGTTAGCCACACCGGCACACCGCCAGTCTGCCAGGTATCTCCCGGCCAAGATTCTGAACCTGGTTCGCCAGGAGCGGGAATCGTGTACGTCTTCCACGCCTCTTCGCCAGTCATTACATCGTAGGCAGCAATAAAACCACGAATGCCGAGTTCTCCGCCGGACACTCCCACCATAACTTTGCCATCAGCTATGAGTGGAGCCATGGTCATATAATAGCCGTTATAGTAATCCTCGACGGCAACCTCCCAGATTAGCTCGCCAGTTAATGCGTCAAGCGAAACTAAAAATGAATCTACCGTTGCCATGTAAACACGATCGCCGTAGAGGGCCACGCCACGGTTCGTCGGATGGAACTGTTGCAAATCATCAGGTAGGTAACGGACATAGCGCCAAATTAGATCCCCGGTGCGCGCGTTGATAGCAAGGATATGATTTTGTGGCGTCGTCACGTACATGTAACCGTCGTTCACGATAGGCGGCGCCTGATGCCCTTCTCTTAGCCCGGTGGAAAAACTCCATACCGGGACAAGGCCATCGACATTGTCGGTATTGATTTGGTCAAGATTACTGAAGCCATGAGAATCGTAGCTGCCACGGTACATTAACCAATTGCTCTCCTCGGGGTTGAGAAGGCGCTCTGCAGTGACAGGATTGTAAGGTGGCAGATCCTGTGCAAATAGGAGAGTGGAGACTAGCGAACAACACAAAAAAATACTGGAGCGAATCATTATGCTTAAACCTCTTATTTTTTCTTCAAACTGTTTCTTCTAACTGTTTCTTCTAACTGTTTCTTCTAACTGTTTCTTCTAACTACAGCGTGCCAGATTTGGCATAAAACTAGTATCGATTAAAATTGCTGAGTAAATCCAACTCGGCCTCGAAAGCCGGCGGCAACCAATACGATGCCATCAACCACCTCGAGCGGCAACATGGCAAGAGGTCTAGGCGCTGGACCGCCTACCACTTTAGCACCATCGTAAATGTCGAATTGAGATTCGTGACAAGGGCAGGCCATGCGTAACTGCCCTTCATCCCAGTTAGTCACATCGCAGCCGGTGTGCGTACACACAGCAGAATACGCTATTACACCCTCGGCCACATTCGCTTGATAGCGCGCACTCATCAATTCAGGGTCGATACGCATGATCATAATACGATTCAGCCTAGAACCGTCTCGCAGCACTTGCGTCGCCGGGTCACGAGCCAACGCAGACAAGGGCCTCTTCTCCAACTCAAGCAGTTCTGGTCGTACCAAGGCATCCTGATTGGGTCCTTCCTCAAACACCAGCTGATCCCCAGGTTGCGGCCTAAGGCGATTGGGTGACTGCCCTAACGCCGACATGGGCACCGCGATTCCAGTCGCCAAACCCATTTTAAACACGGTACGCCGACTAAGCGGTTTTGCCACCCGACCTTTTTTGTTGTAACTACTACCCTTGTCGGTATTTTTGCTCATGTCTTATCCTAATACTGTGGCTATTCTAGGGAATAGCTTATCTTGGCAATAGAAGGTATCAAAGTGCCGGAACCGCTGCAATCATAGCGCTTCGCTGGAAATTGCTTAGCGTCAAGTCGAATGCTATGTTGTTGATTGCACGTGCTCAGAACGCAGTACTTTGCATGATTCCTACACAAGCCAAATAACCCAAGAGAAACAGCCATGAGCTCCTCCGCCCGCATACTTCTTGGACTCGCGCTTGGTCTACTAGGCGGTATTGGTTTTTCACTTCTCGATGCTAGCTCGGCATCAAAGTTGCCATCGATGATAGAGCCCATAGGAACGCTGTGGGTAAATGCCATTCGCATGACCGTGATTCCGCTCTTAATGGCACTCATGATTACCGCCATAGCCGGACAAGGAAATACTGGCATAGTCGCACAGCTCGGCGGCAAGGCCATGGCCTGGTTCATATCCATGATAGTTGCTTCCAGCCTCTTCTGCTTCCTAGTTGCCCCGCCGCTCATTGCGATGTTGAGCATCGATCCCGAGGCAAGTCGCACACTGCTAGAGAGCACAGCTACGGAAAATATAGGCAGTAGTGACTTACCCCCCTTTCGCGACTGGCTGGTTGCACTCATACCGATCAACCCCGTCCGGGCAGCTGCCGACAATGCAGTGCTACCACTCATGGTCTTTACGGGCCTATTTTCAATGGCATTGTTAACGATTAAAGCCGAGCAGCGAACTCATCTAGTGGGCTTCTTCTCTGCCATCAAAGAAACAATGTTCGTGTTAATAGCTTGGATAATGAGGCTCGCTCCCATCGGCATTTTTGCACTGGTATTTCCACTTGCTGCGACACTCGGTGTTTCTGCGATTAGCGTTTTGGGTTCGTTCATTGTCATTGTGTGCGCGCTAATCACCGCCTTTACCTTGGCGCTGTATCCGCTCGCCGTCTATATAGGCAAGATTAAGCTGCGCGATTTTGCGCGCGCGTTAGCCCCGGCGCAGATTATCGGTTTCAGCACACGCTCTTCACTTGCCGCCCTGCCCGCCTGTTTCACAGCGACCGAAACCCTCGGCATCTCCAACAAAGTGTCGGGAGTAGTATTGCCAATCGCGGTAACGCTTTTTAAATTCGCCTCACCGATAGCCAGAACAGCCGGCACCTATTTTGTCGCGAGTCTGTATGGAATTGATCTGACAAATTATGAGCTATTTATTATCGCCGCAGCAATAGGGTTATTTAGCTTCTATTCCCCTGCAATTCCCAGCGGCGGCTTGCTCATTATGGCGCCGGTCTACATTTCTCTCGGATTGCCAGTACAAGGTATTGGCATCCTTATCGCCGTAGACCTAATTGTAGATATGTTTATTACCGCAGCAAATGTCAGCGCGAACGTGACTGTAACTGCGATACTTTCCAAAAAAGCTGCTTGATTCGACAATAGCTTCACCGCCACAGCTCACCTGATTAGAGTAGAAAGCCACTATTCCAAGCGGTACAGTGCCGTGAAATTGTTTTAGGTCAGCACAAACTAACCGCCAGCTCTTATTATTTCGACGCCTTCTACAATTGGAAAAAGAGGCTCTCATGAAGAGATCACAATCAATCTCTGCTGCGCTAGTAGCCGTTAGGTTCTCATACGCTCAAGCCGGACACTTAGGTAGGACACTTAGGTAGGCAAACCATTAAGTGTCCGATATCGATCGAAAGGGAAGAGTTAGAAACCAAAGTCATCCTCTGCCCTAAATCCCTAATACACCTTTATGACTGTGCCGATCCGTTCAGCCTGCGCACAGCTATCGAATCCAATTCCGCTGGGGTAGTATTGGCCTATGCCTTACTCTCAACGCAACAAAAATCCCTACGACAAAAACCACGCTGAAAATATACTCTCCGTGAGCGGCCTCAATAGTATGGCTCGTTCCTTGCTGGAAAGTAATTTCCCTGCCGTCATCGTCGAGGGTGAAATCTCAAATCTTGCCGTGCCATCCTCCGGGCACTGGTACCTGACACTTAAAGACAAGTCCTCACAGATTCGTTGCGCGATGTTTGTAAATCGCAATCGCATGGTTCGATTCAAGCCGGAGAACGGCAAGCAAATCATTGTGCGTGGTCGCCTTAGCATCTATGAAGGCCGCGGCGATTATCAGCTCATCCTCGATGGCATGGAGGAAGCTGGCGATGGCGCCTTACAGCGCGCCTTCGAGCAACTGAAGCGCAAGTTGCACGACGAAGGTCTTTTCGCCGACGAAAACAAGCAGCAGATGCAAAGTCACTATCAACACATTGGCGTAATTACCTCTGCAACAGGCGCAGCGGTGCAAGACATACTTAGTGTTTTCGCAAGGCGATTCCCGGCAACTAGAATCACCCTGCTCCCTGTCGTCGTTCAAGGTGCCGGTGCCGCCAATGAAATTGTGAATGCCATCGAACGGGCAAACGCGCTCGCCGAAAAATTAGGGCTACAGGCTTTAATTATCGGTCGTGGCGGCGGCTCCTTAGAAGACTTACAGGCGTTCAACGAGGAGCCCGTAGCTAGAGCGATATTTGCAAGTGAGCTGCCAATCTGCAGTGCCGTGGGTCACGAAGTAGATTTCACCATTGCTGACTTTGTCGCGGATCTAAGGGCGCCCACGCCTTCCGCCGCCGCCGAACTACTAAGCCCCAATCAGGAGGATTATTTTGATCTGCTGTTTTCCACTAGCGCGCAATTCAAAAGCGCTATTAGCTTGGCGATCAAGCAGGGTCGGCAACAGCTAACTTGGATAGCGAAGCAGCTAAAACATCCTGATCGTCGCTTGCAGGAGCAGGCGCAGAACCTGGACCGACTCGATATTCGCCTGCGTAGAGCCGTGAGCAGTAATATCGCAGCGCAAAGAACAGAACTCACGCAGATGCAACGCACTCTTTCGGCGAATTCACCGAAACAGTTGCTTGAGCGCAATCAAATACGCCTAACTGCGGGTCACGGCAGATTAGATCAGTCGCTGCGCTCAGTATTAGCCTTGCGCCGATCGAGCCTGCAGACACTGAGCCGCAGCTTAAATTCTGTCAGCCCACTCAACACACTCGCCAGAGGGTATAGCATCACTATTGATAGCACCTCCAAAGTAATTCGAAGCACTGAGGATGTAAAAGTAGGAGCAACTATTACTTCACGCCTCGGTGAAGGCGAGATAGTTTCTACAGTTAGCGCCGTGGTGGAAGAAGGATCCTGAGACAGAAACATGTCACTACCATTAGCAGTAGCCGCACTGCCCTGTTCGTCTCTCGACGGCGAATGCCTAACCGTGTTGTTGTAAACCCCGCTCTTTTAGAACCCTACTTTGTAAACCTCGCGCTTTGATCATGAGCCGTTCTACTATTGGTTTGGCTATTCATAGCGTTCTAGCGACCCCCAAAACGGTTTATCCAAGCGTACAAATTGTCAAATCTTGTCAGCTTCCCGCACATTGGGGTACTTAATCTTGTTGTTCACAGTGGCGTTATTTTTACAAACCTATTAAATTTCACAACTTTAGGGAAATAACAAGCCCTTAGAGGTGAATTTATCTGGATCAGCGAAGCTATAGTGTGAGCCAGCTAACACATTGGCCATCGAACAGTTTGCTTGAACGCGAATAAGCTTATTATCAGGTATTGCCAATTCAGGCAGTCGGCTTAGTTGCTTATCTATAAGTGCGTAGATCGAGGTGGTAAATGCTGTTCTTTGAAAATATTTTCATGTTGCTTTTCGGCCACGCCATTGCAGACTTTGTACTGCAACCCGACGCGATGGGCTACGGTAAAAATCGCAACGATAAAATTCACACTAAAGAACACAGTCTGTTTCCTGTCTGGTACTACTGGCTAACTGCCCATGCGTTGGTTCATGGCGGCATAGTCTATATGATCACCGGCAATATCTGGCTGGGTGTGCTTGAGACAGTGCTGCACTGGATTACCGACTTCGCAAAAAATGAAGGCTGGATAGGCATGCATCAAGATCAGGGTATCCACATCAGCTGCAAGGTTGGTTATGCGTTTCTGTTCTAACGACTTGAATTCACACCCTCCCCACACTCGCCGCACTAGTGTCTAATCTTGTTTGACTCACTGCGTCCAGACGTTATAGTGAGGGTCTATAACCACCCGACCTAGACAAGGTAGTAAAGATCGATGAGCAAAAGAGAAGAGCAAAAAAAGCGAAAAGAAGCGAAAGAACATGCCGCCAAGGGCCGAAATCAAACCCGCAAACTAATGATGAAGGTTGTTATGTATGTCGTGGCCCCGGGTCTTCTACTTCTTACTCTTTACACGCTCCTAAGTCAGGGTCCTACCTATTCCACTGTTGAAATCGCCGACAGCGATCACGTTAAGGGGAGAGCCGCCACACCCGTAAGCATTGTTGTGTATGCGGACTTTCAGTGTCCGGCCTGTGCCACCGAAAACGATACGATGACGCGAGTCTGGCCCAATTTACGTGATAAGGCACACCTCGTTTTTAGGCACTTCCCAATTACCGCGGCACACCCTAATTCTTGGACCGCCTCTTTGTATGCTGAAGCGGCTGGAAACCAGGATAGATTTTGGGAAATGCATGACTACCTGTTCGCCATGCAAGCTGTTTGGTCCGGGCTTTCAAATGTGGAAAGTGAGTTCGATAGCTATGCGCTGGAGCTAAATCTAGATCTCGATCGCCTGCATGCCGATGTTGAATCCGACGCAGTAGTGCAGAAAATTCGCAACGATCAACGGGGCGGCAACTCGTCTGGCGTGCTGTCGACACCCGCCGTGTTCGTTAATGGCAGGCTACTTAGGCAGCCTACAGCAGAACGAATCACTGAAGTGGTGAATGAAGAATATGCGGCATCTGCGGACTAGCGCCGAGGCATTCACCCACTATTTTTACTGCATTTTGTAGAGTAACGCAGAAAATTGCTGCAGCAAACTCGCAGAGACTGGCGTAGCTTCCACTCTAGCTAGCAACTCCTCAACATTCAGACCTTCCCTGGTGATGTCACCCCTGCGCTCGCTAATATAGGTGCTCATTACATGCGCGCTAAATTCAGGATGAAACTGTACTCCCCAAGTCGATGAACCCAAACGGAAGGCATGGTGTGCATCAAAACTATTCTTGGCCAGAAGCACCGCCCCATCGGGCAGCGATAAGACTGACTGCTGATGTGAAGCCTGCGCGCTGAATTGCTTAGGCGTTTTCGCAAACAGCACATCGCTGGCTGCCTCTGAAGTCAGTTCAACGTCGATGGTTCCGATCTCTCTGCCACCGGGATGAAAACCGACTACACCGCCAAAGGCCCACGCCAGTAATTGATGCCCATAACAGACGCCCAAGATAGGTTTTTGCTGCCGGTGAAGGAGTCGTAAATAAACGGCAGATACTTCATTCCAGGGAGCAAGGTCAGTGACATAGGCAGGCGAACCGGTAACGATTGCGGCGACGACCTCATCTATCGCTGGCAAGGACTCACCTTTGTCGACAGCACAGCAAACAAAACGGTTTGCCTCCAAACCCGTTCCGCGGATAAACCAATCCTCGAAGTCTTCATTCTCGTCCTGCAAGCTAGGCAGGGTATTTCCTGTCTTGATTATCAGTATCTTGCCGCTCATCATCTATGTCTAAACCCTTACTTAGTCCTGTCTCAAAGCATCCGCACAAAATGTGCGATTTATTGCCCACTATCGTAGACCCTGAAGATGAAGG